>Ga0209302_10001520_pt1 | contig 13519 bp, 10 predicted proteins | sample ArcOceMetagenome_2_FD_187445 | JGI IMG/M metagenome (GOLD analysis project Ga0209302, IMG submission 187445) | Marine eukaryotic phytoplankton communities from Arctic Ocean - Arctic Ocean ARC135M Metagenome (SPAdes) (version 2) | ecosystem: Environmental > Aquatic > Marine > Oceanic | place... | reverse complement strand
CAGGACCCCTGGATAGACCCGACCTAGAATCTAGGTCGGCGACCTTAGATATAGGTCGCGAGTGAGAAGCCGTAGATATAGGTCGCGAGTGAGAAGCCGCTGCACTAAGCCCTCCCCCCTCTCTCTCCGGCTTGGGTGCGGGTGCGGGCGGCGTTTGGTGACGGGTAGTTGTGTTATCTGCGAGACGACCCCGACGGGTTGTCCGCGGTCTTGGCCGCGCGTTTCTCTATCTATCTTCCCCCCGGGCTTGCGAACGCCGCGTTAGGCAACGACCCGTATGTCGGCCCGGCTGGTGCTGGCCCTCGGCTGCGCGCTCAGCAGCGTGACGGCGTACACGGCCGCGCCCGCGCAGACCGGTCCACCGCCCGTCGACCCGAACTCGGCGCTACAGCCCGACCAAGATGGCAGCAGTTGCACGGCAACAGAGGCCTCTAGCGTCGACTCCGCGTGGTGCCGAACTCAGTGCAGCTCCACGCCACCCAACTGCCCAAGCAGCTTGTGCAAATGTGCGGGGTCGGGAAGCATCCTCACGTTCGCAAACGACGACGAGACGCCCACGTTCAGCAATGGAGACGATGAGGAGACGGAGGAGGAGTCTCCTGAGTCCCCTGAGGATGCCGCCGCCGCCACCATTGCGGCGTCCGCCAAGGTCGTCGCCGACGCCACCGAGGCCGCGACCGCCAAAGCCGACGCCTTGGCCGTCTCCAGAAACGCCGCCAATCCGAACTCGGCCCTCAAGCCCGGCGTCGACCCAATGTCCTGCAAGGCGAAGCTAAAGGCCACGGTGGACACTGCCTGGTGCCAGACGCAGTGCGGCAGCAACCCGCCCAACTGTCCGAAGGTTGCTTGCAGATGTGAGGGCAGCGACGAGGACAGCGACGAGGACAGCGAAGAGACGCCAGCGCAGCCGCCCGTTGCTGCCACGGCCACTGCGCCCACTGCGCCCACCGCTGTGGCCACTGCGCCCACCGCTGAGGCCAACGCTGCGACCGAAGCGGCAGCCGCCGCCACCGCCGCCGCCGCCGCCGCTACCGCTGCCGCCTCCGAGTCCGCCCTCGCGCCGGGGGGTGACCCGATGGGCTGCGTCGCCGTCGAGGATGCTGGTCAGGGCATCGATGACGAGTGGTGCCAAAAGACATGCAGGGAAGCGGCCAGCTGCCCGAAGACGATGTGCGAGTGCAGTGACGACAACGGCGTGCTGCGCTACGACCCCAACGATCCCGACATGCCGATTCGAAGAGCGGGGCTGCGGAGATCTGCCACGCCCGCCGTTTCCCCCGAGGAGGACGCCCTGGCCGCCGCTGCTGCAGCCCAGGCGGCGAACGCGGCGGCAGTGGCCGCAATCGATGCGGCGAACGCCGCCAGCGCGGCCGCCGCCTCCGACACCGAGTCCGCCCTCGCGCCGAATGGTGACCCGATGGGCTGCGTCGCCGTCAAGGATGCTGGTGAGGGCGTCGATGACGACTATTGCCGCAACACCTGCAGCCAGTCTGCTCTCTGCCCGAAGTCGATGTGCGAGTGCAACGACGACAACGGCGTGCTGCGCTACGACCCCAACGACCCTGACATTCCGATCAAGGAGATTGAGGACAGGCTCCGGAAGAACCCGAGCCGTAACCTTCGGGCTGACGTAACCCCCGAGGAGGAGGCCGCGGCCGCCGCTGCTGCGACCCAAGCGGCGGTCGACGCGGCAGTGGCCGCCATCGATGCGGCCAACGCCGTCAGCGCGGCCAACGCCGCCGGTGGTGGCGAGTCCGCCCTCGCGCCGGGAGGTGACCCGATGGGCTGCGTCGCCGTCAAGGGTGCCGATGAGGGCATCGACGACGACTATTGCCGCAACACCTGCAGCCAGTCTGAGAACTGCCCGGCGTCGATGTGCGAGTGCAGCGACGACAACGGCGTGCTGCGCTACGACCCCAACGACCCCAACATTCCGATTATGAAGACGAGGGTGAGGAGGCCGGCAGCACGCGGCGTGCGTCTACTTGCGAACAACTTGCGCGCAGCGGGCGAGAATGGCGCCGCGCAGGTCCTTTTGCGATAGGCTCAGATGGGGGGCGGGGTTGGGTTTGTGGTGTTTAGTGTTTTGGGAGTGGAAAATATTTTTTGAAGGCGAAGCCGAAGGGGCTCTCGAAGGACCCGGGTCCGATCCTGGTTTCTGTGTGACATTCCTGGGTGTGGGTCTGGCACATGGTCGCGGTGTCAGCGGTTCGAATCTCCTTGGAGATTCGGCTGGAGCGGGGAGGGATCTGGTATTCTGGCCCCTGCGCCCTGCGAGACCGGAGGTTTGCGGCATCCTTGTGGTGCCCCCCTCCGGTGGGGTTGGATCGTCACCTCCGCGGACGATCTGGTTCATCGCCGAGGTCCGTTCTCATCAAGATCTGCGCCAACAAGAAAGATAGGTGAAAGCGAAGGGTAACAAGAAGATCGTCCTGAAGTGCGATCGCCTGCCAGAAGATAAAAATATGCCGAGATTCCACCCCGCTCGAAAAGAAGACCAGAGTGTGAGTGTGGACCATGTGCTCCGTTGGTAGGCGTGTGGTAATGACTGACTGACTGACTGACTGAAGGTCGCATAAGATTATCTCTTATCCGAAGGCTCGAATTCTCTTGAAGGGTGCCAGCACAGCGCGGTTTGTTGTTTGGCTGGAGGAAAGAGAGGCACCATCTAAAGGCTGCGCTTTCGGCTTAGCAGGACAGCGCCGGGTAGCGCCTTTGGCTGAGCAGCACAGCACCCGCCCTGGGGGAGATGGCGTTCCTCTTCAAGAAGGACCAGCCGAAGCCTGCTCCTGGCTTCCACGCCATCGACATCTCCAACCTGCCAGACCCCAGGTCTGAGGATCGCGACATCGCACGGCAGCTTGCCAGTGAGGAGATCATTGCGGCCGTTAGGATACAGACAGGCGTGAGGATGCTCAGAGCCAGACGGACCGCGCAGGTACAGACGGCTGCCGTCACCTGTCTCCAGTCCTTTGCCCGAGGCGCTGCTGCCAGGACAGGGTTGGCCAGAGGGCAGCAGGAGGCGGGCGGGGAGCGCGCGCAACAGCATTTGGCGGCCGCGATAATTCAGGAGCACTATCGCCAAAACCACCCACCCGAGGGCAGAGAGGTCGGATGGGGCGGGGAGGCAGGCAGCTCTTCTTCGGCCGAGGGAGCGGAAACGCCACCCGACGCATTCGTGATCAGAAATTTGGACACTGGCGAAGCGGTCTCGCTCGAGCTGAGCGCGGGGGACGCGTCGGGCAAGGACCTGAAGCTCTCGTTTGGTACCTTGCAGCAGAACCCGCAGGCGTGGGAAGCGCTGAAAGCGGACTCGAAAGGTGCGCCCACGCCCAGCACCGCCCCACACCCAAGCCTCGCCCAGCACCGCCCCACCTCCAGCCCACGCACCTCGCGCCACCCTCACCGCCTCCCGCGATGCCGCGCAGGGTTGCTGGAGAAGCTCGCGTCATCGACCACCCTCTCCTTCCGCTCGTACCAGCTGTGCGTGTGGCAGGAGCGGTTCGTGTACGCCTCGGACGACGCGCTCTGCTACCAGCACCTCTCTGCGGACATGCAGCCGACAGGCAGCAAGAAGCAGATCCCGTACGCATCGATCGAGTTTGTTGGCGCGCGCGTGCGCTTGAACCCCACCTACCTGGGCTGCCTGGCTGGGCGGCTGCCCCGGCTAGCGCGTGCGTCGCATCGGGGAACCCGGCCGCAGGCAGGGGCTCGATGAAGGTCGGGCTGGCGCTCTCCCGTCGCCCCTACCCGCCCAGCCCGTGCCTGGCCGCGCAGGTCCGTTTGACGAGCAGCAGTTCGTGGTGAAGTGCAAGGGGCGCGCGTTCACGTTCATGTGCGACTCGGTCGAGACGCGTACGAAGTGGATAAAAAACATCTCCATGCTGGCCGGCTGCTCCGCCTCCACCGAGGTCTGTCATAAGACGACGACAATGGGCCACTGACCCTTCCGCATCCGGGCGTGCTCCCGTTCGGGCCAATCGCGCGCAGGCCGTGCCTCTCTTTCTAGTGTTGCGCCTCGTCTCGGGCCCGGCCGGGGTCATATCGGGTCACATGTGTTCGCACAGAGTCCCTCCCTGTCGACGTGTGAAGGCTTGTGGTTACTTTGTGGTGCCGATCGCGTACCGATCGCGTACGAGTTCATGAGTGTCGCCCCCCGTGACATCGTGGTGGCTTCACTACTCGCACACAGTCGCTATAATTTTTAAAATGTAAAATTAAGCGGTGTCGCGGCCGCGGCCGCAGGACGCACACGTCCACGCGGTGGCCGGCGGGGGGCCGCGCCGCCGCGCAAGGCTACTCACGCCTCACGCGTCGCGGGCCGCATGCGTGCGCGCGGGCGCCCCCGCAAATTTTCGGGAAATTAGCAAAAATGCCTGTTCTCGCCGAACGCGAACCTTCGATTCCGCTGAACCAATGTTTGCAGACGAGCGGAGCATCGTTGTGCTTTACCCTTCAGTCAAAGTAACCAGACACTCACCCCATGGCTACGATAACACATACCGCACCATGACGACGAGCCACGCGAACCGCGCATCCACACACCTACCTACACCCGTGTAGCCGGATATGCTCCACGAGTGCGACACATTGGTACTGGCTCCTGCGACCGAAAGAGCAAAGACAACTCCATCATAGACTGCTGCACAGCTGTTTACCTCAGCCTGCGCGCCTCGCGCTCCCACTCCAGCAGCATAAGGATGTCGCCCTCGCGGATCGGACCCTTGACGTTCCGCACGATCGAGCGCGAGGGATCGTCGAGGAACTCAACGCGCACCTGGATCACAGAGCCGGTCTGGCCAGTGCGGCCGAGGACCTTGGTCACCTTAGCGAGCTTGACGGGCTGATCCTGTGACGGAGAGGGGGAGGGGCCGTCAGCAAAGCCGTCGGGCTTGCTTACAGGGGTACGTTCGTCGCGGAAGGCTATAACCGAGCAGTATGGGCTCTCGCATGGTTGCACACAGGCTGCACACGGAGCTGACAAGCACGTGCGCTGACTGAGGACACAGGCTGAGGCCAGAGCTGGCGCCAGCCGCAAGGCGCACTGCCCTGCACCGGGCACGACGTCGTCTGTGTTATGCAGCGATCACGGCCAACAAACAGCAGTCTGGCTATCGCGCAGAGAGCCACGGAGCTGTCACGCTGCATTTTCTGCCATCTGAGGGCTCCAAGCTTCTGGCGGCGGCGACAGCTGCGGCGTCTGTGCTTCTGGCTTCCGGACTGTTGCTGCTGCACACTGCGGCGGACTCCAGCGCTAGCGCCTCGAACCCTCGCCACGGCTGGAGAGTGTACACCCTATCACCGCCTCACGGTGGGCGCAGTCTAGACGGCGGGGCGATTTTACCATAGCTGCGTGTAAAGTGACTGTCCGAGGCGCGTCGTAAGGGGTGTATTATATAAGAAAACGAACCGAGCAACTTTACCTAAAGAAGACCATCGTGTGTAATGTGGGCCACGTACTTGGAGGAGCGGGCATGACTCGATGACTGAACCAGGGAGCTGGTGCCATAGGGAGTTGATGCCCATATAAGGCACCTTCGAAGGGGCGAAGGACAGCCCCATGCTACACATCGTGGCGGCCGGCGCTCTGGCGGCCGGTGGGTCGCCGGCACAGCCCGTGCTCGCCCCCGAGAGGAACCGGGTGAGTGCGATCCCCGACATCAGCACCGCCGAGGGAATCCAGGAGCAGTGCTCGACGGAGGACGCGGAGCGGGCGGGATACCCCTCGTGCTCCCAGCCCAACCTCAAGTGCAAGAATGCGACGGCGGACTGGCCTAAGTGCGTGCCGCCCGGGGACAACTACAAGCTGCGCTTCGGCCAGGGCTCCAATTTCCCCATCGGCGCCTGGTGGCCCCCGCCGACCCACGAGGCGTCGCCGGAGCTGAAGGCGTACGTGGATGCCAACTTCACGATGGTCATGGTGGGCGACCGGGACCCGGAGGGCTGCCAGGACAAGGATCACTACAAGGACACGTGGAAGATGGTGATGCGGCAGCTCGACGTGGTCGAGGACCACGGGCTGCAGGCGCTCATCGACGGGTACGTGTGCTCCAACTGGGGCGGGCCCCAGCTGCAGGGGGACGGCGCCGCGCTGCCCTTCTTCGGCGAGGAGGAGAACGGGCCGCCCGGCGCGTGGGTGGACCATGCGATCACACACAAGCCGACGCCGCGCGAGGTCGAGTACATCACGCAGAACCTCCGCCACCGCAAGAGCGTGGTGGGCGTGCTGCTCGCGGACGACGCGCAGGACATGGAGGGCAACGAGCTCAACGCGATGGCGGCGATCAAGCGCAAGACGCCCGAGATCTTCCCGTGGGTGAACCAGATCATGGACCCCTCGCACACCGCGTGGCTCGCGCGCGCCGGCTTCCCCTACATCATGCCGGAGCTCTACTCGATGACGGGCATCGGCATGGCTGCCGAGCAGGCCCAGACGCTGCTGGGAGACCTCGAGGTGTGGGGGCGCACGGGCGAGCGGTACGGGCAGAAACTGTGGCCGCTACTCAACCTGCCCGGCGAGGGCATCGAGGTGCCCAAGGTGCGCTTCCAGGCCTTCGCCGCCGTCGCCTACGGCGCGAAGGGCATCTTCTGGTTCTGCTGGCGCGCGGGCGGCGGCTGGGACCACGAGGCGGGCAAGAAGGTGACCGACACGACGCTGCCCAACCGGCACCACAACACGGGCCAGAAGTCGGCAGCCTACGACGTGCTCGCCGAGACCAACTCGGCGCTGCGCGCGTGGGCGACGCCGCTGCTCGCGCACAACACCTTCGAGGGAGCCTACCACACGGGGTGGAGCGGGCCGAGCAAGACGACGCAGGAGGTAGGGCCCAACGCGCTGGTGCAGACCATGTCCAACGACCTGATGGCCGGCGTGCTGCGCGGCAAGGGCGAGACGACGGTGGTCGTCATCGTCGACAAGGTCATGGACGAGCGGGACAACAGCAAGCCGCGCAACGTCATGGTGAAGCTCAACCCGACGATGGTCTCGGAGGTGGTGCTCATCAACGACAAGGGCCACCGTTCGGCGCCCATGTCGCCGATCAAGATGGTCAAGCTCAAGCTCAAGCCGGGCGGCGCGATGCTGCTCGAGCTGCAGCCGCACAACGCCTCCTTCTTCCGCTCCGAGCTGCAGCTGCACCTCAACTCCTTCCGCCGCTGGGCGCACAAGACGGCCTCGCCCGACCTCAACGGCGTCAGATCCGCCTACCACAGCAAGTACCACCGCCTCTTCGACGCGCTGCCCGGCTCGAGCATGAACACGCTCTTCGGCGCCATGGGCTCCACCGCCTCCGCCGCCGAGCTCGCTGACGCCGGCTTCAACGCCCTCATCGATGAGACCACGGAGGAGCCGCTCTTCCGCGCGCGGCTCAACGAGGCCATGCGCCAGGGCATGTCGGTGCTCGCGCGCGCGCCCAAGCTGAGCAACGAGAGCGCCGACGGCGGCGCGGTGGTGGAGGGCATCCTCGCCGAGCACGGCTGCCACCCGTACTTTGGCGGCGTGCACCTCAACGACGGGCAGAGCACGGCCGCGGCGGACGCGGTGCGCATGTTCGGCTCGGGCAACATGATCCCGCTCGCGACCGTCACGGCCGTCGCCGACAGAGCGCAGCTGCGCGAGGCCGTCCCCTTTGCGATGCTCGACATGTCCAAGCCGTGGAACAAGCTCGGCGAGCTCGTCAAGGCGTGGAAGGCCGTCGAGAGCTACGAGCCCTACGAGGAGGAGGCGCTGCACGTGCAGATTGACGGCTGCTCCAAGGACAGAGGGGTCGACATCCCGGCGTCGCGGCCCAAGGAGCTGCAGTTCGCCTCCATCGCCTCGCGCTTCGCCGCCTACACCTCCATCGCCTTCGGCGCGCAGGCCATCGTGCACAGCGGCATCGGCCACCGAGGCTGCACGCCGCTCGCGGTGGCCTCCTCCATCTACACGGGCGCGCTGCAGCAGTGGGTGGAGCGCGGCCACATAAGGCGGCCCAGCCTCATCTACTCGTCGCTCTCGCCCAAGCTCGAGCACACCTCCGTGCCCGGCGGGCGCAAGGGCGAGGTGGTCCAGAGCATGGGCGACGACCTGCTCGTCTTCGTCATGCACGAGGCGAGCCGTACCTCCAAGCTGCACACGCGCCGCGAGGGCGTCAAGGTCATCAACAAGCCGGCGCCACCGATGCTGCTCATCGTCGACGCGCGGAAGGAGGGCCAGCGCAAGGGCGTCAACGTCACGCTGCAGTTCAACACCTACAGCTGGACGCCGATGGTCTTCGACGACCGCGCCGGCGCCGGCAGCTGCGACGTCGCCGGCGGCTTCGGGCCGCACCTCACGCACGGCCTCTCGCTCCTGCCGGGCGAGGGCGTGCTGCTGCTACTCAACATGCACGCCACCGAGTCGGAGTACAACACCGAGACGAAGCTGACCGCGCAGGCCTCCACCGCCGTCACCGCGCTAAATCGCTACTCGCGCGCGCAGGTGCGCGACCGCGCGGCGAGCATCAAGCTGCGGCCTGAGTTCAATGAGATCCAGTGGAAGAGGCAGCACCGGCGCTCGGAGATGCTCGCCCACCTCTCATAATGTGACATGATGGCGCACCTCAGGCCACGCGCCTCGGGTCGCGGGGACCCTTGGCTTGCACCTGCGGGCATCAGCCGCTCTCATTCTGTGCGCCCACTCAGACAGTTTAGTTCGATGATCGTAAAATGGAACAGGCTGAAGACGCTAGTTGGTCCTTTGTAAAACATCTCTAAAAAGTAAAATCGTGTTAACACGTGTGTACTTTGTTCGTCACGCGCCGAGCGAGACGCGAGAGGGAGACGCGCGCGCACGCGCGCCTAACTAAGCCGCCCGCGGTCGCTCCCGAGGCGCGCGACGCGGTAGTAGTATTTTTAGCCTACAGTAGTAAACTACCGCTATCTCTACACTCTAGACTCTGCATGCAACATGTGAGATGTGTGCCTATAGTGCTATACATCTCACCCTGCAGGGTCGGAGTCGTCTGCGGAGTCTGGCGCGGTCTCCGTGTGACGTCGGTCGGCGTCGTGCGCCTCGTGGTCGCGTGCGCGACGGCTCGCGCGTTTTTGTGTGACTGTGAGCCGACAGCCGTTTAAAGAGATCGGGGACGGGGTTAGTCGTTAGATGCATAGAGAGCCAGTGCCAGAGCGCGCGCCGCCCGCCGCGCCCCGCGCCCCGCGGGGCACAACCCCTTAGCAAAACCAAAAGCTGCGCGGTCGGCGCGCGGCGTCGGCTGGTGCCGCCCAACAACATGTGCGCCAACGCGTTTTACGGGTCTTTTATAAATTACCCCAACGTACCATCGACGCCTACGCGGCTACTCACTCTCTGGCCAGGACGACCTGCCTCCAGAGCTCCAGTGCTCCGGCCAGTCCTCTGCGGGAGCAGCGCGCTGAGCATCGAGACGGCGGCGCTGCTCGCTGGCCCTGGTGGGCAGAGCAGGTGCGCCTGCAGCGCGGCGAGGATCTCGGCGCTCGGTGCGTGTGTGAGCACGGTGAGCAGGCGCCGCCTCTCGCGCTCCTCGCCGAGCAGCGGCGGCGGCGGAGGCGGCGGCGATGGCACGGCGGGAGTGGAGGTGGCGGGTGCCGATGCCCACCCTGATGTCCACGCTGGCGGAGGCGGTGTCGCCGGCGCGCCACCGTGCCGCTGCGGAGGAGGCGACAGGTACCCATCGCGCTCCGCGTGCAGCTGACCCTCGCGCTGCTGCGGGACGGCGACGCAGGGCCACGCGCCCTGCCCACCGCCAGGGTCGGCGCCCTGCCCGCTGCTAGCGTCCGCGCGTCCACTGTACAGGCCACTGGCGCGCTGGAGCCGCTCCACGTGTTCTAGCGACCCGCGTACTGCGGTGTGCGCCGGCGAGCCCGCCTTCGTTCGGCTCTCGCCCTGGGAGAGCGCATTGTCCCGCGGGTGCTGGCTTTGCTGGCAGAGCCAGCGCACTGCGCACTCCACGCGCGAGGCCGTGGCGTCGACCGGGTCAGGCTCTGCTGCGCCCAGCGCGTGCTCCGCCTCGGCCGCCTCGAAGCCGAGCCGCTCGAGCAGGACCACGTCTCGCTCTCGCACCGGGTGCCGGCCACTGCTCGCTGGCCCGCCGCCCCGCCTGCCACCGCCAGCCCGCTCGCGAGCTGCCGTTCGCGCGCTGTGGGGCTCTGGCTGCGTCGGCGGCCACACGGCCGGCTCCTGCTCCTCACGCATTGGCGTCCAGGTGGCTGGATCGAGTGGCGAGCGTGTTGCAGCATGAGGAAGGCCGTAATCCCTGCGACCCGTCAGCTCAGCCTGGCGACGCTGCCGCATCGCGTCGGAGAGTAGGAGGGCCTCGAGAGCATCTAGCCGTGTATCGAGGTGATCGCGCAGCGCGTGGTATAAGAGCCCGCCCATGTTGGCGCGTGAAACACCTCTTGCGGCTCGGGGCGCTCGCGCGCGCGAGCCCTAACATAAGCCAAAGGAGGTTGCGAAGCGGGAGTGACGTCCACGGAGGGAAGAGATTTATCTTGGAAGAGAGACAGAGAATGCCTCACCCACACAAGAACACCGAAGGACAACCGCGAACTCCTCAGAGGCTGCAGTGCCGCACGATTGCGAGCTTGGGGCGGGGGGCGCCGTCGCCGAGCGTGGCCGATGCGCGTGCCGTCCACAAAGCGCGCGGCTCGAGCGCGGCGTCGGTGTACGCGACCTCGAGCTGCCCGAGGGAGGCGCCGTCGTAGTCCGGGGGCCGAGGCCGCTGCAGAGCAGGCGTGAGCGTCGCCGTCACCGCCCGCCCCCGGGCGAGGGCGGCGCGGTACACGAGCTCCGCCTCGAGCCGATCGCCCGCAGCCACGCCGCTGCCTCCGTTGAGCACAAAGTTCGAGCGGAACGCGCTCCTCTTGCCCACCGCGTGAGAGAGGCCCAGCCTCAGCGCCCGGCCCTTGATAAGCGCTGCGGCGGCAACGTCCCAGCCCCGCCAGGCATTGTCACGGCTGGCCGACGCCTCGGTCAGCGCGGGCGCGTCGCACAGCCACGAGCGCGGGCCGCCCTCCACAAACGGCGTCGAGACGACGAGCGCGATCCCGCGCGACTCGGCCGTCACCTTGTACGCTGTTTGCCTGGTGGTGGGGTCCGGTGTGGTGAGTGGGGAGTGTCATGGGTGCAGCACGTGGGCGCCTACGGAGGACGCTGAGCGGCTGCGCTGAGCAACCCAGGGCACGGAGGGTGTGCGTACTGTGTGAGTGGAAGGCTTACCCGCTACGGAAGCGGCGCGATATGTCGTACGAGAGCGTCCCAGCGGTGGTCTTGCTCACCGCTGGGACGCTCTCGTACGACATATCGCGCCGCTTCCGTAGCGGGTAAGCCTTCCACTCACACAGTACGCAGCCGCTCAGCCGAATCTCGCGCGCGAAGCTCTCCTTCCCGCGGCCAGTGTCGCCCAGCACGGCGAGCCGTCCGTTTTTAATGGGAGTGCTCCACGAGGCGGTGACAGGGAGAGCGCGCGACGACCAATGCGCAGAGGTCACACCAAGGTCATCAAGTTTCAGCTCATGCGTGAGCATGACACTGCCGGAGGACGCCGCCAGACGACTGCCAAGGACGCTGCCATCGGCGGTGACGCACAGGAGAGCCGCGGTGACGGACACGATAGCGCGAACCATCGTTGTTATGTGTCCGTGCGTCTTCGGTGTGTCTATCACACCTCCCACGGCGTGTGTCTATCACACCTCGGTCGTGGGGCGGGCACCAACACACATACACGTAAACTTACTTCCGTGTAAATTACCTGTAAGGTTTCTGGGGTGCGATGAATTCAGCGCCGGCGCGCTCCGTTCGTTCGAGGTCTTTTCTGGAGCCTCCTCGCTCGGATCTTTGCGCTCTCGGGATGTTCACGATCACAGCTGCCTTGGGCCTCGTGCGGCCTCTGCTTCCGGCGGCGGCGACCAGTGGCATGCGGAGGTGCGCTATTGCGGCTATGTGCACCTCGGCAGCGCCGGAGACTGCTGAGCCAGAGAAGCCGGCTCGCCGGAAGCGGATCCTGTCCGGCGTGCAGCCTACTGGGTCGCTGCACCTGGGCAACTATCTCGGCGCGATTCGACAGTGGGTGGCCAACCAGGACGATTACGATAACTACTTCTGCGTGGTGGACCTCCACGCCATCACTGCGCCACACGTGCCGAAGGAGCTCACGCTCAGCACTTACCGCACGGCAGCGATCTACCTGGCCGCAGGAATTGACCCGGCCCGCTCGCACATCTTCGTGCAGTCTCACGTGCGCGAGCACTCCGAGCTGGCGTGGATGCTCAACTGCGCCACGCCGATGGGCTGGCTCGAGCGGATGATCCAGTTCAAGGAGAAGGCGGCAAAGGGCGGCTCCGACACCGCGAGCGTGGGTCTGTTCGACTACCCGGTGCTGATGGCGGCGGACATCCTGCTCTACCAGGCCGACCTCGTCCCAGTGGGCGAGGACCAGCGCCAGCACCTCGAGCTCACGCGAGATATCGCGCGGCGCTTCAACGACCAGTACGGAAAGAAGCACAGGGTCGGTACGCACGTTGAAGGCGCCGTCTTGGTGGCGTGGTAGCGCCACGGCTCGGCAGCCCGGCCTCTTCGGACGGGTCCGCAGGGTTCTGCGTCGCTCTGGGCCGCTCGGTTCTCCATGCGTGGGCGTGTGGCGCCACCGTCCGCGTGGATCTTGAGATGGCAAGACATCTTGAGAGCCTCGGCACCTTCCAACCCAACCCTAACCTTCCAACCCTTGGCACACCTTTCGGCCTGTCAGGTCTTCCGCGAGCCGAACGCGATGATCACCAAGTCGAACGCGCGCGTGATGAGCCTGCAGGACGGCACCTCCAAGATGAGCAAGTCCGACCCGAACGACCTGTCGCGCATCAACCTGCTCGACTCGGAGGCTGAGATCCGGCGCAAGGTTCGCTCACCCTAACCCTAGCCCCAACCCTAGCCCTAGCCGTAGCCCTAGCCCTAGCCCTAGCCCTGACCCCACCCTGACCCTGAACCCGACCGTGACCCTAACCCTAACCAGATCAAAAAGTGCAAGACCGACTCGGTCAAGGGCGTCGGGTACGACCCTGACAGGCCCGAGGCCAACAACCTGCTCGGCATCTACGAGGCGATGACCGGCAAGACAAAGGAGGAGGTGGCCGCCGAGGCCGCGACCTGGGTCGGCTGGGGCACCTTCAAGCCGCTGCTCGCCGACGCCATCGTGGCACACCTCGAGCCCATCCAGGCGAGATATGCCGAGATCGTCAAGGACCCCGAGCTCCTGCAGAAGGTGCTCGCCGACGGGGCCGAGGCCGCGACGGTGGAGGCGGATTGCACGTGCGTGGGCGCCAAGCGTGCCATGGGCTTCACGGTCCCCGGTGACCTGCCCGAGGGGCTTTGAGAGCCAGACGCACCTGCAGGGGGGGCGGTGAAAGAGCAGCGAATGCCGTTTCTTTGCAGTGCGGAAATACCGTTCTCTTTCCCCCGGCGCAGGGCAAACCGAGGCGCGAACACTCGGACCCCCCCCCCCCCCCCCCCCCCCCCCCCCCCCCCCCCCCC
>Ga0209302_10001519_pt1 | contig 13522 bp, 14 predicted proteins | sample ArcOceMetagenome_2_FD_187445 | JGI IMG/M metagenome (GOLD analysis project Ga0209302, IMG submission 187445) | Marine eukaryotic phytoplankton communities from Arctic Ocean - Arctic Ocean ARC135M Metagenome (SPAdes) (version 2) | ecosystem: Environmental > Aquatic > Marine > Oceanic | place... | reverse complement strand
TCGCTCATTTGCTCAGGCCCCATGCTCTTATTCATGCTATAAGAATAAATTAAATAGACTAAAAATAAGACGCCTATTAAAAATAGAATTCCGTGTTCCATTCTGAGTTTTTTTAAGTTCTTCAGTAAGTCCATTATATAAAATAAAGGATAAAATATTTTTTCGTAATAAAAACATATTAATCATATTTGGTTCTAAATATTTCTAAATTATGTTAAATCTTCCACTATTTCGTTGATTTGATTCTTTATTTTAGTGGAGGCATTTCTGTCATTCTCGTCATCTTCATCATCATCATCCTCCTCCGCCGAATCATCACTATAATCTAAATCATCCATTAAATATGTATTTTTAATTTTTTTTGCTTCTAAATAATGCGTGATGGCAGCCTTTTTGTGTTGTTTTGCTTTTCCTTTTGCAATTTTATATATCTCATAATAGACTTCGTTTGGCTTTTTTAGTTTTATATTTCGCTCATCATGTACCTTGAGATTATCTGTTATATCTTCTAAATCGAATGTGTTTGAAATAATCGCTTTGTTTTCTTCTAAATGATTGGACATGTTTGGTTCATTGTTTGGTTCATTGTTTGTATTATTGTTTGTATCGTTATCTTCCTCATCACTACTTTCACTATCACTCTCAGTCAAAGCATCTACAATATTCTTTTGTAATCCTTTGATTGTTAAATTATCATTGACAGTCTCTTCTACTAATTCTTCTTCATTTGAATCCGTTTTCCCTGTTCTTTGTAAAACATGACTATCGGTATCACCTGCTTCATTTACATCTTTTCCTAAACTATCTGAGTTTGATATTGCGCTTGTTTCATCTTGTTCGGATTGTAATATATTTGTATTCATATCAACTGAACTACTGTATTTGACACTATCCTGACCTGTGATGGATGTAGAATTCTTTTCCACATTACTTCTCTTGATAACACATGAATTGAATATCGGTTTATTATTAATCAACATGATTTGTTTTCCTATCAACTCTAATTGGAAATTTCGCGCTGAAAATTTTATACCTTGGACCTCTATACATGGAATAATTGTATGAGTATCATTTAAATCTTGAATCGGAATTATATTTTCATTTTCATCGTATACATTGCAATGGAACTGAGAACTAGCTGTTTTATTTTTAGGTATATGTAATCGAACTAAATGAAATTTACCACCTTTAAATGCTCGACAAATTGGATTAAAAAAATTCTCAATGTCCTCTTTGTCCATTTCATTTTGAAACCATATTTCTCTCTTTTCATATATCAGTTGTATTAGACGTTCTTCTAAATGTTCGAACCATTCAACAACTTCATCATCCTCGTTTGTAAACATTAAATCCATATACGCCTTTTTATTAGTTTCATTCAATCCTTGTTTAGTAGAGCATTTAGGAGGCTGAACATATAATGGTTCGTTATTCAACTTAATTTTAGTAAAATAAGCACCACCTTGAACAGATATAGGCTGCGAAATAGATATCTGAGAAAAATCAAAATCTTTGTTCGTGAAATAAATCTCTTGCTCCATTATAAAAAATTACAGATAAAATATACGGAAAAATAACTAACACGCTAAATACTTTTTATTTTTTTATAAGTTAGTTTAATGAAGGAACAATTTATTGAACAATGTTTATTAATTTTATCAAGAGAAGACATAAAAAAAGAGTTGAAAGAATTATTTAAACCATTGGTGAGCTTAATTATTCAAGAAATTTATCCATACATCTATTTATCTCTCATATTCGTAATCATTAGTTTCTTATTGATTTTAGGCATCTTTTATTTATTGGTGCGTACCAATTTAAAAACATGGACAATGAAATAATATTTTCTAATCATTTAGTATAATAATGGGTGGAACTGATGCAACCTCGATGCGTTCTGTAGCACACGATAATAATAATGATACTAAATCTATTGGTCTCGAATCGATGGGACATTCTTTAACTGGACTAGTCGGTGGAAAAAGAAGACGTTCAAAGAAGTCTAGAAAGACAAAGACTAAGCGTTCCAAGTCTGCTCGTTCCAAACGCGTCAAACGCGGAGGTATGGGTTTCGGATTTGGTGCCGCTTTAAAAGAGGCCGTTGTTCCTTTTGGAATTTTCGCCTTACAAAAAAGAAGCCAACGAAGACGTAGTGGTAAGAAACCATTTAGAAAAAACAGAACCAATAAACGTCGCCGTTAAATTCGGTTGAGTTGTATCCAATAAAGTCGTTTCGATGATAATAAATATTTTATTATTATCATCATTTATAAATAATCTCTCGTTCTATATATATAATGAGTGAATTATCGCCTACACAAGGATGTTCTTATACAGATGGTCCTCAATATGTTGGATGTCAAGTTGCCGAAAGAGGATGGCCTATGCCTCAAGGTGGTGGAGGAAAGAGATCCAAATCTAGAAAATGCTCTAGATGTGGAAAAAAGAGACACCAAAAAGGATGTTCTAAAAAATCTATGGGTGGTAAAAGAAGTAAAAGAGGCAGAAAAGGTGGCTTTTTAGGCCAAGCTGTTGTTCCATTCGGATTATTTGCATTACAAAAGCGCACACAAAATAGACGTGGTAGTAAATCCGCTAAGAAATCTAGATATGCTAGACGCTCTAAAAGAAACAGACGTAGTGGAAGACGTTAAGTAACTGAGCAATTCTAGTACATAAATTTATAATAAACAACACGTGTTTTATTATTGGTATATTATATACATATACCAATAATGCCATTACCAAAGCTTATGATACCTTCTCTAAATATTGAATCTAATAATTCGTCTTACAGTGACGAAGGTTCTACAGATACAGAACGCAGTTTAGATTCACCAGTTTCAATACCGACTCATCTTGAATCAGTAAAAATGAAAGCAACCAATTATAATAATTTCACAGATGGTCAGTTCGGACAAAAATTTACAAACGACAAAACAAAAAAACAATTTACCCATTTAGTCAAAGGGAGATCTACCTTAGGAGTAAAATTAATGTATTTCAAAAATAAGAATGTAGATACATTCACCAAGATATTTATTTATAGCAAAGATTCTTATCTAGAGCCAACAAATGTTTTAATTAAAATATTATCTGAAGTCTATTATCACAACGAATTTAGCAAGTTACAAGATAGTTGTAATTTTAAAATACCTGAGTTAATAAGTTATGGTTTTATAGAACATAACGACGATACGTCTATCAATATATATGACAATATGTATATCTTCTATATAACTATGAAAGACATTGATGCTACACCAGTAACAAAATTAAATGAATTATATAACGACGGTGAAGTATTAGACAAATGTATGGCTATAGAACAAGAAGTCGATAGAATAGACAATTGTCTTGAAACACATAAGCTATACCATAATGATTTACATTCAGATAACGTAATGGTTGATAAAAATGGAAAAATTACAATTATTGACTTTGGAGAAGCTTCAGATGTACTGCAAAAACCATTTTTTTCAGTCGATTTTTGTGGAAGGTTTAAAAAAAACAAAGGAGGCGCGCGAAAACGCAAAAGCAAGCATAATTATAATAGAAAAATAAATAGTAAAAGACGCACAATAAAACGAACTCGTGGCAAGAAGTCTCGAAAAAAACATACTCGTAAAAAAAGAAAACAAACTAAGAAAAAATAATATTCAATGGTTTAAAGATAAATATGTATAAGATATATATTAACATGGAAGGATTCCAAGAACATGTAAAGAAATGGGTGTCGTTAGATACGCAATTAAAAGCATTAAGCGACAAAACAAAAGAGATTCGTAATGAACGCAATGAATTGGCCGATAATATACTTGATTTTGCGGACGATAATAATTTATCAGCATCCACCATAAAAATCAGTGACGGAAAGCTCAAGTTTGCTCAAACCAAACAAACAGCACCCATTAGTTTGGGATTTCTAGAAAACTGCCTAACAGAGATAATCGGAGACGACGAAAAGGTGGATCATATTATGAATTATATCAAAGAGAAGAGAGAAGTGAAAGTAATTACAGATATTAAGCGGTATTATAACAATTAATTTATGTCCGTAATATGTATATAGAATATGGATTTTGATTTTGATATGAATAAGGATTTTGTTTTTACTTCCGATAAAGAGGGTGTTTTACGCGGTGGCGGTTTTACGATACATTCAGAATTATTAAAAGATACGATTTACGGTTCAGAACCTAGTAACGGTGTTCAAAGTGGAGGTAAAAAGAACAATGAACGCGAATTGTTAAATACTTTTAAAGACTTGGCTGTACCAGCCGGTCTGTTTTCTATGCCAAATAACCCTACTCAAAAAAATAAGAATATTCGGTATGAACATAATGAAAATGAAAATGTATTGGATGATGGTCTATATGACAAACTATTAAGTATGTTGGAACCTAGTAAAAGAAAGTTACATGGAATGAAAACAAGACGCAAGAGAGAAAATACAAAAGAAAAGAAGTCTAGAAGACGTAAATAACTAGATATTTTACAGATATATTCTATTTTAGGAGGTATGTTATCCTAATATAGAATATCTATTCATTAACAATAAAAATTGAATATTGTAATTAACTGATACAATATTCAATACAACAAATCTAATCTCATTTATAGTTTTATAGATGAACGATATACGAACGTTTTTAAAAAAGGCTAGTGATTCAAAAAATGAAACTGAAAAAAATGAACCAAATAAACATAAAGCTCAATCGGTTGATGATACGACAAATGATGTATCATTCGACCTGTATAAACATGTATCTGCCAAATATACATCAAGTCATGTATTGTCTATTGAACAAGAATGTGCTTTACAACAATTTGAAAATGGTGATAATTTGTTTATTACCGGAGAAGGTGGTACAGGTAAAACACTACTGATTCGAGATTTGGTTCAATCAGCCAAACATAATGGTCGTAAAATTCAAGTATGCGCCATGACTGGTTGTGCTGCCTTACTTCTAAACTGCAATGCTCGAACGATTCATTCATGGAGTGGAATAAAACTCGGTAAAGGAGAGTTGAATAGTATCGTAGAAAGTATTATATACAATCATGTAGCTAGAAACATGTGGAGAAGTACAGATATTCTTATTGTAGATGAGGTCAGTATGATGTCGAAGCGTATTTTCGATATATTAAGTCATGTTGGAAAGAAAGTGCGAAAATGTTATGATAAACCATTTGGAGGATTACAACTCATATTTGTAGGCGATTTCTTTCAACTTCCACCGGTTGCGACAAATGATGCTTTAGCAGGTGATGAGTCATTTTGCTTTGAATCGGGCGAATGGTTGAAAACATTTCCAATAGACAATCATATTGTGTTAAAAACAATGTTTCGTCAAGACGATGAAGTGTTTCGTAGAATACTTGGTAATGTTCGCATGGGAATTGCTGATCCGACAGACGTAGCCGTGTTAAAAAAATATTTGAATCGTTCTTTTGATTCTGAAAAATATCAAGGCGTCATTCCTACCAAATTATTTCCAACAAAATACAAAGTCGATAAAGTCAATAGAGAGATGTTTAATAAATTAGAAGGAGAAAGTTATATATTTCCATTTGTTAGTAAAACAGAGTGCTATGAGTATATAGATGGTAGTGATAAAAACATTCCATTGCAGTTGCTTAGTAAATGTCGAAAAAATTTAAATCCGAAAAAAACGCAATATGAAATTGATACTCTTGCTAATAATACACCATGTGTAAAAAATCTGGAATTAAAAGTGGGCGCCAATGTGATGTGTACAGTAAATTTAGATATGGATCGAGGTATATGTAACGGTTCAATTGGAAAAATCGTGGAATTTCAAGTATCTGGAAATGATATGTGTCCAGTAGTCTTATTTTCAAACGGATATAGAATGACAATGACTCAAAAATTCTGGCAATCGCAAGACTATCCTACTATTGCAGTGGGTCAGTTTCCTCTATGTCTTGCTTGGGCCATGACGATTCATAAAATCCAAGGAGCTACTTTGTCGATGGCTGAAATAGACATTGGTGGAGGAATCTTTGAATGCGGACAGACATACGTAGCATTGTCTCGTGTGAAAAGTTTGGACGGATTGTATTTATCCAATTTTGAACCCAATAAAATCAAAACGAATAAAAAAGTCAAGAAATTCTATCAGACTATTCCTGAAGTGGAATACGAAGAAGAATATGAAGAGTAATACGAAGAGTAATAAATATAATTTATTATAATGAAAATAAATTATAGTTAGTGGTTATCCGTTAATTTGTTATACAATGGAATAAAAACATCTCTCCACCCAAGACTTTTATAAGTATGTGTCAATTCTTCTCCTTTTACAATGTCCTTTGTAGCATATATTTCAAATCGATATTCTTCAAGATAATATATTTAAGCAGTATCGGCTATTATTATCTAACTTTGCCACGAATTTGAATGGAATTATTTTTACAAACATTGTATTTTCCCACTTCGATTAAATCATCATACATTTTTTGATACGTTGGCGTTCCTCTTTCCATTTGATCAATCGCAATTAATTTTTTTAAACCGTTATCCACATAGACGTTATCTAATAAATGTTCCATAATAAGATAATTTTTCTTTAGCTCTTCAACTAATACTAAATTAGAACAGTACGATTCTTTTGCATTGGAATTCATAAATTTCATTAAAAATCCCAATGGGATATTATAAAGGACCCGCCTAAATATTTCCTTATTTTCATTGGTAAGCTTTTCAATAGTAATATTTCGCAATATTTTACTCACTTTATGATCCTCTTCATATTGATCTACGCAGTGAGCCAAGTATAAATTTGACATAATAGATGCCATATCCGCTGACACTCCTTGCTCCTTTTTAATAGCACCTCCTTTTAAAGCAACAAAATTAGACAAACAAGCAAAATAAACAGTCTGTTGTTCCAATACATTTGTAGAAAAGAATTTAGATTTTAAGGATTCAAAGTACAGTCTAGTCGAATGTTTCACAATATTTTTAAATTTCTCAGTAAAATCATCTAAATCATCGTTCTGAACAGATAATAGTAAAGGATAAATATGAGGATGACTTTTGTTTAATCCTTGTCCAAATATTATGAGGTTCTTTGTTAAAGTGTTACTACCTTCTACTGTAATTCCTATGGGAACATTTTGATAAAATTTGGCAAGTAGATTATTTTCACCTTTACATATTGCTGATCCTCCGTGAATATCCATACCATCATTTAATACCTTTCTTCCACGTTCTGTCGTCTGTTCTTTCATAATGGCACTTAATACAGATGGCTTTTCTCCTCGGTCCAATATTTTATTTGTAACATAGACGCTTGACTGAATTGCCCAGGTGTTGTAGAGCATATAGGCCAATTTATTTTGAATCGCTTCCATTTGAATAATTGGCATTTTAAATTGGACGCGATGTTTTGCATATAAAAACATAGACGCTGTCGCCAATTTTGATGACGCATTTGCCGTCGCTGGCAGACAAATACCACGCCCCGCAGCTAAACATTCCATCAACATTTTCCAACCTTCACCAACCTTTTCTTCACCACCAATAACTTGATCTAAATCAATACGTAATGTTCCTTCCAACATGCCATTTGGAAATCCAGTATCCAATGGATTATGGTAATAATCTTGTCTTAATCCTGGATGTCCTTTTTCTAAAAGGGCTACCGTAACCCCTGTTTTTTTAGACTCCAAAAGTTGATCAGGATCTTCTACGCGAAATGCTAAACCAATTAAATTCGAAACAGGAGCAAGCGTTATATAGCGTTTTTTGATAGTGACCTCTATTTGTAGTTTTCCATTTTCTCCTTTTATAACATTTCCAGTATCTATTTGTCCGGTTGCATCAGACCCATTATTTGGCCCAGTAAGTCCAAAACAAGGTATTTTTGAACCATTTGCGAGCAAAGGTAAATATTTATTTTTTTGCTCGTCTGTACCGTAATGAAGAAGCAATTCAGACGGTCCGAGAGAATTAGGAACCATAGCGATTACACCCAACGTTGGATTAGCAGATGTAATATATGTCAAAATATTCGACATTTCTTCTACAGATGTTTTCTTGCCACCATATTGTTCCGGAATTAAAAATGAAAATAATTTATTCGTTCCCATAAAACGGAATAGTGATTCGTGATCATTGCTTGGGTAAATATGTTGCTTTGGATATTTGATAATAAGTTCATCTAATAACTCTTTTTCAAACATCTGATGTTTCATAGGTTGAAATTTCTTTTTTTCTACCTTTCCTTCAAATAACTCTCTATCAATTGATGTAGTACCACACTGAAGAGCAATCATTTCAGTCTCACTTATTCTTGGAATCATTTTTTTGACTCGTCCAAATACATTTTTACGTAAAGACAACATAATTATACATCAATACAATATATTATCATTAAGTATTTTTTATAAATATTTTAATGTTTCTCTTGCGCTTTTAAACGTTTTAATATTAAGGCTTGTGATTTTTCATGTGTTATTCGAATACGTTCTATAGTGTTTTCATATCGCATATTAGGCTTCAATGTATCTTGTTCCATTTTATAATCTAAAATATCTTTATAATGCTGTTCAATCATTGACTCTTTTAATTCTTCCGGAATATAGGTTAAATCTAAATCCATAACTCCGTTATAACCTTTTACGATATCTACGTTTATATTGTGGTTATGATTGTCAATGTTCGTTTTCATATAGTGATAAATATTTTTGTTACTGGGAGTAATATTCGTTTTGCTAGTGTGATTACTACTGTGGTTACTATTGTGTTTGCTGATATGAGTACTACTAGTTTTTTTACTATTCATACTATAATAAGAATACAATAAATATTATTATTCTATTCTTATGTTCTATATAAATTATGTTTATGTTTATGTTTATAATTATAATTTCTATATCACATATCAATTTCTTATAATAAACTCCATACATTCTTATTGAAAGGAGATACCAAAATTTCAGGAATCTTTCTTCTCCAATAATCTACTCGCTTCTCTTCCTCGACATCTTTTAATGTTTTAGGATATAATGGTGCTGTTTGCATCATATCTAATTCGGTATCAGTAATCTTCGGTTTATATCCATAACAATTTGCTCCAAATTTTACATTTTCATTTGCTATATATCCACCATTTATTCCAGCTCTCCCACAATCATTTTCATGCCCTTCTACCGTTTGTAAATGATTCCAGGTTTCCTTTTGCGTAGGGAATAATGCTAACTGTCTATCAGACCATCCATAACTACACCACTCTGCGCCATTTTTATAAGAATCTTCCACTTCACTATACGTTGCTAACCGCGAACCATATGCTTTACATAAGGCCTCTGCATTATCATACGTATAGTTGTTTCCTGGAATATGGAATACTTGTTTTTTGATTTCTATTTCAGGAACAGGTGTGATTTCTTGAGACATTGGTTGATCTACTACTAAATCCATGGAAGGTGTATCCGTAAATAAATTGTTTAAACGTGCTGTAAGATTGACATTGAAAAAATACTGAAATCCGTTCAATAAAATAACAACTAATACTACACCTCCTAACAAGATAGTCAATGTATTAGAGGATCTTGAACCTGACACGGAACCTGATCCACTTACACTGCTTGTTGTATCCGTTTTTCCTAAATTAGCAAACAACAGCGCGAAAAGTATTATAATTACAGCAATCAACACTATAGCAGGAACACCCATATTCATACCCATACTATTACTTCGACCATTTCCATTTTTTGTATTTATTCCACCATTTTGAATAGTTGGAATTCCTAATATTGAATCAAATGACAATAACATTATTTATATATTCTTTATATTATTTATTTCCCTTTTTTCGATAGAAAAGACAATATCCTGAAGTATTATTCTTTCCATTAAAGTCTATTTTGGATACACTCGTATCGTTAAATAAATACCATTCGTTTTCTACACGAATGGTTGCTGTATAGTGACCACCTAACGTTCCTCCACTATGATTGCATACACCATATAATTCATATATACAGCTATCTTTTTCATAGCCTTCTACAAAATCACGTAAATCCAACTCATCTGTTTCAATGTCTAATGGTACTTGTATTTTTCTCCCATCCGGTGTAAAACGCTTCAAGTCTAAAACCAATACTTTTGGCAACGTCCAAAACGAAATTTTTCTTACAACGTCTTCCTTTTCGTTTGTTTTCTCGTTTAACCAACCATTTTCTCCTTCCAAACGTTCCCCCTCGCAATATTTCTCAAAGCAATTGTAAATACTTAATCCTTGCTTCATTTGTACAGGCAAATCAACCATAAAATAAGGCTCCGGTGTTGTACTCATTAGCTCACCATCCTCTCTTTCGATTTTAGAAATATGTATTCCATAGAAGATGTCTAAAATTTCAGAATATTCTTTGCTATACATTGTTCTCATCATTTCATAACATTTCACTGCTAAGCCATCTGTATCAGTTTTGACATTTCCTTTTATAACCATATCTACTTCACGTCTCATTCCATTATGAAATGTTTCTAAAATGAACAAAAGAAACTCAGGCAAGTCATTTTGCGCATATCCAGTAAATATATCTTTGCCTTTATGTTTTGCCACAAATTGGATTGCTTTTATAAAACCTCCTGGGGAAATAATTTGGTCTTTTTGCCAAATCAACTTTCTTAAATTATCCCATTCGACTAACAACTTGGAATCAAGTATATAGTCTTTGTTATGATACGCAGTTAATTTGTCTTTATAAGAACCATTATCTTTGTCTAAAAAATCATTGAATTCATGTGTATGACTTATTACCTGCATACATGAATTAATAAAACATGTATTACCTAAATTTGCTAATCCTGTCAAACCTTTACCTTCCATATTATGTAATAATACCGTTAAATGTTTAAACTACTTGAATAAATAATATAAAAATAATATCATAACACAGAATATTATGAATCATGGTGATAGAATAAGGAATCGTATGTTAGATATATATTCTGATTTAGCTCGCTATACCCATATGAATCAAATGCAGACAAATGATACTTTACAACAGATTGAGTCTGGGATTCGTGAATTAAATACATATGACGGAGAGATATATCATGGAAATACAAATAGATATACAAATAATAACAGATGGGAAGAGCGAATACCTAGAAATCCGCCTGAATCGACCCCATTATTCACAACTGATAGAACTGTACCTATTGTTAGAAATTTTTTTAACCCTAGACAACCAGTTAATAATAGACCAACTTCTATGAATTATAGGACGCCTACTAATACGAGACGTGTTAATCCAAACAATGTTAGACCAGTTACTTCTAATAATGTAACAGACAATGGTGCTAGAATAAACCAATTGTCGAATACCGAATTTTTTAATCAGTTTTTTAATATGTTTAATACTGATTTGAATAATTTGACACCTGTTACAGTTCGTCCTACACAAACGCAAATTATAAATGCTACAGAAATAATTAGTATAAATGAGAATATGGTCAACACAATATGTCCTATTCTACAAACAACATTTCAAGATGGTGATCGAATTAGTAGAATAAAACAGTGCGGTCATTGTTTTATTGAAGAAGGGTTGATGGTATGGTTTAATCAAAGTGTCAGATGCCCTGTATGTCGATACGATATACGTGATTATCCGATTGAACCAACACCGGTAGTTCCAGTAGAGCCAATGCAACGAGCATCACCAGTAGTACCAGTAGTACCAAGAAATACGAGAGATTTATCAAATAATATATTAAATTCAACAAACAATAGAGAGAACAACTCTACAACGAATGAACGTGATTTGATGGATATACTTACAAATGAAATATCTAATACGTTTCAGAGATATCTTACTGGTTCTGATAGTTCATTTAATAATCTAAATAACGGATCTATTAGTGTTGATTATTTTGTTCAAACTCCTACTACTATATACACTACTTCTACACCCAGTAGGGATTTTACGAATAATGATTCACATTTACGACACAATGAAAGAGTAGAAGAAGAAGAAGAAGAAGACGTAGAAGATGTAGTTGTGTCAGACGAAGAATTAAGTGAAGAGGAGTATCTTGTTGAATAATAATTCAAAATAATATATATCTCATATTCTGATATAAATTATTAATAATACTGGTTGATTTTATTGTAAAAAATATACACTACATACTATGAGCCAAATAATTCACTATATCAATAACTAAATTGTATAATATCACCGATCGCCGATATTAAATATTTATTAGTCACGTCATTCCGGAATGTACTCATTCATGATAATTACATTATGAACTCGTTATCTGAACCTCATCCACCTTTCATTAATTTTGAAATAGTGGGCAAAGAAACAGGTAAGGAAGGCTCGCCTCATCCACCACGCATCTTGTATTTACGCGTTCCTCTCTTACGTCCTCTTTTACGACCGGTTCCCTTTTTCGCATGTTTTTTTATTGTACGACTTTTACGACGACTTGTCTTACGACTCTTTCCAAACAGACTGGAGAGAGAAATTCCAAATAAATTAATAGCCATTATATAATATAAGAAGATAAAAAGATAAAAAATAAAATTTTATATAGTTTATATTTTTTTACTTCGAATCTTCGTTTAGTCTGTATTTTGTATTTATACAAAGAATGATGTAATACTTTTCATGTTGTTCTTCAAATTATCAGTCTCCCTTAAATACTTATCAAACAACAATGCCTTCACTTCTTTATTTCTCAAATCGGATATCTTCGATTCCATCTTTTCCTTGTCATCAATCGTATGCCTCAATGTATCCACCTTCATTTGGAAATTCTTCTTCTTTCTCTTAAACGCATCAATATCTTCCAATACAAGTGCAAATACTTGCTGAACTGGTTTCATTATTTGATTCGTAATATAGAAGGAATAATTAGGTCTTATTTTATTCTTGATAATGTACTCAGGGTGCTCAATCTTTTCACCTTGTAACGCTGCCTTATTTTTCGTCTCAATATATACAAACGGAATTCTATCACCACTACTTGGTTTATTACCAGGATCTCGCTTACCGATTCGGTCAGCCAATACCTTGTGTGCTATTTGTTTTGGATTTTTATAATTCGAACGCAACGATTTGGTAATAATGAGTTTGTCCATTGGATATTTTTCTTCAATAATGTTTTGTAAGCTGGTTTCTAGAAACTCTACTGCTTTTTGAATATTCTTCTCCTTCATCAATATATCAATGATTCCACCATATACATCTTTTACAATTGGCGCATTATCACGACGTTTCAATACAATCCCCATACTTTTACGACTTCCTTTGGTCGGATCGTTTTCATACAACATTCCAACATATCTCTTCTTTGACAAAAGACAGAATGGCATAAATGTCTTTTCATACTCCAAATCATGTGGCTTCTTCAAGAACTTGGTCGCCATTTCACCAGCTTCCTTGGCCAATTCAATCGTGATTTCAAGCGCTCGCTGACCTCGTATGTCTTCACCATCTAGTGTTTTCAAATTAAATGTAAAGAATACACTAT
>Ga0209302_10001518_pt1 | contig 13524 bp, 17 predicted proteins | sample ArcOceMetagenome_2_FD_187445 | JGI IMG/M metagenome (GOLD analysis project Ga0209302, IMG submission 187445) | Marine eukaryotic phytoplankton communities from Arctic Ocean - Arctic Ocean ARC135M Metagenome (SPAdes) (version 2) | ecosystem: Environmental > Aquatic > Marine > Oceanic | place... | reverse complement strand
TTGCAGCAGCGGTCACACCAGGCTGTACAGCCACACCAGCTTAGATCTCTATATATGTATATATCTACATATACACCAAGTTTGTTTCAGATATGCAGCTATGATCACAGCTTACGATACTGCCTCAGTTTCTGCTACGGTGACAGAATAGTTAGATGCAGTTCGAAAACACAGTTTAGCATGACAAGTGCAGATAGATGGAGCCTCAGGTATAAAAGCTCTTGTATGGCATATACACCAGCTATGCTGTATCGGAGGTTGGAGGTGTTACCGTTCCCCTGATATAAATGACATCTTGGAAATATGCGAGTGAGTTATATATATACAATTCCAACTACACCTGGCGTTTGTTTCCAGATATGACGTAGCTGGCACTTGTGGGCCTCGATCAGTTCAGCTGGATGAATGCAGATAGTTGAACCCCCAGGTATAGAAGCTCTTGTATGGTATATGCTGTATATATATGTATATGTGTAGAGAGAGAAAGAGTTCGTAGCCATCTTGAATCAGGTATTGGAGCGGTAGAGAATTTCCACGACACATACTCGGAGAGACACAACTAGCCAAGCTCTTTAGGAGACTACGCCAGGGATGGTTCTATATCATAGATGTGCTGGCCCGATCAGAAACAAATTACGTATTCCAAGTATCACACGACAGGATAACCATATAGCTCAAACCATGTGCGCGGCATCTAGCACATGACCGCCAGCTTAGTGCGCGGCATCATGTAACTATATGGCTCAAACCAGGTGTGCATAAGCAAACAAATGCTTAACAGTTTGTCGTCATTGATGTATCCATGCCGATTTACATCACATGGTGACACTTATGTAACAGCTTCGATTTACATCACCCTGTGCAACGATGAATGTATTTAGAACACCAACGATGACACTTGCAGGTGACGGGTCGAGTGTTGAATCAGGCCCTGCTGACTCGGGATCATCAGGAGACGGAACCAACTCTTTTGCCAATGGCAGATTTTTCCACAGTGATCTCAACGCCCGACGACAGCGCGCTATCAATGATGCTATCTACGTGCAGCCCTTGGAGGATGATCCTGGTGGGTGCAGAGAATCAATAGCTAGTGCGGAAGAAAAAAAACAGATCCAGTTGGAAGCACTACGAGTAAGGTTCGCAGAAGCGAAACAGAAAATTCTACGAGAACACGAACTTCTCTATGACAGGCAGGCTTGTCTTCGTGGGCGCCTGGAACGGGCTCGGCATCAATCTCTTGGAGATCCACATTCAGGTTCGCGCCTAGAACGAGCTCGGGTCGTTGCATACCACGACTTGACGGGCGAATGGCGGAAGCGCGTGTGCTTAGTCGCAAGACAACAGAAGCCCAGAGAGCGCTCAAGGTCTCGATCACCGCCTATCCGAGCTCGTACATACGTCAGTGCGAACACTGTTGCGATGGCACGAGCTGAAAGAGAATCTGCAGACACGAATGAGGAGAATCCGATACCGAACCAGAATCTGCAGTTGGCTCCAAAGGCAGTGTTGGTGCCGTGGAGAACACGAAGGTATTACTGACCAAGCCGTGATCACACGGTGAGTGTAACATCTAGAATACCACCCGAACACCGACGATGCTTATGTCACTACCATCTAAGCCATCAGGATACGGCGACATAATCGTTGCCCATTGAATTTGATTTCGAACTAGAAGTCATGCAGCGATGGTCACACCAAGCCGGTCACATGCACTCGAGGTGGTCACACCCTTCCGCACTTTACGTAGATAGAACAGAGTTTGTTAGTTACTATTACCCTTTTGCGATTGGGAAATGTGACGCATGGAATGTGAAGCACACAAAAATCGCTAAACCAGTTTAAGAGTCATATATATGATGACCAAGGGAACACATTTAAATCAACCAACTACTATTTGTTCTTCGGTTGACTCGGGTAGTTTTTTCTTGGGTGCATTGCTACCAACACATTCTACCGGCATCACTGTATACGCACGTTTGCACATGTGACTATCCATGCTTTGTATGGACAGTAGCTGATACGGCTCAAGATTGACAAATAATATTGAAGACAATTCCATATAGATAGACAAAGAGATGCTCACTTCCAAAGCCGTGTGGGACTTACTGAGCCCAGTCTCACCAGCGTCGCCCAGCTATGATACACATGGAGCACCACACAGAAAACCAATGAAGTCTTCCGGTATTGGTTCACACCCTGCCAGAAAACGATCACAATCTAATGTCATTCAAACATCGACATCATGCGATAATGTACAACTCACTCTAGTTTTCAACGACGGAGGGACATATGATACCACTTGCAAGGATGACATCATGCACGACCCACGCCCACCCATCGACAAAATAGAAGCAAGGGAGTTGGCCAGGGACCTTAGAGCTGACATCATAGTTAATGTTGGATTGCACGATGCAACGGGACTTGAATGGAATATAGAAACGAGTGAAGATGGACAGTGGAGATATACTACGCGGATGCAGTATCATAACCTGGCAGGGATCAATACGGCAGCCACGACTACATTGCGACGAACAAAACCTGGCGCCGTACAGAATGTAGAGTTGATCCTAGTGAGAATTATCAAAGGCGGACCTTCTTTAGCGGAGACAATGTGGTTCTTTGGAGCGGAGATGAGACAAACAGTAATGTTTAGACTATTTGACATGCTGCTCCAGGCTGCACAACCTGCGATCATGATAGGAAACTTTGGAATGTCGCTTATCAGCGTTGTGATGTATGCCAAAGAGTATGAACACCGAACTAGTGTACGTTTAATCGATCAAATAAAATTCCTCCCTAACACAGACCAGGAGTTGCTTTGCGTTTCGCTCCACACAACGAGACGCTCACAGGTAATGATGCAAGTAGACGCTCAACTATGTCCGCAGAGGATGTTCGTGGTGAACCTCGTCGATGAATCCATGACTTACACCAATGGTTCTACTGAACAACTGCACTCAAATCGAACCGATCACGAACAGAAGAAACCGAAATTGTTGATCACAACTCCAACCGCACAGTCTATGGCCTCACAACTCGAAGAGAGACGAGAGACAAATGATGGTGATGATCTAGCAGCATGGAAATACACTGATGAGACCAGCGGCGGTGCACACCTTGCTGGAAACAACGGATCACAACGAGAGACTGCCAAACCTCGAGCACAAATGTACATGGAGTTCCTGTCAAAGCTCACACTGCTGTCAGAACGACAGCCTAATTGGAAAATGGACTGGGAATACTGTACCCTACACTTGCATCTACAGCCAGTTGCACAAAACAGCCAAAGAAAAGATGGCACACAAGTCTTCGGGCCAGTGGACATGCAAGCCACTCTTCAGCGACTGGACGGTGCATTAAAAATAGCAGAGGAAGCACGTAAGCAGGTGGGCGTTACCAGCCACGACCAAACCCTGACGAATCAACAACGAGCAACTGCTCTTCACTGGTTAAAAAAGGAATGCTTCGAAAAGCATTTCATGAAGAACCCAGCACTTGATATGAATCTCTCGCAAATCATGATACAGTTCGAGGCAAATCCCGACTCACGCACAAAGATGACGGGACGCATTCAAGGCCTGGAAGCAAGACGACGGGGCGCATTCAAGGCCTGGAAGCACAGTCTCCTGGGCAGCAATCCATTGTTTCATATGATATTATACAACGGCATCTTCGAGACAGGAGACCTGCAAATATTTCTGTTGAGACATATGCAAGAGATTCAAAAAAACAAAGATCCTAACAATGCATTCGTCCGGGAAGAGCTACGCGTGAAGGCCGTCACAGCATGTAACGCATTGAAGAAAGCCAAAGAACTCGCAGCGCTGGCGAGAAAGCACCAATCTAAAGACATTGACAGGTGGCATATGACACGAGATGATTTTTTGACGGCAACAATACCTACACTCCAGTTTCGGACGTCGACAATGCAGCTGTTGACACAGTTTGAGGCAGGAACACTACAAAAAGACTACCAGGCAGCTGAAGATGTGTATAGACATAGACAGGGAGCGATGGCAAACCGCATTACATTGAAAGATGCAGTATTGTTCCAACGTTCGATTGACCAAATGCATGAATTTACCAAAGGCTCGTCGTAACAGTACACAATGGTTATACCATGCAGTAAACTGTATACAGAATGCGTATTGTGATAATGATCACATAGCAACACCGCACCGGTTACACCATGCAGTAAACTATAGTGTCACATACAATATATGTCGTTGACAGAAGCTCATGCCGTTAGATACCTCCTATTAACCTCCACCACGGTCACACCGTGGAAGGCATACATGGAGATGTTTCTGAATAACAGAAGCTCATGCCGTTAGATATTTCCTATTAACCTCCACCACGGTCACACCGTGGAAGGCATACATGGAGAAGTTTCTTCGATTCGCAGAGTAATACCCGTGCGGTAGTTCTTGGCCCGCTTCTTTCCTCCGCGCTTTTTGATGACAATTGACAAAAGTTGTATTGTGAAACAAAAAAATGTGATTCTTCTGCATCGAAGTAGTCCGATCAGATTAAAGATCGTTTCGAAATAATTTGAGTACACTGAGTATGAGCATAAAATTAATGATCACGAAACGAAAGTCTGCATAAGGTTTAAGTCGGACATCTTCATCTTGTTTTTTTTGAACTAAAACTTTCATTTCGTTAAACCAAAAGATATTGGAATTAGAATTCAAATTAAGAAATAAATATTTTGTATTTCAACGAGGAATAGGTTAAAACAGACACTAATTTTTAGTTTGCTAATAATATGTTTAATGATAATATGAATATTAAAGCCTTAGCTATGAACGATTGTTCTAGGTAAGCAACAGCCTCGTGTGTGTGTGTATGTGTTTGTTTGTGTGTATGTGTATGTGTGTGTGGTGTGGTGTGGTGTGGTGTGTGGTGTGTGGTGTGTGGTGTGTGGTAGTTACACAGCAGTGCTCACACCATGCAGTTTCTAGTTCTTCTCCAGGTAGACTTGGTCACATCCGGATACTCGTCCGGAAGCTGAGTTACAGCTTACTGGAACTCCCACGCAGGTCCGATTCGGGCTGAAAAGACATTGATGGATGGTTCTAAATCTGCATGCTTGATATGATTCAAGATGAGTTTCACATCCGAAATGGATTCATGTAGAGAACACATCGCATTGACGAATATCCTTGAGCAGAATCACCATCTCCAAATAGCTGCTCAGAGCAAATGCGATGGCTTGGACTTTCATGTGAGAGGTCATATGTACACATGAACATGCATGATATTGGCTCAGAATAGTTTGCTTTTTTGTATTCATGCTGTGATATCGTGCGATGATTGCCTACATCCCTGATTCGGACAGCGAATCAACAGAATATGGCCAATATGAACCAAGCGAATACGCCCTACTAGAACTGACCAAGCGAGAGAGTGGTGGTGTACACCCTACTAGAACTCATGCTGACCCAAGCGAAGATAGATATACCAGCGAGGATTGGCCAGAAGTCGGACGCCCTACTAGAACTGATGCTGACCCAAGCGAAGAGAGTGGTGGTATACACCCTACTAGAACCGACGCTGACATCTACTCGGACGATAAGCCACCGATACACTATACTAAAAAGCGAGGACGTTCCCGTGCATGCATCGAAGCAGCGACTGCAGAACATATAGACAAACAGCCCAAAGCCAACAGAGTATGTAATGTCAATCCATACAGACCAATTCCATTTAATGTCAACCCATGGCCCACGCCACCGACCTCCTCACAGCAGCAGCAAACGCCATCCCAAGCAAAGAGAAAAACAATTTATTTAGAAGCAGCATGCAGAGTGGAGCTTCTCCTCGCGCATCGCCCGCCACCTGCTCATTGTGCGGAGGGCACTTTTGGCGCCCTTTTGTGGAGGCTTTGCGTGACCGCCGACACGGACATGGTGCCAGGCGAACTGCGCAAATTTGCTTCGCATTGCGGTGGAGTTCCACCTTCCGCCAAGCTCCGAGCATTCACAGACACACCCATGCTTGCCGACCCTGGTAACCACTGTTACGCTGCTGTGGTGGCCCGCCTGCTTCGTCACGTGGCAGAGCATGAACCAGAGGCATACGTAAGCCTACCGCATTGGGGAGCGCGAATGCTGCACAAAATGGGTGCAGAGAAAGTAGGAGACGTGTGCGAAGCAGTCCTCGCCGCCGCCAACGCAGCCGCAGACAGAGAGCAAGGGCGAAGCCACCGATGGGAAACTCTCTGCGGGGGAGCAGCGCCCGCCGCGGACGCCTCAGTGCCGCTGCTAGTGCGCCTCATCTCTTGGCAGACGATGAGGCAGTGAGAGATGCTCAGTTTTCTGGGAAGACACGAACCCGGCACTCACTTTAAAGACGATGAAGATTCAATACAACTGCAGTGCTGACACCATGCAGCAAACAACAGCATTACATCCGCAGTAGTTGACACCCTGCAGCAAACGACACACTGGTTGTGTTCACAACCATGCTCCGTGTGGATATGGGCAAGGTACAATACTGCCATGGTCACACCAGGCAGTGCATCGCACCACCACATCAACATTTCTAGTTTTTTTTTCTCTCTGATGTTACATGTATAGTCCCTCTTACATCGGATTAATGCTTGTGGATATGGACACTCCAAGGAGTGCACCACATCACCACGTTGGTCTAGTAGTGTGTTTTCCCAACGGATGTTAAATGTATAGCCCTTGCGTACATCGGTCGTATTTATGCTGGTCATATCTTAGTTTCTAGCATTGGATGCATAGCGTTCGACGCCGCGTTGTAACACGCTTGGACCCAAACAACATCAACACGCATTCAACACAACACACGTATAAATACAGATTGCAATTACATGATGTATGTTTCATGAATGCTCGTCCTCCTTTGCCACGAGCGCTGATTGCAGACGGTACTGTCGTCACCAGAGCTGCTCTGTCGTCATCCAAGACACCATCCACTAGCACGGACTCGACCGCGTTGATGCTGCCTCTTCTTACAAACCAAACAACAAGCCTCAAAAAATGGCCTCCCTGGGTTGCAGGTAAGTGAACCGTCGTTGTTTGTGTCTTGCGTGTTTATCCTTTGTCATTCTTGCAAGTATGTCGATTGATAGTCGACTGCATCGTCGAATCAGTGCTCATGCCAAAACCAGTTTCCAAAAATAAGGTGCCCTATCATTATCAAATAAGTCGGAAAAGTGGTATGGACCTGTGCTTCAGACGTGTTGGGTGCAAGAGATGAGAAACACCCAGCCATTCGTCACGATGTCAGTCATTACGTCTGCTGTCATTGCCACATTGCCAGTGGATGTAATATTAAACTCACACCTGTTGGCGTTCGTATCAAGCACAGCGACTCCACAAATGCGGCGTGTCTCGTGGCCATGCCCATACCCAGAGCAACCTTGATATATTATGTTCACCTCATGTGTTGATTTCAACATGAAGAGCATTGCCCGCAACAGTGGTACTTCGAGACCTTGCCGAGACTCCATTTGCACATAGATGCTTTGAATGAATGGCGGCAATGTAGGTGAATCCTGTCCTCATCGCGGACGCTGCCATTGGCCAGTGCATTTACATCGCGCATGAAGCCAATGTCGAAACCGGAAGTGAAATGCAATGCGTACGTCACAACCCCATCTTCAGGATCGACAAGCAAAGTCGATTAGTGCAAGCTGCTCTATGCATACGACGAAGTCCATGTCAAGCGGATGCATAGGGCAGCTTGCACTAGTCGAGTTAGGCGATAGACAAACCCGTTCCTGCATTCATGGGCAAGCCGACACGGCACGTAAATCAAGTAATGTATGTAGGCTTTCCTGAAACGACTCAAGTATAAACTCTCGACGCCCGCGAAAGCCATGCCAGCATGTAAATTGACTGGATACCGGGTCAACTCTGCGAAAGCCATGCCAGACAGCGATGCACGCAAGCGCTCGCACACGGAGCGATCATGCCACAAGCAATCACACCTTGCACTTCAACATTTCCATGGTCCATCACTGCCAGCAAAAGCACATTTCCATTTTCCATGATCCGAAAAAACGTAAGATTGTCACCAACCTCTAGCGACCTCAGTGGTTGTATCGCGGAAGGAAGCCTAGTGGCAGTCCTGGTGTGTAATTGGACGCTGTGCTGAGCCAACTCCTCGGATTGCTCTGTGTCCTGATCTTCTTGCTCCGTGTCCTGAACTTCTTCTTAACTGCGGTTTCATTCGTTGACCACGACCAGGCCATAGCTCCTGGCGAGTGTCAGTAAGTTGTTCGATGTCACTGCTTCCCAACCACCAGGAACGAGGCCATGCCCTGATACACTTGCTTCTGTCGCTCGTCCTCCATGAATTGCTTACACAGGTGCATTTCCGCCTGCTACTGACCTTGGCTGAGCGATGTCGTGGACAGACATAATTGCATGCAGCATCGTGGACTTGCAAAAATAATTGCGTATGCGTTGAAAATGGGAGCCCCATAATAAAGGCCCGCATACACCTACTCGCTCACCCTGACTTTTCCTTTGGCAAAATTAGCAATACAACGCGTGTTCACAATGCTCTTCCCATTTGAACCGGCTCCATGCATGTTCCCATTTCCTGGATTGCCGTTGAACAGATGCCACTTGAGAAGGGTCCGAGAAAGACGCCACTTGGCGGCTGCAAAGGGCTTACAGTTGAAAGCAGATACAGGCCATTCGCTTCCACTCCTGTAGCACAAGGTGCGCCTCTGGCAAAGGGAGTGACGATCTGCACTGAAACCCCCAGCGCCTTGTGGAAAGCTTCCCGATCACAGAAGATCAACAGTAATGCACATATTGATATGACAATATATCTAATGAAGAGATTAATTCAGCAGAGTGTTAGGTTGAATGAATCCGGGCACACCGATATGCCGAACCGCATGCAGAAGTGATATGTTCTAGCTGTGCATGACCAACTGATCGACCATAACGATTCACTAGTCGGTCTTACACAGGCATGTCATCAATGTCTCAATGGTGGCTTTGTCACCCTTAGATGTCATGTTACCGACCGTTTAGCACATGGATCTCATGTCAAATAGCTATGTGCTTACACTTCAAGTCCGTAGCTTCGCAAACACGCTGACAGCAAGGCAACTCATTCAATGCCCTTTGCCTCGCCCTTTGCAATCTTTGCAAAAGCAATCAGCCTTCAAGTTATGCATCTGCTCGAGCTTCTGAATCACAGCCCCACCTGTGCCTTTGATCTGCACATTGTGGCATGGCTAACATGCGTGTACAGTCAGAATGAGATCGCCACTGGAAACGCTGCGATGAAGCCACCAAAAATGCCCAGCGTAGAGCATCAGCGTGCCAGATTTCAAGGCAGACGCAAAGGCGGCCCAAAGCAGTCAGTCAGAAGCACCTGACGCCGAATCCAGCCAGAATCCAGCCAGTCAGAATTGTGTGAGGAACTTGGTGGAGGCAGCCATGAGCACCTCTTCCAAACAGTCATCGTCTTGGTCAGGAGTCCGAACTTCCAGACCTTGAACGCTCCTCGTCGATGTCGTCTGTGATTCGCTAACTCTGCGCCTGTGCAAGAATTAGGGTAGGCAAGGGATCGGCAAGGGATCTGAGGGTACATATATACATTACAGCTTGCATATTGACTGTTTTGCAACGGTGCAACCACCAGGAACGAGGCCATGCCTTGATACACTTGCTTCTGTCGCTCGTACTCTATGACTTGCGTACGCAGATGCTGCATCTCCGATTGCTGCTAACCTTTGCTGTGCGTTCACTCCAGCATTAACCGCGAGAAAGGAACCTGAGCCAGACTTGAGCCGATGGTGCAGCCATATAAATCTTCATCACTTCGCTGCTGGTGTTTGCATGCTGCAAGCCTAGCACCAATGGCTCTGACTCACAGAATGCGACGAGCACTTGCCATGGCGACGTGGCAGGACTTTCGTGACATACTCCCCAACAAACATACCGGTTGCCATGGTCATGTCTTGACCAAGGCATCACTCATTGCGTGCAATGTCCTTCCATGCCCCCCATGCACGAAGTTCCGGATGGTGTTGAGCCATGTTGAGCCACGTAGCTGCACACAACAAATATGATATACATATATATATACACAACACTCATTTCTAAGAGCGCTCGTTTCTAAGAGCGCTCATTTCTAAGAGCGCTCATTTCTAAGGGCGGGCTGATCGACGATGTCGCTTGGCCCGTTCTCGTGTCTTCTGACGAATAGTGCAAGCAGCCGCAGGTATGTGCCAACGTCTGGTCGAAAACGACTGCCAAATAGACATTCCGGTAAAGATGGTTGGTTGAGTGAACAGAATTTCTTACCCACAAGCCATTCTAAACCGTGACAGCGATGAAATCTCTGCTTGGATGACTCACCACATACACCCAGTGGCCTGCGGATGCATTGCAACATAAAGTCTATGAGCCATCCATTGAGGAAGAGGTCGACAGTGTTCGCGTGCCGACGAGCTTTACTCACTAGCCCGTACGACCATCACTGTATGGGTCACGAGGTCGCTTGGCCCGTTCTCGTGTCTTCTGACGAATAGTGCAAGCAGCCGCATCTCCCACCGCTGGAGAAAGTATGGGCATTCGACTTCACGGCAAGATCGATGACTCTAACCAGGATTATAAACATTCATCCATTATTAGCAGCATGACACTAGACAAGTGCAGAAACCTTCTCCCGCATGTCCGACGGCTAACAGTCATAGCTATACCGCTGTATCACATCGAACTGTTACCAATGCAATCCCACTTTCACCACTATGTGATGTATCCCATGGCATTAGACTTCTTCAACATGATATGAATCACCACCGAACGATCGGACCACACTGGGCATCCCGTCGGTGTGTGAAATGAAAACGAGGCCTTCAACAACATCGTGGTTTCAAGGTGAGTTGTTGCTCACTTCGATCGAGAGTGGCAACTGCCTGAGATGTCCAACTTGAGATCCCTCCATACGCATTTCACGCCCGTACGATCTTTGTCGCGGACACAGTCCAACCATGGTTACACCATACAGCGATGAGCGCACAATACTCGATGTAGTGATCTCAGTGGAATCGGACTGGCCGGTTCGATATCGGACAAATTGCTATTGCCCTGTGGTGCCTTCTTGGGATGAAGATGTGGTATTCTTGGTGACAGTGTAGTGAATATTGTAATCAAGCTCTTCAAGCCTTACCATGTGGCCACCGAGGCTGCCAGCTTCAGCCGCTGGCTCTGCACGGCCATTAGAAGCTTCGGAATGTTCCCAATCCAATGAGTTGTGTGTTTCAGGAATGCTCATTTAGTCTCGAGGTTGATATTTTATTTCCTTTTTTCCACGGCGAGTCTTCCTGCGAGGGCCGCTAGCCAGCCGTAACGCAGACTCTGATTTGTGACTGGTCTCTCCCTCTGCTATTGGTAACACCAACCAGCATCGCACACCAGGGATAAGCTTTTGCTCGTTGCTAGTCCGACAGGGGCTTTGTGTTTGGTAACACCAACATGTTGTCGAGGTTGTGGCACCCTTAGTATCACATTGGAGCGGCTTGTTTTTTCTCGGATCCCCGCCGCTTCCTCAGAGCTCACGGTGTTCACACAAGAGAAACAAGGCTGATGCTGACCCGAGAACTAACACATAACGATACAAACAAGGCTGACACTGACCCGAGAACTTATAAGCCCTGCGCTACAAATTTGTCAAAGAGATTCGTGTCGCACACAAAAACGAAGTACTGGACCACACCGCAGTCTGTGATCCTTCGCGACTTGATGTGTATTGTACTTGGATGGCTGCGCAGACACTCTACTGCATGTCGTGCGATGACTGCGATGAAGCCAACTGACCGAGCGGCATCCTCAAACTTTTAGCCTTCATGTGCTCGCACCATGTCTGAGCTGCGTCTCACACAGATCTGATAGTATCAGATGCCCACATCAGAGATACCAATCTGCAAAGTATCCGACCCGCCACGAGATGCATTTATCTTCGGCATCCTCGATGGCAGCATCCCCATAGGTGATGTTAGCAAGACCACAAGCCATTCTGGCAATTACAAACCTCGCTATACCCCAGAGGTTGCTTGAGCAACTTTTTGAAGTGTGTTTTGATTGCATGGAGAGTGCAGGCATGTGTTTCCAAGGATCCGCGCCAGTGCCCATCAACGCAAACACTCAAACATGCACTATGCAGCGATGGTTATTCCATGCGCATGATTTGGAACTTGACCAGTACCTGAACAGTATGCTCGCTGGTAACACCAACCAGCGTCGCACACCAGGGATAAGCTTTTGCGACTCGTCGATATACGGCTTCCTCGTTTAGAATGACACATGCCAAACGCGATATAATTGAAGTGGGGATCAAAGAAATTGTCGCAGCCACCCTCCAACATAGTAACACCAGCGATGCTGATCACCTCACTGCCAGGCAGAGACGCATCCCATAGATACTGTGTTGGTTACACCGCGCTGATCACACAGAACATCTGCACCCGCAGTGCCACTGAGCCAGGCAAGGTGAGCCAAAGCGGAGGAGTGGTCTTGAGAACGCGTGCACAAGTTGATCGACGCCGCACACATTCCCCAAAACCAAGTGGCAAACAGCGAATGAAGTACATCCCAGCACTGCTTCACAGTCATCAAAGCACATAGAAGACCTCGAGGGCATGTACATATATGTATATATACTAATATACACATACATATATTATGCACACCCAAACAGACAATGATTATACACCCAAACAGACAATGATATATAGGTTTCATTATATCCGCAGTTGACATGCGCAGCTCGTTATACACCATCTACACCCGCAGTGCCACACGCGCGATAATAGTGATGGTGTACACTCTAGCGTGCGCACCCAAGTGATGACACTTACCACCCAACCGTCGATATCCTCTGGGATTTCCTCTTCAACATTGTATCTCATGGCGAGTGCAACACAGAAACAAATCTGTGGCCTCGGCCTATATTAGGCTGCAGACCAATGATCGAATGTGGCTGTAGGTGTAGGTGACCTCATTGGGCTGCAGACCAATGATCGAATGTCCAACTCTCGATGTGGCAGAACGCGCAGGCTCGTCTTCTAGACCCTCATCACCCAGATCCAAAGACGTTCCGCACAACACACCAGCTATCACCACTTGGCTGCACCATTCGCATCACCAAAGACATCACGATACACCATGCAGCGACGGTTACACCATGCTGATTACCCAGAACTTGAGAGACTGACAAAATCAAAGTAAGCCGAAGCTCCTCATATTCAGATATTCTATGTAGTTGTGGTTACACCCAGCTACTCACCAGCAACAGCGACATACTCATCGACCAGCAGAGCGGCCAATCAAATGGATCTGGGCCAGGAACCTTGCCTCATAACTCATTGAACTGTAAGACTGCACCCGCTGCTGATAGTCGGAAATTTCCACACAAAAAATGATGACAGGTGAGCCTGCGATGGGTGATAAGCCCACACTCGTGCCCAGCCAACTCTGGACCAAAGCCGTCACGATATCTGCATTTCCATGAAGCTTTGGTAGA
>Ga0209302_10001514_pt1 | contig 13545 bp, 15 predicted proteins | sample ArcOceMetagenome_2_FD_187445 | JGI IMG/M metagenome (GOLD analysis project Ga0209302, IMG submission 187445) | Marine eukaryotic phytoplankton communities from Arctic Ocean - Arctic Ocean ARC135M Metagenome (SPAdes) (version 2) | ecosystem: Environmental > Aquatic > Marine > Oceanic | place... | reverse complement strand
GCTCGCCCGCGTTGCACGCGAGGTCACCGAGGTAGTCGGGCTCCCCGCCCGCCGCGAGAATGGCGTCGTTGGTGGCCCTGGCGGAGCTAATGTAGAGGCCGAGGCGCCGCTGTAGGGCTACTACATCATCCGAGCGCTTGCCCGCGGGGAAATGCGAAATCCGAAGCATCGTCTCGCGGCGGCCAAACGTATCGCCCTGCTGCGAACCGGCCGGGTTCAGGCGGACGGACGGTAAGAGTGCATACTGAAGGTGCTGTTCCATAAGCGTCGCGGGATGAGAGAGCTCGTGAGCCGCAAAATGTGCCTCGCATCGGAACGGGTCGATGCACTGGAGGTCGAGATTGCCGCCTTGGGCGAGGTCAGGGAGCGCGGCATCGATGAATGACTAAGTAATAAGTCAGCTGAGCCGTAAAAGGTTGGAGGCTGGAGGCGGAATAGCTAAACGCGCTTGGCAGGTGGCAGGGGAACATGGATCGCGAGCTGCTGATGGGCGCCACGGCTGCATAGTGGAGCGCGGCCTACTGCAGGCACTACGCAGTGAGCTGGGTGAGCTGCTGGTCGCCGGGCGCAAGGCCATCAACCTGTCAAAGGATGGCCACCTGAGGTCGTTGAGTGCGTGGCGGGCAAATGCGCGTGGGCCAGGGTGCATGCTGAGCACCCGCGCGCGGGCGAGCTGGGCGTGAGGAGCATCATAGCGGAGGAGGCGCTGAAAGCGGTGCCGGCATTGGCTCGACGGTCTGCTCAGCGAGGGCTGGAGGACGTCCAGGCGGCCGTGGCGGCCCTAGGCGGGGCACAAGGCTGCGGCGGTGACCGATATTCCTTCTTGGGATCCTGGATGGAGATCTCCAGGCTTGGCATTCGACGGACACCGCATGCTGGTTTTTGTCGAAAGTAGCTCTTTATTGACGGTAAGAACGATGCAGGCATGACAGCTTCAAAGCCCGTTTTTTAACAACCCAAACTTGCTGGTGGGCACTTGCGGCTGACGGTCAAATCCACCCCGTTTTGGGCCGGAGACGCCGGTCCTACCCCTAGGACCGGCTTAACGTGTTACGGGAGCCGGTCCTGCACCTAGGACCGGCGTATGAGTAAGCGTTTCGCCGGTCCTAGGGGTAGGACCGGCGTTTTCTTTATCTTTAGCCGGTCGCGTAACGCCGACTGGCGCAACGTCGTAACACTTCAGCCGGTCCGTGCATGCCGACCGGCGTTCGCGTGAGTGCGGGCCGGTCCTAGGACTCGGACCGGCAGCCGTAACGCTTACGCCGGTCCGGTGGTCAGGGCCGGCGCATTCTGAGCGATCAAGCCGGTCCAGACGTCCAGAAGGTCAACGCCCTTTTTGGGGTATTAATACCCCAAACTTGCTGGTGGCTCCAACGAACAACGATGACGAGCGGACCACTCACAGTGCCCTCGCGTGAGTGGAAAGCCTTCGCCTCGACCGTCGCTTCTGCGAAGAGTATCGCGGAGCACTACGGGTGTGCATGCCACGTGCAGCCCTTCACCGTGTGCTCACACGGGTTGAATCGCTCGCCTGCCCGGCTGCAGCGACTTTACAGGCGAGGAATACGACGACACTGTCGTGAACGACTACAAGTATGAGGCGCACAAGAAGATCCCGCAACAGATCCTCGCACGCACTGGCGGCAAGACGCCGCTCACCGTGCTCGACCTTGGGTGCGGCACGGCGGCTCCAACCAGCAGCCCCATATGTATATGCCCCATGTGCGGCGCGGCGGCTCCAACCTGCGACCTTATGTATCCCAGGTGCGGCACGGGGCTGCTGGCGCGGCCGTTCTTCTCGGAGTCGGAGGCGCACGAGGTGACGGGCGTGGACATCACACCCGAGATGACGGCCGCCGCAGCCGCGCTACCGTACAAGCGGCTCATCACCGGGCGGGTGCAGGAGGTCCTGTCGGCCGAGCTGGCCGGGGAGAGGTTTGACGTCATCCTGCTGGTCGGCATGCTCGAGTTCATCGAGGAGCCGACTGCCTTCGTCGCGACGGTTGCCGCCTTCCTAAAGGAGGGCGGGCTGCTGGGGGTGGGCGCGCCCGAGAAGCAGCCCTTCGCGCTCGAGAAGTAAGAAGCAGCAGTAGAGTAGCAGTAGTGGTCGTGGTGGTGGTGGTGGTAGTGGTGGTGGCATCACGGCCTGCACCCTATGCATGCAGGCTATAGCCTGACTGCAGCCCTGTGTACAGGCGGCACGGCACCCTGCAACCCTGCAACCCTGCAACCCTCTGTGCAGGCGCTTCGGCATCCTGACACACCACCTGCCGCCCATCGAGGAGGCGCTACGGGGCGCGGGGCTCGAGCTCGAATGGAGCGGCGCGGTGCATGGCGCCAAAAGTTCCCCCTCCACACTCCATGTGTGGTGCCGCTGTGCTGGTGGGCGCCTGCAGACCAGCAGTGGGGTGGCCGCGAGGTGCCGGTGGCGCATGGCGGCTGGCCGCCAATTCGTCACGAATGGGTGGTGTCAATCTCCCCACCCAGGCGCGATGAACGGCTACACGCTCGACGACGGCGCCACGTCCGTCGGGTACCGAGGGTACGTGTGGCGACGGAATTGATTGCCAGCGTAATGTGTGGACGATCGATCCACAGCAGGCCGATGAAACATGCAGTGCCGGCGACCGAATCGCAGTTTTGGTGCGCGCGTCGGTAAACTACAGTCCGCACGCGAAAAAAGTACACTAAAGTTACAGTATGTTTTGCACAGCCTGTGCCACAGCGCACAGGCTGGTCTTGATTCTAGAAAATAGAGCAGCGACACACAGCATATACGGCTTTAGAGAATAATTTGAGACACTGTTTTTTGCTCCCAATTTCTCCCAGAGTGATACAAATAGAAATTGACTGACTACCACCAAGGGGATAAAAATATAAATTGACTGACCCCCCCGCCCCCAACACAGCCCACTCTCACAGGGCTAAAAACGGCCGCGTGCACACGCGTTGAAAAGCCCTCCTCAGGACTCCTCACACGCCCCAGTCCTGTGCCACATGGCTCAACCAATCGGCTCAGAGCTCGGAGCGCGCAGCGACCAGCGTTTCTTATACTCTTTGAGAGCTGAGAGGTCTCCTCTCTTCCCGATTCACCGTGCAAATTTAGAAATGGACTGCCTGCCTGCTGTGAGTCGATGTCTATCGCTCGATGCCTCACTAGCTGTATAACGGATAACGGCGCCCCAACGGCCACGACGCACAAGTTGTGGCACAAGCGTGAAGCGAGAGGGGAGTTCCAGTTCCAAATGATCGATGGCACACGTGCCCATCGAGCACACGTCACACTTGGGTCGTTGCCCACGTGGTACGGTATATGTGGTATATGTGGCACGACCGACGAACACGGTCGATTAGGGTAAGGTTTTGTCCAGTTTTTGTGTCATGTGTGTATATGTCGCGCGTACCGTAGGCGTGCGCGCGCAGATGCGCGCGGGTTCGCGCCGGTCGCGCCAGGCGCCACCCCACAGAGGCAGATCGCGCGGCCATGTTTTCGTACCTAAACATCACGCAGACCAAACAAAGCACGCACGCAATGTCAGTTGATGCAGCACTCAGAATCACTAGCATCACGTCAGACGAGACACGGCCCCACATCTGTGGTGAGGAGGAGGACTGTGGCACAGGACTTCCGCCACGGCACGTGCCATCGACTGCGGCGGCAGGCCGAGGTCCGCGCGAGCAAGGTCTGCGCCTTGCATTTTGTCAGCTGCTGTGCGACGGCCTCGTGTTGGTTGACTAACTCTGAGTCCCCCTCCCACGAGTCAACATCACTCGAGCCAATCTGCATTGGGGCGGCTCGCTTTCGTCCAGCACTAGTGGTAGGAAGCATCAGAGAGCCGAGGCCGCTTTGCGCCGTTGTCCGAGCCGCCAGCGGGCTTGGGCTCTTGGAATTGCGCTCGGCCTTGAGCAGCCTCCTGATCTCGATGGTAAGTGACCCCAGCTGCCGTCAACGAGACACCGAGCACTTCCTCAACGTGATCGCAGGCCTGCCTGGTAGTGACCTTGTCCAGTCCCGAAGCGCAGAGGAGGCATCGAGCGTGAACACCTGCGTTGTCAGATTGTCGCCGTCTTCGTCGTCGCTCAGATCAACCACCCAGCCCTCCTCCGTGGCACGCTGGACGGCTGGAGCCGGTCTGCTGCCACCTCGAGGCACGTCCGCTCTCCCGTGACTGCAACCTCATCGCATGCTGTGGGAAACTGCGCTTGCTCACTTCAGGCAAGAAAACTGCGCTTGCTCACTTCAGGCAAGAACAGGAGGAAGCGTTCGATGAGATCTGGATCGGCGGCAAACATGGACGCGACACGGACGGCAACGTACGTCACTGGCATGCCAGCCTGTGTGTAATCTTGGAGGAGATCCATGAATTGTGCATACTGATTGGGCTTGCCTCGACATCGTTGATGAGCTGCAGTCTGTGCGACCTCAAAGCCTGATTTATCGGGCTGCCGTGGCGGCGCTCTTCGTGAACGTAGCATCCGTCGCGACGCGGCCGAGTTCTTGGCGCGGCGTTACTAGACGGGAGAGTCCGCAGGGAAGTACTTCGCGAGAGACTCTCGGTTTATTCACAACAGCAAACAGGGGAGATTTCACTGCCGGCTCTCGCAGCAGAGCGACGCCCCCCGTCTGTGGACGCGCCGGCCAAGACGGCGATCCGGAAATTGCGATCGATGAGTACTCCGCACTGCTGGTGCGCTGCTGCCAACGCTGCACAGCGCTTTCGACCACAGCCGCGCCGTGCTGCTGAGCACGATCGCCACCATTTCCGCGCTTGCTGCAGCGGGTGCTTAGCGGGTGCTTCGAAGAAGGTTCTCAAGATGTCGTTCCGCGGCTTCAGCGCTTCACGCAGCTGCCGCCCTTCGCGCTGCTCCTCTTCCGGCACGACGCTTTGCATGCGACCCTCAACTCGGGCAAGCGCTGCTTCAACCGCGCCTTCACGATGGCCAAACCCCTCGACGCCTCGACAACGCCCCTCCCGGGCGGTGTCGAGAAGTGAGTGCATCGCCACAGCGCTCTCGGACGTGCACGTGCTCTCCGGCAGGCCGACCAACGCGGCCGGCACAATCCTTGCCGAGGAGAAGAGAGACCGCCGTTATCCGCAAGTTCCCCCCCATCGCCGACAATGTAATAACAGGTTGTCTATACGAATGGCTTCGGGCTCGAGGCAAATGCGCTCTGTTTTGTGCCTCGCGCTCGCACTACTTCCGTCCTCTCGGAGCCTTCTTGCAGGGCCTCGGCCCATGCGGCACTCTGGTGCCAGCCGGGCGCCGTCAGCGGTCGTGGCGATGGCCAGTAACCCTATGACAATCAAGTCGCCCCGGATTGCTATTGAGTACTGCTCCCGGTGCAACTGGATGATGCGGAGCGCTTGGACCGCGCAGGAGCTGCTGACCACGTTCAATGGCACCGTTGGCGAGGTCGCACTCATCCCAAACCACCGAGGCAGGCGCCGCCAGTACAAGTCGCCTCTCGTACGGCCACAGCCCGCTTTGGCCTCTCTTTCAAGGCACAGGGCGCGCCTCCACGCCCGGGAGCGCCGCCCGGGCCGCTCGACAGAGCGCCCTTAAGACGAACACAACCCCGCTCACGTTGCACCCATCAGGCGACGGCATCTTCGACGTGACTCTGCTGACGAGCGAGGGCGAGCTTGTGCTCTTCTCTCGAGCAGAGGAGGGCCGCTTCCCCGAGAACAAGGAGCTCAAGAACCTGGTCAGAGACGCGATCGACCCCGGCAGAGACCTGGGGCACAGCGAGGCCGAGCCAACCTCACGCAACAGCGGCACGACCGCCTTCGACCGGCTGGTGAGAGGCGAGTAGCGGAGGTAGTAGCAACAAAATAGCGAGTACGCCACGCCGCCTTCGACCGGCTGGTGCGCTGCAGCCCCATTCATTCAGGCGGCGACTTTACCGTATGCGTCTAGGCGTGCATCCTCAAGCGAGACGCCTAGTAACGTACTACCAAATGACTCACTTACATACTTGCTGACTACTACCAAGGTGTCCATCCTCAAGGGCTCGGACAGGTAGGGGAGCGCACTATACCCGAGCTCGCCAATGCGGGGGTCGTGTGTGTAGAGGCCGAGAAGGCAAGGTATCGGGAGCCTCCGACCGATACCTCCCGATACCTTGCCAGAGCTCCTCGGGGCGCGCGCAGCACTTTCGTGCCCGGCGCAGCGCACATCGCACAATGCACGCTATTGTCGTACATAACATGACTCTGACTCAGAGCCAGTCGCCACACCCCATGCAATGAAACGTCAAACAGTCAAAAGTCCGAAAGCCGTATACATATATAGCCTCTCGCCGATCGCGCACTCCGGTGTCTCCGCACAGTCACTGCGCTTCCCACATCCCACGTAACTTTATAGTCTTTACTGTCCTATATAGGAACCTACCAGATGTCGCCCACCGTGTATCCCTCTGGGAAGGGGTCGGTGGGATGGCAGACGACGGTCGAGTACTGGGTGATCCAAGCCTGCCCACGCAGCGTCGGGACCACGCCGCGCACCGCGCCCGCGCCCGCGCCCACGGTCGCGTGCGCGTGCAGCTGCCCCACGAACGTGGTGCCCACGATCGACTCATGGTGGAAAGCGGTGCCGAGGGGCAGCTCACCGCGCGCATGCAGCGCGGCCATGACGGCGCAGGTGCCCGTGCCGCAGGGGGAGCGGTCGAGCATGCCCGTCCACGTCTCCGGCCGAGACCATTCGAGGTTGTTGTTGGACATGACGACAGCATTGCGCGCGTGCAGCCCGCCGCACGGCATGCGACTGGCGGGCTCGCGGAAGACGAGGATGTCTGGCCCAGGGTAGTCGTGCTCGGGGTGGTCGACCGGGTGCTGCTCACGCGCGGCGACCTTGATCATCTCTCCTAGGTAAGGTGAGTGGGTGGGTGGGTGGGTGGGTGAGTGAGTGAGTGAGTGAGTGAGTGAGTGAGTGAGTGGTTGGGTGGGTGGGTGGGTGGGTGGGTTGCTTGCTACTCACTAACTCACTTGCTCACTTAGTCACTTGCTTCCTTGCTACTTGCTTGTACTTGCTTATACTTGCTTAATTAGCTAATTGCTGCCGCTTACTGACTTACTAACCTAGGCGGCAGATCTCCCGCCCTCTCGATGGCTCGAGCTGCAGGCCGACGCTGGCGGCGTCGACGATTGCGTAGAACATGCCGCCGTACCTGTAAGTGAGTGGTAAGTGGCAGCTAGGTAGCAAGTGGTGGGCAGCATGTGGGCGGCGCAGCAAGTGATATCCGGAGCTGCCCCCGTGCCGCCAAGAAGTCGTGTCGAGGCGCACTAACTACTTCCAACCCGCGGCCGTGCGCGATGTCGAGGCGCACTTGGCCAAAGGAGGGCACCTGGTTGGGAGTTAGGGTGAGGGTTGGGGTGAGGGTTGGGGTGAGGGCTAGGCACGTGGCCGAGGGAGGGCATAGAAGGGAGGGCACCTCCACCAGCACGTCCATGTCCTCCTCACGGCAGAAGGCGGGCTGGTTGCGCAGCTCGATGCAGACCGCCTGCAAGGGGGGCGCGGGGCTACGAGAGGCTGAGCGGGCTGTGAGGAGCTGCGGGGGGCTGTGAGGGGCTGCTCTGAGGCCAGTCGGTTGCGCATGCGCGCAGTGAATGTGCAGCGCGCACACTGCACACACACAGGGCGCACGCCAACCTTGCCGTCTATATTTAGGCTCAGGCAGCATAGGCTTAGGCTTTGGCTTCGGCTTAGGCTCAGGCAGCTTAGGCTTCGGCTTCGGCTTAGGCTCGGGCTTAGGCTCGGGCTTAGGCTCGGGCTTAGGCTTAGGCTTAGGCCAGACCTTGCCGTCGCGGCACTCGGCGTCGAACTCGATGAGGCCTGCCGGGGCTTCGAGGGTAAAGCGCGTACGCGGCTCGGTCATGGGCACGCGGCCCGTCTCGAGCAGCGCGGTCGCCACGCACAGCGCGTTGTGCCCGCTCATGGCCGGGTAGATGGCGTTCTGTTCGGCAATAACAAAGCCGAAGGCGGCCTCTGGCCGCGTGGGTGGTAGCACGTAGTCGGCGTTCTGGCAAGGGTATCCGCGCGGCTCGAGGAGCAGCAGCTTGCGCACGCTGTCCATGTGGTCGCGCATGTAGTCGCGCTTCTCCATCATCGTGCTGCCTGGGATCGGCGGCAGCCCTCCAACGACCACGCGGGCGGGCTCGCCCGCCGCGTGGCAATCGACGACTTCGAGTGATGTCCATCGTCGTCGTGGCATCACAGACGAAGACGCGCAACGGCACCAGTGACGGCGCCAGAGGCCCGCCGAGCGCTGTACCAGTCGGTGTGGCGGGAGACGCATGAGACACCAACCAGAGAGCCGCGCGCCGCACGCGTTTACTACTTGCCCTCGCACGCGGAACCGCAGAAGAACAAAGGATAGAGATAGAAAGACAGGTCTTGTCTGTCGTTCTCCGAGATAGAGAGAGATAAGAGATACACAGACCCGCACCCACCCACACACATAGGCTTTACCTCGCGTTTGTACCCGTGACCAACCGGTGCTGCAGATGGTCTACACGCACACTGGAGCGCAGGAGCTTTTCGTCGAGCGGACCAAACGGCAGGAAAAGCACGGTCCTGCTTCCAGGTGGAAGCAGAAAGAAATTATCGCTAAACCTGCCGTTCGCCAGCGTGGTAAGGTGCACGAATAGCGCCGTGGCGTTGGCAGTCAACTTGATCTTCACCGCGTCACCGTCGCCGCGCAGTGACTGAACGGCAACAGACACGCTCGCCGCCGGTAGCAGGAGCTCGTCTGGCGGCGCAAGCAGAACCTCGTTGCGGCTGACCAGGCCGCCAGACGCCGAAGGGTAACGGCGGTGCGCCTCAGCAGGCGCAAACGCCACATTGCAGCGCGCGAGCAGGAGGTGTGTTGAGCCATCGATGCGGTCGAGGGGCAGAGTGGGCAGCAATCGGAGTGCGCCTGGGCCTGCGGGAAGCCGTGCGTCGAAGGTGGTGAGCAGCGTGGACTTCCCCGTCGAAAACTCCACGGCTGAAATACGAACGGACCCGTGAAACGGGGTTGCGCCGTCATTGCGAACGTAGCAAGTTGCAAGCCGAGCCGACCGGCCGGCCGCGCCGCAAGTGGCGATAACATCGGCGAACAGTGTCCGTCGGAGCAGATAGTGTATGGGCTTCCACCGCCCTCCGAGTACCTGGCCGGCCACTGTGCTACTGCCGTACTCGAGTGTGCCCCAGCCGCCCGTCGGCCACTGGTCGTTCAACGACCACAACAGCAGCCCCAGCTCGTTCTTGGCACGGCTCGCCTCGACAGCTGACTTGACCCACAGCGCTTGTGCAACGGAACACAAGTAGAGCTGCGCGCGAAATGGCTCGATTCCAGTGCGATTGAACCAACCCTGGCCGCCGCCGGATGCGAGGCGGAGTGTCTTGCCGAAGTAGGCGAGGATGAGCGAGTCGCATGGGAAGTTGCGCCGGGCCATCACATTGGAGCCAATGCATCGCTTCTTGGCGCAAGTTGCGGCCGGTTGACCAGCATGAAGCGCCCACCTCTCCGGGTTCAAACTCGGCGCTAAGCTTTCAAACGACGGCATTCCAACCGCGCCCATCTCTGAAACAAATCGGTTGGCGTGCCCCGTTCCCGTGGGAGGCAGCTGCTCTGGCAGTAGTAGTGGCAGATTCGTTGGCACCGGAAGTGCGACCGCACCGAGCCCATCGACGGCGGCAAAGCCAGAGGAGCGGAGGTCTGTGGCGGTGCATGGGCAGAAGTGCAATTATATTGGGTAGAAGCGCCCAGATTCAAAACGTGGACGCACATGGGCCGTGCGTCTCAATGAGTGTTCCCGCCTTGCGGGCGCGCGAGCGGGCGGGCTCCGTGCAGTCACGTGCTTCAAGCGGCGTGCCGTCTGGTGTGCCATCACTGAGGCGCACGCCCGCATGCCAGCCTAGCGAGGGGCTGCTGGGCCACACAGGTCGGCTTGGATCCTCCCTCGCCGCAATCGTCATCACGAACGTTACGTACAGTTCGGTGGCCGAGTGCATCTGCACCTTGCACTCGTTGCATGCAACCCAAGTCACGAGAGACGGGTGCGAAGAAAGGCGGCGCACCTGGTGTGCAATCTCTGCCGCCTGCTCTGGGGTTGCGGAAGGTGTGTGGCCGTGCTGCGCGTACATGAAATCGTGCAAAAGAAGCATGCCCAGCTCGTCGCACTCGTTATAGAAGGCGTCGGGCGCAAACGTGCCGCCGCCCCATACACGGAGCATGTTCATGTTGGCCGCCACGGCGGACCGCACAAGCTCGACTAGTGCTCGGGTAGTGAGCCTGCCCTCAAGCTGCTCCATGGGCACCACCTGTTAGGACTAGGGCCAGGCTTGGGGATATGGCTCGGTAGGAATGGGCGAAGGTAAGCCGCCATGCTGGCGCGCACATTGGCGCCACGAGCCCACAGAGCGACGCCGTTGACACGGAAGAGCATGCCGTGCTGGCCCGAGCCTGAGGCGTGGGCGGCCGCTGTGCGCTGCTTCGGGTCGCTGTCGTCGTATGTGACTAATGCCACTGTTCGAAAGCCGATCCGACGGCGCACTGATACCTCTGTGCGCGGTGGAGCATCAGCCGAAGACGGTATCGCCGTCACTGTCACCAGCAGCTCGTACAGGGCTTGCTCGCCCATCAGCCCGACAGGCCACCACAGGCGCACCGCGGTTGCTTCGACGCTCAGCTCCACCGTGTTGTCACCCGCACTGAGCGTTATATTCCTCAAGGCGCTCACTCCGCCGGCCCACGACGGTTGCACGCGGATGCTGGCCGCAGTAGGCGCAGCGGCGTTCAAGTGGATGCGCACGCGCACGTCAAAGCCGCTGTGCTGGCCATCGGCGAGGCGCGCGGTGGGCGGCTCGCCGCGATAGTGAATGAGAGGTGTGACGTGTGTGATCCTCGGCACGTGAACCTCGGAGAATGCGAGGAACACGCTTCCAACCACGCCCTTACTGAAGGACGAGGCCTGTCCGTGCCAGGTCTCCGTGCGCGGCGCCCAGTCCCAGCCCCCTGAGCAACCCATGAATCGGCCATCCAGCTCCATTCCACGCACGAAGCGAAGCTGCAGCACGTTGGGCGCATCGTGCCGCACAATGTCTTCCGGCAAAGGAATTTCATAGCGCAGGAATTGGTTGGTTGCATTCCCGAGCTCCACGCCATTGACGACGACGACTGCGCCCATCTTGACGCCCTCGAGAATGAGTGTCAGCGCGCTGCCTCGGGGAAATGGCGGCGCAGTGCGGCGCAATTCGAACGTCGTGCGGTAGCTCCAGCTGCGCAAATGCCACACGGAAGAATTGAGGAAATTAAGTTCAAAGAATGGGTCGCTCACCAGCCCAGAACGCTGTAGATCCGTGATGAGGTCGCCAGGCACCACGGCCGGGATGACAAGAGGTGCCCCGCTGCGAAATTGCGGGCGGCAGCTCACCCTGCCCTCGCGGCTCACGGCACCGCCTATGGAGTCGGAAGCAGTCTTGCTCCAGCACAGCTGTGACGCCTCCACCCAGACTGCGACGGCGCACATCGAGTCGCGAAGGCAGGCCTCGCAGCACGCAGCTCGGCTGACAACGTGGCTATGCTTGACGCCCTGCTTGGAGCGCTTCCGACCCAGCTCGCCGCCGTGGCTAGCAGCTTCAGTGCCCTCCGCTGGCTGAAAGTCGCGCCCAACCTCGTAGCTGCAAGAAGGCAGCCCGCCCTCGGAAAAGAGCTGCCACACATGGCGTGCTTGTGTGTCCAAGGACTGCACGAAGCTCGCCGCCACCGCAGAGCTGGCGGCGCGCGGGGATCCCGCTGGTACCATTCGGGACCCAGGCGCGCGCTGCCAGGCGCCGTGTTGGCAGGCGCACTGACGACAACGGGCTGGAGACGCACTGACCCAGGCGAGCTTACCGCTGGGGGCTGGAGACCGTCTCGAGACCCTACACATCTAAAATTTCCATTTTCTATTAGATGAGAGATGAGATTTCCCGGTTCATTCGCCCCCACGCCTGGCTGGGCGGGATAAGATATAAGATAAGATAAGGCGGGGACGACCGCTCTCTCACTGGCGGACAAGTATAGACCTAGACTGCGGACCAGCCTAGGTCTTAAACATATAGAAACCTGTTGCTCACACTGGATAACGACGCGGCGCGCATGGATAAGTTCCGCGCGCTGTGATGGCACGTCCTGCTCGCGCGACCAACGTGTCTGCCTTACCATCGCAGTGCTGGGGCACCGGCGTGTGCGACGACCCTCAGAGTTTCTGCTACGTAAAGTACAAGACCGACCACGGAGGCTACGCCCAGTGCCGCCGCAGCTGCCCATCGGACTGGAACTGCGAGAGGAGGACGCCACAGGGCTGCGGTGCCGCTACGCTGCCGGCCAGCCTGGCGCCCGCGCCGTTCTCCGAGGCCAATAACTTGCTAGCGGAGTTCCCTGGCGCCGCGCTCTGCGACCGGCGCAACCCGCCGGCTGGCGCTGATATCTCGCGCTTTGAGATCCTCTGCTATGATGGCGGCCAGACGGGCAACCGCTACCTTATGGTCAAGCACATGCTGCGCCGCGCCGCGTGCTGTCGAGGCGTCGCGCTCTTCCCGCCAAACTTCGACGGCCTCCCCGGCGACGGCGCGAGCTGCTTCGACTTCCGCGGCCTGCTCCCGGCGACGGCAGCAGCAGGGAGGAGCGATGAGCGTAACGCGAGCTGCCGCAGCCTCGACGCGCCGTCGCGGCTCTGGTGGAGCAAGCTGCCCAAGGAGACGCCCGCGGACTGCGCGGTGCCGGAACGGCTGCTCGCACTCGCCGCGGCGATGCACGCCGGCTTTGCGTTTACTGGACGCGCGCTCGGCACCGCGTGCGGCGGCGCGACAGGCGGCAGCGGCGGCGGCGGCGGCGGCGATGGCGGCGGCGGCGGCGGCGATGGCGGCGGCGACGGCGGCGGCGGCTCGGCGACGCTGGTGATGCACGTGCGTTCGGGCGACATCTTCACCAACTGGAAGGACGGGCAGCACACCCTCAAGCACGAGGGCTTCGCCTTCCAGGTGCCTGCAACCGTAGCAGCGCGAGCCTGCAACCGTAGCAGCGCGAGCCTGCAACCGTAGCAGCGCGCGCCTGCATCCCGTAGCAGCACAATCATGCAAGCCTATGTGCACGTCCAGCACGAGATGGGGGCGCGCGGCCAGCCGCCCCTCGCCTTCTACCTGCGCGCCATGGGCCACGCGGCCGCGGCGCTACCCCGGCCGCACACGCGCGCTGTGGTCGTCACTGCGCCCGACCAGGCCGACCCCTTACTACTTACCACATACTGCTGCTTACTACTTACTATGGCACTCGACCAGGCCAACTATACGAGTACATGTTTGAGGAGGCCACGACCCAGGCCTTCGTGTCTGCAGCCCTGTGTACTAGAGGCTGCATCCCCTTACCTTGATGCACTTCCTTACGTTGCTACATCCTCTTACCAGGCGAATCCCGTAGTGCCAGCGCTCAAGCTGCTGGGTGCATGGCCGCTGCTTGGCCGGCCAGCGCTGCCTCTCCAACCCATACCCCCCCTTTCGCCTCCCCCCCCACTCGCCCCC
>Ga0209302_10001512_pt1 | contig 13559 bp, 14 predicted proteins | sample ArcOceMetagenome_2_FD_187445 | JGI IMG/M metagenome (GOLD analysis project Ga0209302, IMG submission 187445) | Marine eukaryotic phytoplankton communities from Arctic Ocean - Arctic Ocean ARC135M Metagenome (SPAdes) (version 2) | ecosystem: Environmental > Aquatic > Marine > Oceanic | place... | reverse complement strand
CGAACCCCAACCCCAAGGTGGCGGCGGCGGCGGCGGGTGCTCGACGCACGAGCAGCGGTACACCCGCCAGGCAGAGCTATGCCAAGCCCTACCCCTAACCCAACCCTAACCCCTACCCCTACCCCTACCCCTACCCCTGCCCTTGCCCCTACCCCTGCCCCTACCTCTACCCCTACCTCTGCCCCTACCGCTACCTCTACCCCTCCCGCCAGGCCGAGCTACGCCAAGCCTCAAGGTGCTACCCTCACCAGCCTCAAGGCATCTGCCGCCGAGCCCGCCGCAGGCTCGCGCTGTGTTTTGAGTCACACACCGTGATGGAATGCACGGTACTCCGCTGTACTCCACCGTACTGTAATGCATAATGCACCGCAATGACAGGCTCCACTGTGCATGCAGTGCGTGTTGTGACGCACTGTGCGATGCACCCAGGCGCCACGTCGGGCCGCGTCTCCAAGCACCAGTTCGTCTTCGAGGCCGGCCGCGAGCCGCTGCGCTGCACCCCACGCGTCAGGCAGGCTTCTTCGAGCCGGCGCGTCTCCGCGTGGCAGGACGCCACGGGCGTGATGCCGCTGCCCACGCCCGATTCGAGCGCGCTGGTGCTTCGCCTGCGCACGCCGCCGCCGCCGCCACCCTCGCCGTAGGTATTTGAGTCGAGAGGATGAGCCTCCAAGAGCTCCGGCAAAGTCCGTCAGCGTCACGCGTCAAAGCGGTTGACAAGAGTACACACAGTTTAAGTTTCAACACAGAGCTTTATACGATTATAATCGTGTGTATACGGTACCTTACACGGACTCGGATGAGGCTTGAGGGATGTGGCATGCAGCGTCAGCGACGATCGCCACGCCAAACACCTTGGAAGCCGAAAGTGTATTAGTATAAAGCCAATGTGGAGTACTGGAGTTCTGTGTTGCTTTCGCCTAATTGATTAAAATAAAATTGCGCTTTACAGTTTATTCAGAATTTAAAAGGCCACGTGGACGTCGGCTTTTAATTTAATCCACTTGTGCCCTGCCGACTCTAAAGTATGTCGTAATCACGGCCAAGTCCCACCCAATGTGGAGTTGTTTCGCCACTGCACACGAATCCAGGCGGCTGTGTATCCAAAAGGAGCTCTGTGTACCGTACGGCTTTACACGTACAGCGCCATGTCCTGTGCCCCGTAGACGAAGTCCTGGCCCCCGAGCCCGTTCCCGCCCGACCACCGTCAGGCATGGGAACGGGGGGCTATGACATGCGAGTGATGATGCTCGGGCATAAGAGCCTAACATGCGAATGATGATGGTCGTGAGTCGCATGTCATAGCCGTGGATTTGTCGCCCCAGTTGACTACAGCTTTACTACATACTAGGAAGCCTCCCCCGATAAAAAAACGAGAGAGAAGGGGGGTGGGAGGGGGGGGGGAAGTGTCGGGAAAAAGGGAAAGTGCAGACAAAAAGTGTAGGCGCTCGTTTCAGCGACATGAGCACCGAGCAGGACATGGCCTCGCCGGCTGCGAAAGGGAATAGAGGGGTAGATGGGGGGGGGGGACGGGGAGAAAAAGGGGAAAAGTCTAGTGCGAGCGCCTCTGCCCCTCTCGAGGGCGCCCTGCGGGGCCCCCGTTTGAACGTCGCGCTTGCGCGACTTGTCGACCTCAAGGCGGCGCTGCTGGCGGAGACGTGCGCGCGCGGCCCTGACGGGCCGCGCATGCGCTCGCCGCAACTGGCACGGTGCTCGCGCGACCAGCTCCGTCGACGGAACGATGGGCCAGCATGGCGCTGCGCTCGCACGTGGTCGAGGCGGCGGGTGTGAGGTATTCAGAGCACCCCCGAGCTTGTTATGAGCTTGGGCCGACAGCTCGAAGCGCGCCAGCGAGCCGGACGCAGAGCCGCGTCCGAGAGCACGGTGGTCGACGCACTATATACTCGCCACGGGCTCCTGTCTCGCTGACCCGGCGACTCCGACGGGCTGTGGCTGTGTGGGAGGCCCCTGAAGAGCCCGGGGGCTCACGCCTGCGCCCGCTCTTCGGCGACGTCACCTTCTTCTACACGGCCACCGCGCTACCAGCACCGCGCCGCCTTGCCCGGCGCCGCCTCGCTCGGTGCCGCCACGCGCGGCGCCGCCACGCGCTGCGCCGCCTGCGCCGCGCCGCCTGCGCCTACCGTAGCCTGCGCCGCGCCGTTGCGCGCGGCGCCGCCTCGCAACGCTCCGCCTCGTCCGTGTCTCCGCCCCGCGCCGCCTTGTGAGGACATACGATAACTAAGTGTAAGTCTCTATGTAAGTCTACAGTACACTCTAGCCTAGAGGGTCCTTACCGCATACCGGCGGCTTACAGTAAAAAGCCGTGACCCGTGTATTAATATGACTAACACGACTGCAACGTGGAGTTAACTGGGGAAGCCCGCGCAGCCTGCATGTAACCATAAAGTACGCACCGTTGTATCGTTTGTTCACTATCTTTAGGCAGAAAAAGAAACGACACGTACCACGTTTTATGCCATACGGGCCCCCGAAGGAACCATGCACGCGGGGCGCCTCCATGTACTCCTATTCGCGGGGCTGCCGTGCGTCAGGCCGCCATGCGGGGCCTGCAGCTTAGGCCGCCAAAATGTGGGGCCTCCATTTGTGGGGCCTCCATTTGTGGGGCCTCCATTTGCGGGGCCTCCATTCGCGGGGCCTCCATTCGCGGGGCCTCCGTTATTCATCTTCGTTTGGGTATTTTGTGGACGACAGACAGTTTTCTCGAACTCATGTGCAGGCCGCCGCACACAAATTGTGAGCTGCGGGATAGACCATTGACATAGACTCAGCCACGGCCACGCACACGAGCAGGAGATTAGTCGAAGACCACTTTGATCGTCCCTTTCTCCAGCTTACCGAGAACAGATACCGCATTGAGGTTCTTGTCCACAGCGCATTGAGTTCGCTCGGCATCGAGCTCCGCCTGCAGCGAGGCCTTCTCCGCCTCCAGAACATCCTCACGGTTGAGCCCGTCCTGACCCCGAGCGTACACCACGTTCTCTGGGTTGATTGGGCACCTCATTCCCGCCGTGCGGTTCTGAAGCAGCAAGGGGTCAAAGAATGACACCCCGGACTCGTGGTCCATCATGATGTTGCCGGTTGTCACGTGGATTGCCGCCGATGCCAGATCCAATGCAGCCGCGCCGTTGCGCGGGCCAAGTGTGGATGCACTGAAAGGAATTGTGATGTAGTCCGCGCGCATCACGAACCGTGCGTTGCAAAACCCGCTGTGGTTGTGAATGAAGTCAATCTTCTCTAGTGCAGAGTCCCATGCGGCATCCACAACAACTATCACATCCGGGTCGGCGTCAAGGATGGTGCTGATGTTTTGGCACGACCACGATTTATCGACATCAGCAAAGACGTTCGTCAGCCCCGCTTCCTGCATGATCAGACTTGGCGCTCCCGCGCCGGCTCCGATGAAGAGTTGCTCGTCACTACAGCATCCGACACAATCCAACCAGACGGCTCGAAGCGGGGAAGCAAGGTGAGCCAACGTGTTCTCAGCGATGGCGAAGTCGAGGCGGATTTCGGACACGAGCTGCTCGGCAACGGAGCGCACGTTAAAGATCTCGCCGATCTGTCGGATAGCCGCGTACACCGTGTCCTCGGTGGCTCCCCCCTGGGGCCTGAGGGTGCTGTCTTCGCACGCCGTCGAGTCGAGCCACGTACCAATCCCTGCGGCACGGAGCTGGGGACGGCAAGTGCTGCAGGGGTCGGCACCTGCCACCCCCAGCTCACATGCCTCAACAGTTGTGTTCGAGCCAGACTCGAAGTAGTCCGACCCCGGGCCGTCGCAAGGGCCGATGGTTTTGTTGCCATAGGCATTATTGGTAAAGATGCCGGTGGTTATGCTGCCCGAGGTTTCGTTGATAGATGCCTCCCGGAAGGCACTCATGAACGACCCTGTGGTCAGAAAAAAATCGCGGGGCTGCAGGCTGTGGGTGTGTGCACGGCGCTGCAGGTGTATAGTGTTAGGGCTGCACAGGGAATGTGCAGGCCTAACACTGTCGGAAAATTGATGGCATGCGATGAACTCCTGACGGCTACGGAGTACGGACGCACCGACGATAAAGTCAGGGTCTGTCGCCATGATCTGGGCCTCGGTCGGATACACGTCGGAAAGAACCGGAATGTTGGCATACGCCGCCGCGTACCTGCGAGCGCCGGAATACACACGTTGCAGCAGGTGGTGATAGGTGGTGAGGGGTTTCTGGCTACGAGAGCGATTCTAGAGCGCTCGCACCGCGGCCAGATCTCATCGTCGAGGTAGGCAGTGCCAACGATCTTATGCCCGAGCCCCATCGCGAGCAAGATCTCGGTGGCGCCTTGCCTGCGGGTGAGGGATGAATTGGTTGGTGTTTCAGCGGCGCGCGCCACTGGAACACACGCTGGGGTGTGAGGATCTCGCCACGCACGTCATTGTCACGACTCTGTTTGGACTCTGAAGCAGCGTGTTGCTGACACCGCAGTTCACGTATGTCTTAGGGTAGGACACCTCGTCCTGCCAACCGTCAAGCTCAGCCAGGCATACCTTGCCAGCTGCTGCAGTGCCGACATCAGTCGGCGTGAGGTGCACAAATTCACCGTCTTCGTAAGCTACAAGCGTGCCGGTGGCGTGGGATCCCACCGGCCTCTCCTCAGCATACTGCAGAGTGGACGCAGAAGGCAAGTTACGCAGCAGCCGAACCGTTGCGGCGCAATAGTTCGTCACCTTTGGTGGATAGTTGGCAAACATCGTGCTAAGGGTCGCTCGGTCGGTGGCGTCGAAGTCCTTGTTCTCTACGGCGTCATCGATCACCTTCCAATATGCGTCGCCTCTGCGCTGGGCGGCAAGGCGTTCGGCGCTGCCACCGGCTGCATCCATTTCGAGTGCCGAACGGATGACGCCCTGGTAGAATGGAATGAGCATGTGTGCCACAATGTCCATTTTGAGGTCTGAAACGTGTTGGTCGACGATTCCATCAGGTGCATCGTACTGCTCTTGCAAGAGCACGAGTCCCTGCTGCACCTTTACACGAGAAATGGCCTGGCCATATGTCATGGCAGTCTCAAACGCTGCGCCCATTGCGTCAGCTGCCTCTGCCGGCGTGTGGCTGCAGGTGCCGTCCGACATGGGGCACGTCGCCGTGTCGCCGTGGTACCAAGCCCAAGCTTCCTCGACCCCCTGGTTCGTGTCAGAGGCACTGTTGATGGCCCTGATTGCGCTGGTGGCACGCGCACCGACGGCCGTAGCCGCGGCCGACGTGGGGTTGACAAGTGCAGTGGCGAGCGCGGGCTTTCTATCGGCGGGCAAGGTTACGTCCGGGAGGATCTGGCAGCCATTGGCCCAGTCTCCGAAGATGAGGCCAAAGCTGCTCGCCCCAAAGTGGGTGCCGGCAACCGCCTTATCATAATGATAGCCTGTCTTGAGCGTGTAGCCCGCGGTGTCGACGGCAGGGTCGCACCACTCGCACACGCTGCGCAACCAAAACGTAAGACGATCAGAGACAAGGGCAGCCTAGGAGGCACTCTCGGGAGAATGCATGGGAGAAGGCTGACCTAGGCTCGTTGCGCCAGGTTTTCCCCTTCGCCCTCTCTCCCCCGGGGTGACATATATCGTCAAAGTAGCAGTGATTGGTCGTGTCTGGGACGCTTGAAAACATGAGCTGGTTGCTGGCCGAGTCGCAACGCAAGCAGGACATCGCCGGGTAGTGCGCATCGGAGAAGTGCCCATCGGCAACGCATACGCCGTGGGCATAGCAGTGTCCACCGTCGATCGTGGCGTCTGAGAGTTCGCCCGAAGGGCAGTTGCTGATGCATGACGGAATCTCATCAGTGGTTGCAACCATCACGACGAACAGTGCCCTCTGGCCCGCGTTCTGCGCATGTGAAGCACTGGGGTCGAAGCCTGCGCGAGCTTCCGCTTGCTGATGGTGCAGGTTTTTGACAGTGAGGTCACCCACAGAAAGAGCTTCGCTCTGTGAACTGCCGGAGAAGGCTGGACCACTGGGTGTAATGGTTGCGCTGTCGGCGACATCATCACCCGTGCCACCGATGACGGTGGCCCACAGCCCCGCCCCATCAGACGACTGAAACTTGGCCATGAACATGTCGTCCTCGTTCCCGATGTTGTCAAGCGTGTGGCTGACGTCAAACGCCAACGACTTTTTTGAAGAGGTCTGAACAGTCCACACATGAGTTCCGTCGCTGACGGCGTGACGGTTGGGCGGAGTGTCCCTGGCCCACACGCATGCCCCGGTCGCTCTGTTCAGCTTGACCAGGTAGCCACCGAGCTCGCCGGTCATCGTGCAAGTGCCGATGATCGATGCGGATGAAAGGTAGCCCGCGACGTACAAGGAGTCACCCGATGCCTTGACAGACGGGTAGCTGGAGCTTCCACCAATCTGGACCACCCACGATGCCACAGGGCCGGAGCTGCTGCTGCTTGCATCGAGCGCGGCAACGAACGCGTCGCTGCCGCTGCCGTCGGCGGACGAGGTCAGCGAGGTGCTGGCCCTAAACAAGTCAACGGCGGCGCCCGAGAAGAGCCCAGACACAAAAGCCATCTCGCCGACAGCGTCGACGCTTGAGACGGTGGAGGTCTGACTGTGGCGCATCGACCACACGTTTGCGCCGGTGGCCCCGTTGTACAAGTTGAGGAACCCATGAGAACTCGGATAGCGGATGTTGCCCGAGACGAGCACGTGCCCCGCAGCAGTGGTCGCGGTGGACCGGACGTAAACGCCGTTATCCCGCATGCCATCGTCGGTTACCCACACGGCACTGAAAAGTAGAAGAAAGCAAGCTGAGCTGGTAAGTGGCTGCACAGCTACTACATGTAAAGCACGCGCAGCGCACGCTACTTACCTGTTCGTCGCCATGTTCACCTTGCACACGAAACCGTAATAATTGCTTTTTTGCTGCGCGTTGGCGACGGTCGTCGTCGAGCCGTCGGCCATTGGGAAGCTGAGGTTGCCGCGGAAGTAGCCAGCTCCCGCAACCATGTCTCCCTCGGCGTCGAATCCATCGAGGGCGTTGAACTGACTGTAACCGCTCCATGCGCCGTTGACGCTGGAGCTGTCGTCTGTCAGAGCACAAGAGGCGAACACGGGATCAGCGGAGCTGCAGATCGGCGAGGCTGACCCACGTTCGAGTGGCGGTCAGATACACACGCCATCGAAGTTTTCCGTATTCGCAGCAAACACGCTCTGAGGAACGCCTGCTGCGTTGATCTTGTAAATGATCGAATCCATCCCGTGCTGGGTGCCTGCAGGGTCCTTGTAGTAGTTGGGGTCGGTGAAGGTGCCAGAGTCGTGGTGGACAGTCACGTCCGTGTGGCTGTCGTGGAACGAGCTGGTGCCCTCGTGGTCGGCGTACGTGCCATCCTTGTGCATACTGTGGAAGGAGAGATTGCCAATCCTGCGCACGCCACACGCTCATGGCTTACTGAACCAGTTCACATTACCTTACTGCGAGTAAAAGTTTGGCGTGCCATGCTGCAGCACGCTCATGGTCGGGCGGCATCAGAAAGGGACGTGGCGCACGCATATCCAGCCACGAAGACGTTTCCACCGTTGTACGCAATCGCGTAGCCTCGGGAACGCCCAAAACCCTGCGGGCACGACCGTCGCACGTGAGTCGTGCTGAGTCGTGCAGGCGCACGGGTCGTGTGCCGTCGTGGTCACCTGGTCGTAGCCGGCCCACACGCCACTCGGGCGAGCGCACTGGTCAAACTCCGCGATAGCCACAGGAGTCATGGCAAGCATCAGTGACCACAGAGCGCGGGCTGACGGCATTGCCGACAGTCCCAACGAGTGTGCGCAGCACGAACTCGGCGTGGGATGGCATTGTGCAAGACAGGTGCAAGAACATGCAATGCAATATCGACGAGGGGGGACTAGAGCGGACCTAACGCCCTAGACACACAGACAGGCGGACCTGGCTTAACGCACGGGCAGCTCTCATGAGCGTAATCGGTCGGCGAACGCACGCACCCCCTCGATCTCGAGGTCCTGCATAAACTGGTCGACGAAACCCTGGTGGGTGATCGGCCACAGCACGTAGAAGGCCTTGCCGACGACGTTGCGCAGCGGCACGCAGCCCCATACGTGCGAGTCTGCGCTCAGGTTGCGGTTATCCCCGAGGACGAAGACCGCGCTGCTGGGCACCGAGACCTGCGCGGTGTGGGAGTGGGCAGCATGCGGTGAGTGACGACCGCTGCCCGTGTCGCCAGGGCATCGAAGGAAGGCGCCAAGGCCGATAGAGCGGTGCCAGTGACGCCCGCACCGAGCTCTGCAAAGGCGGGCCCGTGGGGCACAAGGCGCACGCGCCGTGACCTTGGCCGGTGCCAAGCTGCACAAGCCAACCTTGTGCACTCGGGCCGAGGCCGGCGCCAGGCTGTACCGGGTCTCCTCGCTGAGGTACCTGGTCAGGGTTAGGGTTAGGGTTAGGGGTACCTGGTGGCGCACAGCCGAGGCTCACCACCTCGAAGCGCTGGGGGGGAGGCCTGCGTTGGTGTGGCGCCTCCTGAGGCTCCCGGGTGGCCTGCGCTGCGCTCGCGGGTGTGGAGGCGCGCCCTGAGCCTTGAGGGTAGCCAGCTGGGCTGATGCGGCGCTGCGGTCGTCGAGGCCAAGGGCGCCACTTGACACCGGCTCGATGGTACGGCTCGTAGCGCGGCTGGCCGTTGAGGAGCACCACGCCGCCCCGCACCTCCACTACGTCGCCCGGGATGCCGATCACTCGCTTGACCTGCGTGGCCAGAGGCGGCGGGTTGGGAGGCGTTGGGCAGGCACGTGCCACCAGAGCGCCGCCGCAGCCCCTCTTCGGTATGCACGCGGCAGGGGGAGGAGGGCTCTCCTCTCGGTCCCAGAGAGTAGCTCTGAGCGACCAAGTGGGCTGCCGTCGGGCCCAGAAGGTATTCCTAGCCTGGTAGCCCCAGCGGCCACCCAGAAGGTAAGGCCTGGCGCTGTGAGCCAGGCTTCTTGATGAGCATGCTGCTCGACGAGCACGACCGGCTCGTCCGCCTCCGCCTTGCCGCCGTTATCGAAGAAGGCGGCGGGTGGGGTGAAGACGAAAATGTCGCCGCGGTGCGGCGGCGAAAGATACTTGGAGAACTTCTCCACTGCGATGTGGTCGTTCCGGTTCAGCGTCGGCGCCATGGAGGACGACGGGATGAAGTAGGGCTCGACGAGGAACGAGCGCACGAAGAAGAAGATGGCGGCGGCGATGCTGATGGTGCGCGCCGCGGAGATTAAGCTGTCCGAGGGCGCGTGCTCCATCCGAACTGGTGCAGGCTGGCGCTGCGCCAGCGCTGCACACCTCGCGCACGCTCTCGATGTGGTCCATCGGACCCCGCCGACAGGCAGGAGCGCGGTGGTGGCGGGCGCGCCGAATAGTATGAGGCAAGGGAAGAGGGCATAGCCGGCGCGGCGGCGTGGCAGTGGGTTGTCGCATGGCGCGAGGGGGGTCCTGGTTGGCACACAGACAGCCATCTTACCCGAAAGCAAACACGGACTAGAAGATAAGGTCGTGTAGCGTCGTGAAACCCAACAATCTTATCTTATCTTATCTTATCTACGGACTAGCACACGCTAAGCGAGATAGATAGATAGATAGATAGATAGATAGATAGATAGATGTGAGATAAGAGATAAGATCGCTGCTCAAACACATGGGCAACAACAACAACAACAACAACAGACAGGGCAGCAAGAGGGGGAAAATGGGCCACCAGTCCATAGCTGGCTAGTGGGGCACCTCGTACCAGAAGGCACCACCACGACCCACACAAGGGGCTATAATAAGACCATATCGCGCTCCCGGCGATATATATCGCGACATTCGCCCGAGGGACCTTCCGCGGTCTCCTCGCGCTAGCTTTCGCCACGGCGGCCAGCACGGCGGGTGTCTTCACGGCCAGGTATTTTAGGCATCTTCTTCACCACGCCGGCACCAGTTGATCACCCAGCCCAGCTTGGTGCCCATCTCCAGTGCCCATCTCTGCGCGTGAGGGCAACGCCATGTTATCAGCTGCATGTTATCTTCAGGTGTGCAAGGGGCTTGCCCTTCACCCAGCCGGAGACGGAGAACGAGTGGGAAGACCAGGTCAACTGGGACGAGCTCGAGCGTGAGACTGTCGATTGAGACCGGCCAGGGCGCAGGGGTGTATGATTTAGGAGCCAAGTCAGTCCTTTACATTTCAAGTTTTCAACCCTTTCGTTATAATCAGATTTCTTGAAATCCCCTCAATTTAACTCCCAAAATGCCTCTCTGCGCGGCGCCGCTACGCGGCGCCGAAACAAACATGTCCCCCCCCTGTCCCAGGGGGCGAAACACCTGTGGCCAGGGTAAAAAGGTGTCCCCCAAAAATTATTTAGTTGGTGAACCCGTATCTCTCTGAAGGGGTGATAAATAGCGGACTTCCCCCGATTCAATACAGAGGTCCTCGATTCCTGAAAGCGAACGCAACATTGGCTGCGAAGGCTGTACCCAGGCCTCGTAGACCTGCCACAATGCCCGCGGCCGGCACGCGCACAGCCCCTGCGGTGGAGTCATCGCTCGCCGCAACGCCCAAGCCCGACTCTGCCAAAAAAGACGCCGCGCTCGAGTCTGACAACATCGCCAGCTCCGCCGATGTGACTGCGTTCCTGCAGCTGCTGCCATTCAATGCCTCCTGGTGCGTCGGCCGTGTCTCTGACACCCTAACCCTTGCCCTTATCCTAACACGCAGCCAACCCGGCCGCGTTCGCCCACTCGGCCTGCACGCGCGCCAGAAGGGGCCTCTGCACCCTCACCGCGCAGCTCCTCTGGGAGTAGCCTCCCCCCTCCTGGCTTCCGACCCACGCCCCAACCGACTGGGAGCCCCGCCCACCCTCAAAGGGCCCGCCCAGCCGGCTTGTCAGCTCTGAGCGCCCCACCAACTTCTGGCAGCTTCGACAAGGACCTCGACAACGACATCCGCCGCGACGCCTACCAGAGCAGCAGTGGCAACTCGAGCCCTCAGCGCGAGGAGGAGGAGGCTGCGGCTCCCTCGGCGGCTGCCGCCGGCGACCTCAACTTCCATGTGGACGACATCGAGATGTGGGAGGTGCTGGAGGCTCTCGATGGTGCGCCCCTCGCCATCCCAACCCGAGGTTTAGCTGTGGGAGAGGGCTTGCTTCTGCTCCCAGTGCTCACCTGCGCAGCGCCTTTCGCCTGGCAGTGCCCGGTCCATCGACCGCTGCGGTGAACGCCTCCTTGGAATCCCTCGCGTCGTTCTCGTCGCCGACGCAGAGCCGCAGCATGGCGGGCGTCGGCCCAGCGAAGTCTGCGGCTGGCAGGTCGGGCGTCGGCGTAAAGCGCTCGTTGCCGGCTGAGCGCCCCGCAGCCGCCGCGGCGGCTGCTGCGGCGCCGGCGCCTGTGGCCAAGAAGGAGGTGTCCGAGCTGGGCCTCAAGCCGCTCGTATCGTGCCCGGCAGGCGAGGGCGGCGCCGACGTGTCGGACGGTGAGGGTGGCGCGGGCGAGGGGGACGAGGACGAGGGCGACGGCAGCGGCGATCCTCTCGAGCAGAAGCGGCTGAAGCGGATGCGGCGCAACCGTGAGTCGGCGGCGATGAGCCGCAACCGGAAGAAGGCGTACATCGAGGAGCTGGAGGCCAAGGTGGCGGCGCTCAAGGCCTCGGTGCACCAGCTGCAGAGTGAGAACCAAACCCTCAAGCAGAGCTGCTCCTCGACGCCCGCGAGCGCGGCCGGCGCCGCCGGCGCCGCCGGCGCCTCCGGCGCCGCCGCGCCCGGGGCGCTGCAGGCCGCCGGCTCGTCGAGCGACGCTCTGGCCGACGACGACCTCGGGCTCTCCCTGGAGCAGCTGGGGGCGGTAGTAGGGGACGACCTCTGCCTGGGCCTCTCGCCGCTGGACCTGCCCTCGGGCCACGGGGAGGACGACGCCTCCGCGCTGCCCGGCGGCAAGAGGGTGAGCACCGCCGCGCTGGCGATGATGTCGGCGCTCACCTTCGTGACGCTCTCGGCCAACTCGAGCGGGCCGCTCTGGTCGCGCGACGCGGGCCACTCGCCCACCTCGCGCGTCCTCATGTCGCTCTCGGACGAGCCGGTGCGCCGCTTCGGCCTCGACGAGGAGCTGCCGCTGTGGCCCGCCATCGACGCGCTGGCCATCGACACGCTCAAGCAGCCGCCCTATGAGTCGCCCGAGCCTATCGCCAGCGCGCTCGCGACGGCCCTGCCGACGCCCCTGCCGCCGCCGGTGCGGCCGCCCGTGTCGGCGTCTGCGAGCAGCCAGAGCAGCCACGTGCGGGTGGAGCAGGTCGAGGGGGACGCGGGCAAGGACGCAGGGCGCGTGCTCGTGCTGCCGCGCAACTCGTCGTGGGCTGACGCGCTGCGTGTCGAGGCAGCGGAGAAGCAGCTCATGGTGCGCGGCGAGGCGGCCATGCTGCACGGCAGCGGCAGCGGCAGCGGCAGCGGCGCCATGCCGCCCGTGCCCGACACGGGCGCGTTGCTGGCCTCGCCGCTGCCGCTGCAGCTCAAGGCCGCCGCCCCCGCCGACAAGGTCTACGAGCCGGCGTGGGAGGACAGCGCGGAGGAGGAGGAGGAGTACTTCGAGCAGTACGACCCGCGCAGCATCGAGACGGAGGCGGACCAGCGCCGCCGCTTCATCTTCTGCGCGCGCGCCTACAGCTTCGACGTCGACCACCTCGGCCGCCGAGGCGCGCGCGCGAGCTCGCCTGCCGCGCCTTCGGCGCCCGCGCCGGCGGCGCCCGCGCCCTACGGCGAGCTCAGCCTGCCCGCCATGCCTGCGCGCTTCCGCCACGGCGCGGCGCGCATCCACGAGCTGCCTAACAAGGGGCTGCCGCAGCTCACCGACGGCCACATGCCGGGGGGCAACGAGAGCGATCCCCTGCCGCTTCCCTCGGCGCGCTACCCCATCGTCTCGATGCTGCTGCCATCGGCGGCGCTGAGCGGCATCGTCAGCGGCGTGGACGACCGCGGCTCGGACGACCTCAGCAGCGATCTCATGCAGGTGAGCTGCCAGGTGCTCAACGCCTCGCGCTGGGGCGGCGCCTGAGCGATGAGCTGAGCGAAGCCGTCGAGTCGGTCGCCAGCAGCTTGGCGAGCCGCGAAAAAAGGAGGAATAGACAGTGGATGCGCGCGCGGGAGCCGTCTCCCTCCCGGCGCATGGCTTACGGGGTGGGATGCGGGCGACCGGACGAGGTGCAAGGGCATGCCGTGGCGCCATACGTGCGCGAACTTGTTGTTGTCGACGGTGCTGTTGGATGTGCATGGGCCCATGACTGCGCTCGCGAGTAGGAAGACAGAGAGGATAGTCGAGTAGGAAATAATGAATTGTTGCGAACCCGGAGCCGTGCACCGCCGGTCGAGCTTCGAGCCGCGCATCCCTCCTGTGTGTAACTCTGGTCCCGTGTGCCGTCTGTAGCCTTCCCACATAAATATACTTTACGACGTGCACGGAGACTTGCACGTACCTCGTAACGGGTCCGGGGAGCCGGCACGGGCTTGGAGCCCAGCCTGGGATACGATCGCTGGCGGATCCCTGCAACGGCTTCCAGCCAGGGTGATGTCCGTTCTTCCCCG
>Ga0209302_10001510_pt1 | contig 13563 bp, 8 predicted proteins | sample ArcOceMetagenome_2_FD_187445 | JGI IMG/M metagenome (GOLD analysis project Ga0209302, IMG submission 187445) | Marine eukaryotic phytoplankton communities from Arctic Ocean - Arctic Ocean ARC135M Metagenome (SPAdes) (version 2) | ecosystem: Environmental > Aquatic > Marine > Oceanic | place... | reverse complement strand
CATATTTTTTTGGATACTCGTGTTTTTAGGGACTTTTTCAGCCATGGAGTTTATGGCATGGTTTACCCATAAATACATTATGCACGGCTTCCTATGGAGCCTACACAAAGACCATCACCACAAAGACCACAAGAATTGGTTTGAACGTAACGATGCCTTTTTTATATTTTACGCCGTAGTAAGTATGACTTGTTTTTACTTCTGGAGCTATGAAGGATTTTGGGCTGGGCTTCCAATAGGGTTGGGGATTATGGCCTACGGAGCAACATACTTTTTAGTTCATGATATATTTATTCACCAAAGATTCAAGTACTTTAGAAAAGCGGACAATTGGTATGCCAAAGGACTTAGACGTGCCCATAAAATACATCACAAACACTTAGGAAAAGTAGATGGTGAATGTTACGGAATGTTATTTGTTCCTTTTAAATATTTTAAGCGTTAATCCTCTAAATAAATGGCGCACAGCAAGCAGTATGATTATATTATAATTGGTAACGGCCTTGCTGGTTTACAGCTAGCATTAGCGCTTTCTAAAGACTCTTTTTTTAATGATAAGCAAATTGCTTTAATCGATAAATCTCACAAAATCCAAAACGACAAAACCTGGAGTTTTTGGGAAAAAGGAAATAGTAAATGGGATTCAATTGTTTCTAAAACATGGAGTAAAGCTTTGTTTTTTTCCAGTAAAAGTGAACTGAATCTAGAGCTTGCTCCCTACAAATACAAAACGATACAGGCGTTAGATTTCTATACTAAAGTTAAACATGTACTTAAAGAAAAAACAAACTTTGATTTTATTGTAGAAGATGTACTTACCGTAGAAAATACCAAACATCCCAAGGTTATAACCACTAATAATTTCTACAATGCTATACACGTTTTTGACAGTAGAATTACCGAAGATTATTTTTCAGAATCAGATAACTTCACTAAAATTATTCAGCATTTTAAAGGTTGGATTATAGAAACTGAAGTTCCTGTTTTCAGTCCAGATCAATTTACAATGATGGACTATAGATTAAAGGATGGTGACAAAACTACTTTTACTTATGTTTTGCCATTAAGCAGTACTAAAGCACTTGTAGAATTTACATATTTTACGCCTGCACTTGTTGATGAAGCCACATACGATAGCTACATAAAAAAGTACATTTCTAATATATTAAAAATAGACACCTACACTATTGTTGAAACGGAAAGTGGAATCATCCCCATGACAAATTTTCCTTTTGAAACGTATTCTACAAAAAACATAACAAAAATTGGAACGGCTGGTGGTTGGGTTAAAGGGTCTACTGGCTATTCTTTTAAACATTCAGAAAAAAAGGTAGCAATAATAATTACTAATTTAAAAAATAATAACAATCCTTCAAAAAACTTATTTAAACGTAAGTATAAGTTCTATGATAAGATATTTTTAAAAGTTTTGAATGATGAAAATGAAAAAGGTGAATGGATTTTCGAACAGTTTTACTCTAAAAATTCTATCGAAGCTATGTTTAAATTTTTAGACGAAGAGTCTTCACTTATTGAGGAATTAAAAATTATGAAGTCCTTACTTTCTTTAGCCTTTATAAAAGCTTTTTTTAAAACCCTCTAAACGTTGGGTTTTAAAAAAAAGCGCCTGAAATATCAGGCACTTTTTTTTTACAATAGGATATTTATAATTAATCGTTTTGTTTCTTGATTAGATTTAATGCAGATCCTTCATTATACCACTCTATTTGAGAGTCGTTATAGGTATGGTTTGCAATAATTAAATCTTTAGAACCGTCAGCATGGATCACTTCAATCGTTAATGGTTTTCCTGGTGAAAACTCATTTAGATCTATAAAATTAAAAGTGTCATCTTCTTGAATTAAATCGTAATTTGATTCCGTTGCAAAAGTCAGCCCTAACATTCCTTGTTTCTTTAAGTTAGTTTCGTGGATACGTGCAAAAGACTTTACGATCACAGCAGCAACACCTAGGTGACGAGGCTCCATAGCCGCGTGCTCCCTAGAAGATCCTTCTCCATAGTTATGATCTCCAACTACAATTGATTTTATATTAGCTGCCTTATATGCTCTTGCTGTTAAAGGAACTGCATCATACTCCCCATCTAACTGATTTTTTACAAAATTAGTTTTCATATTGTATGCATTTACAGCACCAATTAAACAGTTGTTAGAAATATTATCTAAATGCCCTCTAAAACGTAGCCAAGGACCGGCCATGGAAATATGATCAGTAGTACATTTTCCGTGTGCTTTGATTAATAGTTTAGCGCTATCAATTATATTACCAATCGGCTCAAAAGGAGTTAATAATTGTAATCTGTCAGATTCTGGACTCACATTGATGACTATTCCACTTCCATCTTCTTCTGGAGCAAGATATCCGTCGTCTTTTACTTCAAAACCTTTTGGAGGTAATTCCCATCCTGTTGGCTCATCTAACATCACTTTTTCACCCTCATTATTGATGAGAGTATCTGTCATAGGATTAAAATCTAAACGTCCTGCAATGGTAATTGCAGCAACCATTTCTGGTGAAGCTACAAAGGCGTGGGTGTTTGGATTACCATCTGCACGTTTTGCAAAGTTCCTATTGAAAGAATGAATAATTGAGTTTTTGGGTGCATTCTTGGGATCTTCATATCGTGCCCATTGCCCAATACAAGGACCACAAGCATTTGTAAATATCTTTGCATCCAATTGTTCAAAAACACTTAAGATTCCGTCTCTATCTGCTGTATAACGCACTTTTTCGGAGCCTGGATTGATTCCAAAATCAGCTTTGATTCCTAAACCTTTGTCTAAAGCTTGTTGAGCTATAGAAGCAGCCCTTGATAAATCTTCATATGAAGAATTCGTACAAGATCCAATCAATCCCCATTCAACTTTTAAAGGCCATTCATTTTCATTTGCAATAGTATTCATGTCTGAACCAGCTTTTGTAGATAAGTCTGGCGTAAAAGGACCATTTAATAAAGGACTTAACTCTGATAAATTGATTTCAATTACTTGATCAAAGTAGTTTTCTGGATTCGCATATACTTCAGTATCTCCAGTTAAATGTTCTTTTACTGTATTTGCAGCATCTGCAACGTCTGCTCTATCAGTGGCACGTAAGTAACGTTCCATCGATTCATCATATCCGAAAGTAGAAGTGGTTGCTCCTATTTCTGCTCCCATATTACAAATGGTTCCTTTTCCAGTACAGGACATTCCGATGGCACCTTCACCAAAATATTCTACAACAGCTCCAGTTCCCCCTTTCGCAGAAACAATTCCTGCTACTTTTAAAATCACATCTTTTGGTGCAGTCCATCCCGAAAGACTTCCAGTTAATTTAACGCCGATCAATTTTGGGAATTTGAGCTCCCAAGCCATACCGGCCATAACATCTACAGCGTCTGCACCCCCAACTCCAATGGCAATCATTCCTAATCCTCCTGCATTAACAGTATGGGAATCGGTTCCTATCATCATTCCACCAGGAAATGCATAATTTTCTAAGACCACTTGATGAATAATTCCAGCACCTGGTTTCCAAAATCCTAAACCATATTTATTTGAGACTGATTCTAAAAAGTTAAAAACTTCATTACTCGTGTTTAAAGCACTTTGTAAATCAGTTCCAGCTCCATTTTTTGCTTGAATTAAATGATCACAGTGTGTAGTGGTAGGTACTGCTACCTTACTTTTACCCGCTTGCATAAACTGTAATAACGCCATTTGAGCTGTTGCATCTTGTAGAGCAATTCTATCAGGTGCAAAATCGACATAGTCTTTTCCACGTTCAAACGCTTTTGAAGAGTTGTAATCCCAAAGGTGACTGTATAGTATTTTTTCTGATAAAGTTAATGGGCGCCCAACGAGTTGACGTGCTTTTTTAATTCGTCCCGGCATCTGTCGGTACACTTCTTTGATAATATTTATATCGAAAGCCATATTCTGAATAATTTTATTTCTTTATAATCGTTCGTAAAAGTACGAATTAAATAAAATTATATTGAAATAAAAAGTGATTAACATACTCGTCCTAATAAAATTAAATTAATACCAAGAAAATAACAAACTATTGTCATCAAAAAATGGAAAAAAAGAAGATACTATAGCTGAAATTATATTAAAATAAACTTTCAATAATGGATTCTGTAGTAACTCCATCTGATTCTGCCTTATAATTCTTAATAATTCTGTGCCTTAAGATTCCTTTTGCTATTGACTGAACGTCTTCAATATCAGGAGATAATTTATTATTAATTACCGCAAAGGTTTTGGCAGCTAGAATAAGGTTTTGAGACGCTCTAGGACCTGCTCCCCAATCTACATATTGTTTTACTAAAGAAGTTGCTTCACTAGAAGCTGGTCGTGATTTTCCAACTAGCTTAACTGCGTAATCAATTACGTTATCGGCTACAGGTATTTTCTTAATCAAACTCTGAAATTTTAAAATTTCTTCTGCAGAAAAAACAACATCAACTTGAGGTTGGGCTGTGGAAGTTGTTAGCTTGACTACTTGGACCTCTTCTTCAAAAGTTGGGTATGTTAAATTAATCGAAAACATAAAACGGTCTAGTTGGGCCTCAGGCAAAGGATAAGTCCCTTCTTGTTCGATCGGATTTTGGGTTGCTAAAACAAAATAAGGGGTGTCTAGCATGTAATGATGTCCAGCTATAGTCACAGATCTTTCTTGCATCGCCTCTAATAAGGCTGACTGTGTTTTTGGGGGTGTTCGATTGATTTCGTCAGCAAGTAGTATATTGCAAAAAATTGGACCTTTGATAAACTTAAATTGACGGTCGTGATCTAAAATTTCACTTCCAAGAATATCACTTGGCATTAAGTCAGGCGTGAACTGGATACGTTTAAAATCTAACCCAAGGGCTTTAGAAATGGTATTTACCATTAATGTTTTAGCTAAACCAGGAACCCCGACCAATAAGGAATGTCCACCAGAAAATATTGAGATTAGTATTTGCTCAATAACATAGTCTTGACCAACAATGACTTTTGAAATTTCATTTTTTAAAGCCTGATACTTTTCTAGCTGAAGTTTTATAGAGGCCACATCTGACATTAAATAATTATTTGATTTTAAACCAGTTACTATTAAAATCGCAAGAACGCAATTCGCCATTAATCTTAATGTAGGTATCCATTATCTTTTCTTCTTGCCACTTGGAAACTGTATTCAACTGCTTTTCTTGAAGGGCTAAATCCTTAATTTTTAAGTAATCTTGTGCAAAGTTAGCTTCGTGTTCATTTACTCTGTTGGTAACGGTTACAATCTTAAATTTGATTGGATTAACCCGATCTCCATCTTTAATTACTGGACTGATTTCATTATCTTCTAAACTTTCTATTTGAGAGTAAAATCCAGGATCCATTTTTGTGAGTTCAAAATTATAATCTTGAGTTTCTGGGTTTCTAAGTTGGCCACCGTCAAATTTAGTTTCTTTTTCATCGCTTACTTCTCTAGCCGCTTTTTCAAAGCTGATATCACCCGCAACGATACTTTTCCTAACTTTTTCAAGTTTTTCTTTAGCTACATTGATAGCCTCTTCAGTAATTTTAGGTATCAATAAAATATGTCGGACATCAAATTCTTGACCTCTGATTTTTTCTAATTGAATTATGTGATATCCAAAATCAGTCTTGAAGGGCTTTGACACTTCACCTTCTTGTAACGAAAAGGCAACTTCTCTAAACTCCTTCGCCATTTGAGGACGTTTCCTGTTTAATGTGTACTTACCTCCTGTTCTTTTCGAACCAGGATCCTGAGTGTACAAAACAGCTTTGGTGGTAAAACTAGTACCATTATCCAAAACATCGCTCCGGAACTCATTTAGACGCTTAACAACTTTGTCCACTTCTAATTGGGTGGTTTCTGGAACGACAACAATTTGAGCAATTCGTAATTCAGTACCAAACATTGGACGTTCATCGAGAGCTATTTTATTGAAAAACTGACGAACTTCTTCAGGTGTAACTTCCAGATCCTGTATAACGCTTTGCTGCATCATAGTTGCCATTTGACCATTTTTATTTAACTCAAACATTTCGTCTCTAAGTTCTTGTTCGGATGATTTTTTATAATAAGCCACTAGCTTATCCATTGAACCAATTTGTTCAGCAAAACCTGCTAGTTGCTGATTTACATTAGATAATATTTCTGCATCATTTACCTCTATACTGTCTTGAATAGCATGATGAATATAAAGTTTGTCTTCTAAAAGTTTACCAAAGAGCTGACAACGTGTAATATCATCCGTGGAGATCCCTCCTGCTTCTAACTGCATGAACTGCTTGTCTATATCTGAATCCAAGATAACAAAGTCTCCAATAACCGCAGCTACACCATCGATTTTGACGCGTTGCTGGAGAGAATCAACGGCAACCAAATCTAATACATCGATTGAATCTACAGAAGAGTCTTCAATAATTTCTTGCGAATATGAATTAAGAGAGGCTAGAAAGACAAATCCAAGAAGGTAAATATTATTTATAAATTTCAAAATTTTTATTTTTAATGGCATCATTAACTATATCACTTTTTAGTTTTTTGATGAGCTTTAATTTTCGATTGTTAATGACTATTTGCTTTAAAGTTGGAGAAACATACTCAATTGGGGCGGGTTTACCACGCTCTAAAACTTCACTTATTTGCATCAAATATAACCCTAAAGAATCTTTGAGCTGTATAAAATTTGGTTTTTTTAACAGTACTTTATTAAAACCTAATTCTAAGGGCTTTATTTTAGAAATTACCTGCTCTGATTTAATCCAAATTGAGTCTTTCAGATAAAAAGAATTAAACTGAATAGATATAGAGTCTAACCTGATTTTGTCATCAGAATTAAAACGTTTAAAGCGTTTTTTAATTTCTTTTAAATTGGATATTGAAGCATTGATATTGATATACCTCAACTTAAGTAAGTCGTCCTTAAGCACAAAAAGTTGCTTATTAGCAATATAGACTTCTTGCAACTGTTGAATGGAAACTAAAGTGTCTAAATTTTGACTCACCAACGCTTCAACATAAGACGAAGTATAGAGATCACTTTTATATTGTTGTACGAGTTGTTCAAAGTCAACTTGAGTCTGTTCATTTAAATTTAAGATTGCACCATCTATTAAGAGTTGTGTTGTGGCCCAATCATTAATTATATTCTGTACAAATAAAATACTGTCAGACTCTGTACTGCCATTAATAAAACTAAAGTCAATAGTGTCTTTAAATAATAAAGCATCATTGACCCTTGCTAATGGTTCTTTTTGAGTTTTGACTACAGGGAAATCACATGCAGAAAATCCGAAGAAAAGTAGGAATAAAATTTTATTGAAATGGTTCAAAATTATTTAGAAATTATAGATTTAACTTTTTGAAATACATCTTCATTTACTTTAACGTTGAATTTGGATTTTAATTCTAAAATCCACTGGGTCTCTAATTTTGTTTGATAATCAGAAATAAGCTGGCCTCTAGAGTCCTCTAAAGATTTTTGAGATTGAGGCATAAACTCTTTAACATTAACAATATAGAAGCTATTATTTTCTTTAATAATTTTAGATAATTGTGACTTGACTCTGGGAGTAAAACTTTCTGGTAAAGGAGACAGTCCCAATTCGAATTCACCAGTAGAGAATATAACATTCTGCTGAATCTTGTTGAGCAATTCGTCTATTGATTGATTTGATTTACCGCTTGCCCATAATTTACGAACCTTTTTGATGTTTTTAGCATTAGAGGATCGAGCTACAGAACCTATCACTCTTTCAGGCCATATATAGTTATCTTTGTTTTCATTATAAAAAGCATTTAACCCAATTGTATCTTTTTTAGCACCTTCCCAAATTTTGTCTTGCATCAATTCGAACAACAATAAACCTTCTCTATATTCGTTTAAGATATTAGCAAAATCTTGGTTCTCATTTTCAAGGTTATCTTTCTTATACCGAAATACAGACTGCTCTAAAAAGAACTTATATTGTTTGTTGACAGCAAACTCTGTTGCCCAGTTTGGATTTATTAACTTATAATTTTTATTTAAAAAATTTATAAAATCACCAAATGAATACGACGTTTTTCGGATAACTAAAAATGATTTAGAATCTTTAATTTGATCTGACAACTTCCATGTTTTATTAGATTTATCATAGACAATATTAGATTTTAGTAGTGCTAAGTTAGGATTTAAACCAGTGAGTTGATACTGAGACAGTAATTTGGCTAACATCTTCGATTTTACGAGTTGAGAGCGTGAATCTTTTCGAACTTGGCTCTCTAAATCTGGTTTTAAACTATTAAATTCCTTTACCGCTTGTTTATCAATTAATTTTAGAATATGCCATCCAAATTGGGTCTGAATCGGCTCAGAGATATCTTCTTTTTCTTTTAAACTAAAGGCTGTATTTTCAAATAGAATTGAGTTTATTTGACCAGATTTAAAAGGCTTTAACTCTCCGCTTCGCATTGAAGAACTCTTGTCATCAGAAAACTGTTTAGCAATATTTCCAAAATCTTCGCCCTGAAGTAGTAATCGGTGTAATTCCTGGATTCGATCTTTAGCAACTAACGTAGTGTCTTTTTGAGTATTTGCGATCATTATGTGAGCAACAATTACCTGACCCTTGGATTTTCTTTTTTCCAAGACTTTAACAACATGAAATCCGAATTTGGTTCGAAACGGTTCTGAGACCTCCCCTACTTTTGTATTAAATGCTACTGACTCAAATTTATACGCCATTTTGAAGGCTGTAAAAAAACCAAGATCCTCCACAAAAATAGATTTTCCATCATGAATTTCTTTTTTTAAAGACTCAAAATCATCATTTTTTAATCGTTCTTGAAAGGCCTGTATTGCTGAGTATGCTTGCAGGGTATCTGTTTCAAATTCTTCAATTCTAACCAATACATGCTGTGCTTTTACTTCATTAAGGATGCGGTCATAAGCCTCTAAAACTAATTCATCTGTGACATTTTTATCTGTTAAATAGTTTTGAGTTAGTTGATTTTTATAAGACCTTAATTCTTTTACATACTCCGGATCTTTGTCATAACCCAGTAATGTAGCTTCTGCTAGTTTTAATTTATAATTTATAAATAATTTCAAATAAGATTCAACTTCTTTTTGTGAATCGTCTTGAACTAAGTTTAAGTTCTTATTATAAACTCTAATAAACTCAGATGCTAAAATTGGTTCCTCTGAAATAGTTAACAATACATCTGATTCTGATATCTGAGCATTTAAAAAACTTAAGGAAAGCCAAAATATAGCAAAGAATGTAGGTGAGTTTTTCATATTATTGGTTTTTGAGTAAAAACAAAAATACTAATTCTGAGGTAGAATACAAGAGTATCTTAAAATAGGATAAAATAAATATTATGTGATCTATCTGGAATAGTTCGGAGCTTCTTTTGTGATCATTACATTATGAGGATGGCTTTCGCTAATTCCTGATGATGTTATTTTTACAAATTGCCCATTCTCTTTGAGGCTTTCTATGTCTTTAGCGCCACAGTATCCCATGCCAGCACGTAAACCACCTATAAATTGGTGTATACTTTCAAAAAGATCTCCTTTATACGGAACACGCCCAACAATTCCCTCAGGAACCAGTTTTTTAATATCATCTTCAACATCTTGAAAGTAACGATCTTTACTTCCTTCTTTCATGGCTTCAACTGAGCCCATACCTCTATAAGATTTGAATTTACGACCTTCATATATAATGGTTTCTCCTGGAGATTCTTTAGTACCTGCAAGAAGGGATCCTAACATTACACTATCTGCTCCTGCTGCTAACGCTTTTGGAATATCTCCTGTATAGCGTATACCACCATCCGCAATCACAGGAACACCTGTTCCTTTAAGGGCTGCTGCTACTTCAAGTACTGCTGAAAACTGTGGAAATCCAACACCTGCAACCACACGAGTTGTACAGATTGATCCGGGGCCAATACCAACTTTTACGGCGTCAGCTCCAGCTTCAGCTAGATACTTGGCTGCTTCAGCGGTCGCTATGTTTCCTACGACCACATCTAAATCAGGGAAATTAGCTTTAATTGATTTCAAAACAGTTACGACTCCTTTAGTATGTCCGTGAGCAGTATCAATAATAATTGCATCCACTCCGGATTTTACAAGCGCTTTAGTACGCTCTACGGCATCAGGAGTCACTCCAATGGCAGCAGCAACACGTAATCGTCCGAACTGATCTTTATTTGATATTGGCTTTTGAGTTAATTTTGTAATATCTCTGAAGGTGATTAAACCTACTAATTTAAAATCAGCATCTACTACCGGAAGCTTTTCAATTTTTTGTTTTTGAAGAATAACCTCAGCTTGCTGCAAGGAGGTCCCTTCAGCTGTTGTTACTAACCCCTTAGAAGTCATGATTTCAGTAATTGGGCGATTGTCTTCTTTTTCAAATCTTAAATCTCTATTTGTAACAATCCCCTTAAGGAATCCATCTTTGTCTATAATTGGAATCCCTCCAATACTATGCTCTTTCATGCTATTTTTAGCATCTTTAACAATGGCATCCATAGGCAGTGTAACTGGATCGATAATCATACCACTTTCAGCACGTTTAACTTTCCTAACCTTTACAGCTTGTTGCTCTATCGTCATGTTTTTATGCAATACGCCTATCCCACCTTCACGCGCCATGGCTATCGCCATTTTACTTTCAGTCACAGTATCCATTGCAGCGGAAGAAATAGGGACATTTAAAGAAATGTTTTTTGTGAATTTTGATTTAATACTTACATCTCTAGGAAGAATTTCAGAGTATGCTGGTATTAAAAGGACGTCGTCATAAGTAAGACCCTCGCCAACAATTTTGGATAAATGTGCATTCATAGCAAATAGCTTATAATTGCATACAAATTTAAGCTTAATTTCTCAGTTTCTCTCACAAATAAAAGAAATTATTGATTTGATTTCTAAATTGGCTAAGTTCTATTCTTACTAAAATCTTAACCCTACTGTTAAATAGATGTTTTGGGGGGGAGAAGGTATTATCCCTGGACCGGGGTAGCCAGTTGCACGGCGCGTGAAGTAAGCATTGTCAAGCACATTATTTATCCCTGTTTCAACTTTAAGATTTTGATACTTATAACTGAGCGAAATATCTAAAACGCTATAGGAGGGAAGAACCCCAACAACCCCACTTAGGTTACTGTCAATAGAATTGGAAGCATCTGTAAACTGTTCTGACATGTAGGAGTATTGAATATTGGAAGAAAAATCTTTGAATGAAAACTTAAACCCTGATTTAAAATTTAAATTTGGAACAAATTCTACATTTTTTCCTGTAATTCCGTTTATCGAAGAGGACTTATACTCAGAGTCAATAAAAGAGGTGTTTACAAAAAATGAAGCTCCATAATCATAATTAAAATTAAATAGTTTTGTCAAATTAAAATCAATTAAAGACTCAAGACCATAAATAACGGCATCCCCTACATTTCCTCTTTCTGACTTTACATTACCGTCTTGAAATAACTTTTGAACAAATCCAATTCTGTCATTATAAAATAGTCCAAAAAGGCTTATATCATAGGATATAGTTTTATTAAATACTCCTCTAGCACCAAAATCTAAATTGTATCCTTTCTCGTCAGTTATATCTGGATTAATAACGTATGCAGGGTTTACAATACTAATATCCGCAAAAGTTACTGAACGGTAGTTTTGTGAAATGTTATTATATATCTCTAAGTAATCAGTGGGTTTATAGCTAGCTCCAACTCCAAAAAGAACAAATGAACGTTTTCGGATTTCGTCATTATAAATAGTTTCATTTAAAAGTAAATTCCCTGCTGCATCCAAATTAATATTTTTGTAAAAGCCCTTACTTTCTGTTTTTATATGTTCCAGTCTAAACCCAGGTGTGACAGAAAGGTTTTCTTTAAGGTATATAATCTGTTCACCAAATAAAGCTGTATTCAAATTTGGATAATCATAAAAAGATTGCGCTTGATAATCAATATATTGCTCCGTCTCAAAATTAAAGTCAGGCCCTGAACCATTGGATCCAGGTCCCTGTTGATTGCTGTTATTAGCTCTATAAAACTTAACTCCAATAAGCATTGTCGCTTTTTTCTCTAATAAGTTATAGTCATGTAATAATCTCGATTCAAATCCAAAGTTTTTAAATTTGCCTTTAATTAAATCTCTTTCTTCAAAAGAATCAATCTGGTCAACACGATTGGTTCTAAAGCCAACAGCATCTCTACTAGCATTGAGTCCAAAGAAATTAAAACTAAATAGTGTTTGATCAGAAAACCTGTGGGTTAATTTAGCGTTATACAGTAACCAGTTGACTTTAAACCAGTTTCTAGAACGCACACTTTGATATGGATCGACGGCAAACATAGAGTCGTTAAGCCCACCAGCTTGCTGAGCGAGATATTTTAAATAAGTTAGTTCAACTGCTAAATTAGTTTTGGTTGAAAATGCGTATCCAATATGAGAAAAGATATTTCTGGACTCAAATTCTGAGTTAGGCCTAAAACCGTCTCCTGCCTTATAATTCACGTAAGAATAATAACTTAACTTTTTGCTTGTACCACTAAAACTAGTGAAGTTAGTGTAAAGGCCATTACTACCAACGGTATTCCTAAGCACTACTTCAAGCGACTTATTCCTATTGGGTGACTTTGTTTTAAAATTAACTAGACCTCCAAACTGAGTCCCATATTGTAGCGAGGCTGCACCTCTAATAATTTGAATTTCGGAGAGTGATTCTGAAGGAGGTGAATAATAACTCTCGGGATAGCCTAAGACATCTGCACTGATGTCGTAATTATTTTGACGTGTATTAAAATTAGATGTTCTGTTGGGGTCTAATCCTCTACCACCAATATTTAGTTGCAAGCCAGCATCATCATTTTGATAAATATTAAGACCAGCAATTTGACTGAATATTTGACGTGCATTATTACTTGCTAAATTGGCCATCAGGTTGTCAACTAAAATAACCTCGGTTTTTTTTCCCGCAAATATAGCAGTGCCTTCAACATCCTTAAGTCGTTTAATTGAAAAGAGTTTTTGTTTTACTGCAACGAGTTCCACTTCCGATAATTGCTCGGTAGATAGTTCAAGGAAAATAGTTTCTAATGTTGAGCCATTTACAACTACTGAAGTTTTAAAAGGCTGATAACCATAGCGAAAGAAAATTAATTTAAGTTTTGATTCGTAAGAAGAAAACTGATATTTACCCTCCGAATCTGTAACAGCTAGTAAAGTACCAAACTCATCATAAATTTCTACAGATTCTAACACATTAACAGATGCTCTATCATAAACCTCACCAAGAACATCTACTTGAGTAAATGAAAAAAATGGGAGAGAAAATATAAAAATAAGAAGTTTAAAACCCTTTAATTTCATCATTTAGTGGTTTAATCCAATCTTTGTGTTTAAATGAATCTTTAAGCTCCATCAAATTTGCTGTAGGATCTATAAATTGCTGACTAAGTCGACCGTTCAAAGATACATAACTTTCAACGAAAACAGCTACATTTTGATGTCCTTGACTTTTGAAATGACTACCTAAATAA
>Ga0209302_10001505_pt1 | contig 13580 bp, 7 predicted proteins | sample ArcOceMetagenome_2_FD_187445 | JGI IMG/M metagenome (GOLD analysis project Ga0209302, IMG submission 187445) | Marine eukaryotic phytoplankton communities from Arctic Ocean - Arctic Ocean ARC135M Metagenome (SPAdes) (version 2) | ecosystem: Environmental > Aquatic > Marine > Oceanic | place... | reverse complement strand
CCCGTCGGTGCGGGGTGGGGGCCGCGCCGCACTTTAGCACACCGGGGGCCAAGGCGACCGACTTTAGCAGGTTTGGTGCCCATCTGTGCCCGGCACACTTTAGCCGATTTGACCCCAAAGTACCCCCCACTTTAGCAACTAGTACCCCCGGGTGGCGGTGAGCTGTCAGTGACGCCGTCGGTGCGGAGAGACGTCACTCTGTGAGCGCTCTCGCGTGCGCGATGTCTCCTGCTAAGGGGTTGTGGAGCTCCTGCTTTTACGACCGAGACGCCCTCCGGCCACCCCCCGCGCCCCACTACGGCGTAACAAGCGCCGTAAACGGTAAAGTGGTACGGAAGTTCATGTAGGCGGCGAACGCCAGTCGCCACCGCGCTCCACGGGCCACGGCCTCGCCGCGGCCCGCTCTGGTTGGACCTGCGCGAGGCGACGGGCGCGTGTTTTTTTCTTTTTAAGTATAATTTGACTGTAGTTAAACTAGTCCCCGATTATTTTTATTGACTCATAAAACCCATGCGCTGGGCCGCCTGCTCAGCCTGCTGGGCCGCCATGCTCTGGTACGACTCGGCGTAGGAGGCGCCCAAGGGTCGCGCTGAGCGCGGCATGGGTCGTCTCCTTGCGGCCTCCTCCTCTGCGGCCGCCTGCGCCGAAGCGCGCTGGGCGGTTTCGGCCGCGGCCGCCGCGCGCGTGTCGAGCAGTAGCCGCTGGAACCGAGCGGCCTGGCGCGCGCCCGTCGCGAGCGCGCCGTCGCCCGCCGCGAGCGGGTTGGCGGGCCGCCGCACTGCGGGTGCGGGCGGCGCCTCCACCTCGACGAGGCCCGCCGCGTGCGCGACCCTTGCAGCCTCGCGCGCCACCGCCTCCGCGCGCGCCGCGGCGGCGGCCTCGCGCGCCGCCGCCTCCGCGCGCGCCGCCGCGGCGGCCTCGCGGGCCGCCTCCGTATCTGTGCCTAGCGCTGCGAAGACGGAGCCGTACCGCCGCGCCGCTGCCGAGTACCCCCTCGCGTGGCCGCCCCCTTGCTGCGAGGCGAGCCAACGCGCTGTCATGCTCTCCGTCGCCGCATCCGAGCGAGCAGCCTCCCCGAAAGGGCGAATCAGCGCGGCGGGCGAAGCGGCAGGCGAGAGCGCGGCGGCGGCAGGCGAGGGCGCGGGGGCTGGCACTGCGGCTGGGGCGGCGGCGGCGGCGGGCCGATCAAGCGCGAGGCCGGGCCCAGCCCATGCGGACGACTGCGGCTCGGTGCCTGATGCGGAGCAGTCGTCCGCATGGAAGCCTGGCAGGCAGGCGCAGCGTCCGGCCTCGCAGCGGCCGTTGCCGCTGCAGTGGTTGGGACAGCTCGAGGTCTCTAGCTGCCAGCCGCGGCCGTCGACATCGCACGCGTCGCCATCCCACCCCAGGTCGCAAGAGCAGATGCCAAGGGCACACGCGCCGTTGCCGCTGCAGCCCCTGGGGCAGCTCGCAATCTCGCCGCAGCTCGCTCCCTCGTAGCCGGCGTCGCAGAGGCACTGGGCGCGCTGCGCGCGGCGGTGGCGCGCGGCGAAGAGCGCGTCGTGCGCGTCGGCCTGCGTCGCCATCTCGAGCGCGGTGTCGAGGCGCAGCGCCATCCCTTGCGGCGCGAGGTCGGCCGAGGTGAGGACGCAGCGGCCGCGCTGGTGACACGTGTCGGGGCACGCGGCGCTGCAGTTGGCGCCGCCCCACCCCTTGACGCACTCGCACCGAGCCTCGCTCACCTCGACGCTCACGTTGGACAACCCCCCCGCACCCTCGACCACCTTGCGGCTGCGCACGCACTGGCCGCGCCCGCCACAGTCGTCCGGGCACTGGGGCTGTGCGCGCTCGCAGCCGGCACCCGCGTAGCCGCGCGAGCAGTGGCACTTTGCGGTGGCCTGCCGCTCGCGCCACGCATCAGCGCCCCCACGATAGCCCTGTGAGAGCGGTCCCAGGGCCTCCTCCCTTGCCTCCTCCCTTGCCTGCTGCCCTCGCCGCTCACTGGCCTGCGGCTGTGGGCTGGTGGGCTCCTTCGGGTCGGCCAGGCACAGCCCGACGCCCGAGCAGTTGAGAGGGCACGAGAAGAGCGGGGTCTCGCACCCCTCGCCCGTGAACTCACCGTGGCACACGCACGCGTGCTGCGCGGGCGGCGCCGCCGCGTGCAGTTGCACCCCCAGCTCCTGCAGCGCGCTCGCCGCGTCGCCCCGTGCCGCGCCCTCGCCCTCGCCCTCGCTCACCGCATGCGGCCCACCTGCCGCACTGGCCGCATTGGCGAGCGAGGCATTGAGCGAGGTAAGCGAGGTGCCGGGCAGTGATAGCGCCTCCTCCTCGGGAAATGGGAGCGAGGCGTTGGCCGTGGCGGCGAGGGCGGCGAGCGAGGCGGCGAGCGCGGCGGCCGTGACGGCGGCGTTGGCGGAGGCGGTGGTGGCGGAGGCGGCTGTGGCGGAGGCGGCGGTGGCGGCGGCGGCGGTGGAGGGGGCGGAGGCGGTGGCGGTGGCGGCGGTTGAGTCCGTGGTGGTCACTTGCAGCAGTTGCAGCCACTGCGCCGCGGCGGCGGCGGCCGAGTCGGTCGCTGCGAGTTGGCGCCTGGTCGCGGCCACTTGCAGCATGGCCAAGGGGGGAGGAGGTTCGTCGGACGGCTGCTGTGCCGCGGCGTCGATGCGCGGCGCGAGCGCGGCGAGGTGGCGCAGCAGCGGGTTGGGCCCACCCGAGCCGCCCAGGCCGCCCGGCGCGACGGGCCCGGCGGCCTCGGCCACACGCGCGAGGGCGCGCGAGGCGGCGGAGAAGTGTGCGGCGGCCTCGGCCCTGGTGGCCGCGGTCAGCTCGGTGGCGGAGAGGAGGCGGCCCGCCTTGTGCAGCTCTGCCGCGGCGTGCGAGGCGACGGTGGAGGCGTCGAGTGCCGCGGCGGCGCCGCGGCCCGACTGCGCGGTGGTCGCGGCGGCGGCGGCGGTCGAGGTGGCGGAGAGGGCGGCGGCGGAGAAGAGGGCGAAGGTGGTGAGGTTGGGCGCAGCGAGGGCGTCGACGACACGCGCGGTGGCCTCGTCACACGCGGCGAGGAGGACGGCGTGGCGGCGCGCAGACGAGGAGGGCTGCCGTGCGGCGGCGGCGGCGGCAGCGGCGGCGGCGCGGCTCGTCACGGCAGCGCTCGCGAGCTGGGCGGCGCGGGAGTGGCCGACAATCCTCGGCGTGGGCGTGAGACGCACACAGGAGCCGTGCCCCGAGCAGCCGTGGAGGCAGGGGCTCGACCGTGGCGGCGCAAGGCTGCTGCACGCCGCGCCGCTGAAGCCCTCGTCGCACGCGCACGTGCCGCGTACGCAGCTGCCGTGGCCAGTGCAGCCGGCGAGGCACGAGACGGCCGCGCTCGCCTTCGCGGCGCCCCCGCCCTCGGGCGAGGAGAGCTGGCAATACTCGCCGTAGATGCCCGCCTCGCACGTGCACGCGCCGTGCCGGCAGCGTCCGTTGGCCGAGCAGTTGGCGGTGCAGCCTGGGCGCAGCTCGGAGCAGGATGCGCCACCGAAGCCATCCTCGCACGCGCAGCGCAGCCCGCGCAGGCAGGAGCCCCGCCCGCTGCAGCCGAGCGGGCAGCCCGCAGCCGCCGCCTGGTTGGGGCCCGCCCCGCGTTTGGGCGCGAGCAGGTACAGAGGGCCTCCCACACCGATCTCATCCCAGTCGCGGAGGGTGAGCGCGCCGCCGTAGTCCTCCTGATGCGGCTGCGGCTGCCACTGCTCTTGCCCCGGCTGCACGGCCGTCTGCGTGACCGGCGGCGGCACAGTCGCCTGCTGTGCGGCGGCGGCGGCGGCGGCGGCGGCGGCGGCGGCCTCGACCACCTGGAGGTCGAGGGTGTCGCACGCCTCGCCCCTGAAGCCGAGCTCGCACACGCACGCGCCGGAGGCCTTGCAGCGGCCGTGCCCGCTACACGCGAACGGGCACGTGCCGCTCAGGGCGCGGCCGCAGTCGTCGCCCCCGAAGCCCGCGTCGCAGCTGCAGCCGTAGGCGCGCGAGCTGGCGCCGCCGCTCGCATTGGGGCATGAGACGCCGCCGCACAGTGGGCCGCATGTGCCGCGCCCACTGCACGAGTTGGGGCACGCCGGGGCGGCGAGCACGTCGCACCCTGCGCCGCCGTAGCCCTCATCGCACGCGCAGCTGCAGGCGATGCTCTCGCCCGCCTTCTCGGTGAGCGTGAGCCTGCTTGCGCCCTGCGCGCTCGCACCGCCGAGGAGGCGCACTCGGCTGTGCCGCTCGTGCGTGGCGCGCTTGCACTCGCAGCGGCCGTGCCCCGAGCAGAAGGAGGTGCAGCCCGCCTCGACCGAGGCGTTGAGCAGCGTCATCTCCTGGCAGGCCGCACCGCCATAGCCGTTGAAGCAGTGGCACACCCCGAGGTCCTCGGGATGGAGCGTCTTGTTTTGGCCGGTGGCGACGCGGCAGACGCCGTGTTCCGAGCAATCGAGCGGGCAGTAGGCTGCATACGAGCAGTCGGCGTGTAGGAAGCCCTGCTCACAATCGCACACCGCACCGCCAGTGGAATTGGTGCAGGTGCCGTGGCCGGCGCAAGTCTTGCCGGCGAAGCGCGGACACCGCTGCTGCTTCGAGCGGGCCGGCGGGCTGATCGCGACGGCGACCGACGCAAGCAGAATGGGAAGCCACCGCAGCGGCCACGCCAAACCGCGGCTTCCTCTCCGCATTGGTTATATGTATATATATCGCCCCTTTTTAGGCCCAAACTCTCTTCGCGCGCGCGCGCGGGGTGAATCTGATCTGATTTTATCAGGTGAATATCGTTTAAGGTCTGAGGACCGCTCAGAAGCGGGTGACCGGAGGGCGATGGCGCAGAATTGAGCTCGGTGACGTTCTGGCCGAACACCGGCAAAGTAGTAATCCAGTAAGTACTACGACTACTACAAGTCGAACGAACTAAGTAGGTACAGATTCTCAGTAAGAGGTGGGTAGGTAGGGCACGTGCGAGCCTGGTCGGTCGTAGAGGGAGCGGGAGTTTTGGCAGCGGCCGCACCGCTGGGTATGCCATCGGGGAAGAACTAAGGAAGAACGGACATCACCCTGGCTGTGGAAGCCATTAAGAAGCCATTGCAGGGATCCGCCAGCAATCGTATGTTCGTATCCCAGGCTGGGCTCCAAAAGCCCGTGCCGGCTCCCCGGACCCGTCACGAGGTACGTGCAAGTCGTCCGCGCGGGGGTTCTTTGGCTTCAAGCGGCGACCGGCGCGTTCTAAATATAAATGTCAAGGAGTCGACAGCGCGACCGTCCCGAGCAGCGCGTGCACCCTCATGCCCACGAATCAAAACACGAATCTATGAGAATGTCAGCGGACGCATCCGAAATTCCGAATCCACTAACCTAGATTCGTTCCGAAAAATAAAGGCGCCCCCTATAAAATGTGACCTTCTCTGCGGTGGCGGTGACCCATCGTGGCATGGACATACCTCATACGGGCCGGAGCGAGCCCCTACTACCGTAGCCAGTTTACTGTACCGCGCTCCGCTACCGCTACCGCTACCGCTGCGTTCCCCGGGGGAGGTAGATGCACCCGCTCACGCCGTGCGGCCGCTCGTCAGGAAACAAGCCCTCCTCGCCGCCAGGGTCAGACCCAGGCGGCAGCACGGCACTCAGCCACTCGGGCAGCGGTTCGTTGGCAAGCGAGACACTGCCTCCCATGAGGCCCACCAGCCGCTGCACGATGTGGAGCCCGTAGCCGCTCCCACCGACCATGCTGCTCGCCGCGGCGCTGCCTCGCGCCCCCCAAGCGAAGGCGCGACGCAGCTCCTCCTCGGGCAGGGGCGCCGCCGAGTTCCAGACGGCGATCGAGATGCGCTCTTCCTGCTCGTCCCAGCGGCAGCACAGGCCCAGGTAGCTCGCGCCGCCAGATGTGGCCTCGCAGTACTTGAGACCGTTGTCGACCAGATTGCTCACCTGGCGCAGAGAGGGTGCGGTGGTGCACAGGGCACGGAGGTGCAGAGGGTGCAGTGGTGCAGAGGGCACGGGGGGTGCAGCGGGTGCAGGCATGCAGAGGGCGCAGCGGGTGCAGAAGGTGCAGCGGGTGCAGAAGGTACAGAAGGTGCAGCGGGTGCAGAAGGTGCAGAAGGTGCAGCGGGTGCAGCGGAGATGGTGCAGGGCGGCGGAGGGCGCACCGCCTCGCGAAGGCCCACCTCGGGCACCCTTAGGCCGGGCAGCTCCTGGTCGATGACGGCGACGAAGGTCACCCCTTTGGCTGCGGCGAGGTCCTCGGTCAGAGAGGCGAGAGGCCGCAGCACATCCGCTGGGAAGCAGACGCTGGCGACCGGCCCGCCCAGCGGCGGCGAGGGCGGCGAGGGCGGCGAGACAGCCGCGAGGTCAGCACCGCCCAATAGCTCGGCTGCCGCAGCTAGCAGCGTGGCGTTCTCCGATGACTCCGCGGCTCGGAGTTGCGTCGCGAGCCTATCGCAGGGCACGAGCAGCTCCTCCAGCCGCTCCGCCTGCAGCAGGATGTCCTTGGCCACCTGCAACAGGGTGTAGGGAGGGTGCAGGGAGGGCGCAGGGAGGGTGCAGGTGCAGAGAGGTGCAGAGAGAGCAGGCGGTGCCCTGTCCCCTCCCCCCCCCCAGTGAGATCGCAGTGAGATCGCAGTGAGATCGCAGTGAGATCGCACCTCGCGCGAGATCGCATCCCCGTCGAGCCTCCGGAGCAGCAGCTTGGAGAGAGTGCGCACCGCGGAGAGGGGCGAGCGCAGCTGGTGCACTGACATGTGCAGCAGAATCTGCACCTCGCGCAGCACCACGTCTGCCTGCTCAGAGGTCACGCCACCCTCTGCCGCCCCACCACCACCCCACGCCTCGCCCTCGGCCGCCGCTTGACCCCGTCCGCTCTGCTTGCTGGTCTGCTGCTGGTCTAGGATGGCGGCGATGGCGAGGGTGCGCGCCACCTGCTCGAGCATGTTCCGCTGCGCCGAGCCCCACTCCGCCTCCGATGACGTCACCCCGTCCTGCCTCCACACCGCGAGCACACCGAGCACGACATTGTTGTACACGAGGGGCACGGAGAGGCCGGCGTCGGCCATCGTGCTGCTCCCCCGCTCCATGAAGGGGTAGCGGGGCAGCAGCGACTCGGCCGTGGCGCCGCCCGGCAGCATCGGCGTCGGGATCGTCGCCAGACCCTGGTCGAGCACGTCGCTGCTGCCGCTGCCGCCGACCACCCACACGCCCTGCTCCGGCCAGACTGCGACCGGGATGAACTCCAGCACGCCCGCGTCATCCTCGCGGCGCAGGTAGACGGCAGCGCGCGAGATCTGCAGCCCTGATCCCCCGAGCATGCTGAACTGAGCCTGCGCCACATCCACGAACTCCGAGGATGCGGAAGAGAGCGGGCGTGGCTGCAGGTCCATGTGCAGCGCTACCGACCTCCTCTTTTGTTGCCTCGTGTCGACTGGCCATCGCATCCAGTGCGTCGCGGCTGGTAGTATAAGGCTCCGGCTGCTGTGCGCGAGTATGAGCGCCGCGATACAGCCCGCGTGCCCCATTGGGTGCCGGCCGGCGAGACTTCGCCCCGCGCGCGGGGGGGGGGGGCAAAATCGCGGAATTCCGGCGTCGTGTAGCGTCGTGAAACCCATCAATCTTATCTTATCTTATTCGGGCCTAGGAGTATTCCTCATACTCTCATCGTTACTCGAAGAGTTTTCCGGCTCCCTCTGAATTGAATTCGTAATTAGAATCACACCGTTGGAGAAGGAGATCCGTTCACACGCTGCACTACTTTACCTAAGTCTCTGGGACACCAACACTGGGTCTGTACCAGCCTAGGGCGCTCCGCGCCGTTGCCTCGAGACAAGACGTAGCGAAACGCACAACGTTTTCACTTGAGGAGCTCGAGCGTGCGTGTGAGCCAGCGGTCGACCACGGCCTCGGAGCCGTACCAGCGCTCGGTGGGCAGCGTGGTGCCTGCCTCGTTGATAGAGTGGAGCACGCCTTCGAGCGTGAGCTGCTCGGCTCCCTCGAGGTGTGCGCACGCCACCGGGATGACCCCGTCGCCCAGCGCACCGCCGTCGCCAGCGAGCGCCTGGTAGTTGGTGAAGGCCACGCGAGCGGCCGAGCCCTCGCCGCGTCGGGCGTACACCTCGTCCGCCTCAGTCGGGGCCGCCCCGCCGCCCGCGAGCATCTCTCGCGCGGGCACGGTGGGGTCGTACGCAGCAGCGCCGTCGCTTGGCCGCTGCTGGTTTCCCGTGATCGCGGCCCCGGCCACGGTCACATACACGACGCCCTCGCTCGCCAGCAGCGCGCCGGGCAGTTGCTCGTCGCAGAAAGCGAGGGCGCCGCGTGTGGCGCACGGCGGCGAGCCTGCGGGTGGTGGGAAGTGGGGCGCGCCGAGTGTGACCACTCCGCAGACGACACTGCTCGTGCGCTCGCCCGATGGCCACTCGCCGTCGCCGAGCGACGCTCTCGCCAGCCAGCCGCCTGCGGAGTGCGCAAGCACCAGCACCCGCTCGTTGCTCCTTCTGTTTGCCGCGTCGATGGTCTCCCTTGCCCGGCGCACATACCAGCCGTAGGCGAGGCCCTCGGGCTGCTGCTTGCACAGCCAGAACAGCGGGTCGAGGAGACCGCCGGCAACGCGGAGCCACTCCCAGCGAGGGACTGCAACCACCGTCACATCATCGAAGCCGCGCCTCCTCAGCGCTGCGCAGAGGCCCTTATCCTCAGGCTGGCCCATGGGTGTCTTGTAGTCGTTGTCGCAGTTGCCGAAGCCAGGCAGCACGACCACAGGCGGCGGCCTGACCAGGGCCAGTGTCAAGGCAGACGCGAACATATTTTTCTCGTTTCGCGAGGAGGCAAAAACGAACGGCCCGAGATTTTTCTCACGCTCTCGCATCTCGTTAAGAAGAACATCGCTATTGCGCGCATCGGCGGTCGAGAGCATATTGAATCTCGAGGTCGAACCCTCGCGCCAGGACGTGATTTACCTGTGTTGAACTTGAAGTTTCGGTTGCGTGGAGCGTGCTGGGATGTGGCGAAAGGAGCGTGACCGCTCCTCCGCAGAGGAATCCCCGGCACTCTCTGTGAGCGTTGCCATGGCATCCGCAGCCAACCTCGCGACAAGCCTGTCCGCGTCAACCCTGACACAGTGGCCGCGGCCCGCCTCGGGGATGCCACGACCGGTCAGCTCTCCTGCAAGCAGGGCCCATCGCCTTCCGCCGAGCAGCAGCACGGAATCGTTGCGGCGGTGGAGCCAGCAAGGGGCACGCCCGGTCAGCCCACAGCGTAGACTAGTTGGACCGCAGCCATTTGCACACGACTCGCGGCGGTTTGCAGCCGAGCCCAAGCCGCAGGGCTCGTCGAGGCGGCTGGAACGCGTGCTTGGCCGCCCATCAAGCGCGTGGGCCATCTCCTCGTTGCACCCCGTCCCGGGCTTGGGCCACGGCACCAGGCCTGGGAGGGAGGATCCGCACCCGGCGAGGGAGGTCAGCAAAAGCTCCTGCCGGAGGTCAGCCACCCTAACCCATGCTGCTGCTGCTCGGCCGGAGCCAGGGCACCTGGTGTGCAACCATCCGCCGGATCCCTGGTGCCGTGAGACGCCCGACGGTCCGGCGGCACACATGTGGCTCGCCGCCGCCGCCATGCCCGCGGCCGCCGCGGAGGCGGCCGCCGCCCCTAGTCGGCAGCTCACCCCCGCCTCCACTCCCGCCTCATCGCAGCCCCTAATCGCCTCGTCGCACCGCCGCGCACTGCTCGCGCTGAGCCTCGCTGGCGGCAAGTGCGCCAGGCCTGCCTCGTCTCCGGCACAGCGCCGTGCCGCGCTGACGCCCGCCGCGGCCCTCGCAGAGGCGAGGCGCGCCCTTAGCACTGCGGGGGCCGACGCGGTGGCGGCACCCGACGCGGCTGCCGACGCGGCGTGTGTGCTTGACGAGGAGGGCGGGCCTGCCAAGGGGCTGGTCTTCAGCTCTCCTCCGTGCTCGCCCAAGCGCAGGTCGAGTGCCCTCCGCCTTGCCGAAGCGGCGGCCACCGCGGGCGCGGCGGCGGGCGTGGCGGCGGGCGGCATGCTGTGGGGGCTCGACGGCTCACTACGTCCCGGGGCGACGGGCGAGCTATCGCGGCTCATGGGGTCGCTAGGCTGCTTCGCGCTGCTCTCTGACGCGAGCCTGCAACGGCTGGCCGAGGGGGCGACGCTGCGGCGGCTAGAGCGGTGCCCCCTGCTCCTACCCTTGCCCTCGCCCTCGCCCTTATCTTCGCCCTTACCCCCACCCTCGCCCTCACCCATCCTCGCCCTCACCCCATCCCCACCCTCACCCCAGCCCAGCCTAACCCCAACCAGGTACGACAATGCGTACCACGAGTGCAGCGCTGCCGACTCGCTCTACGTACTGCTGCGCGGTGGCGTACTCCTCCGCACGCAGCTCGACAACCGCGGCGGGCGAAGGCTCAAGGCGCCCGCGGGCTTCGGCATAGAGGGGCTGATGGGACTCGCGCACTCGCGGCCGCCGCCGCGGCTGGAGAGTGCCTCGGCGCTAGTGGGCTGCGAGTGTGCGGTGGTGGCGCGCGAGCATCTGCGCGCCGTGCTGCGCCTGCAGGCGGCCGAAGAGGCAGAGTGGAGACTCATGCACCCGGGGCTCACCTTCCCAAGGACGATCCGCGTGGATCCGCGAGCATAGAGATAGCACGTGTTGAGACCTTTTCGCTCTTTCGCTCTAGTTTTGCTTTGCGTTACTGAGAAGTGGGCCAACCGTGGGGTCTGTGGCCTAGACAGACATAATACTGTCCATCTGTCGTGGCTGCTTTCGTTCTCCGTCGTTCGACTTCAAAGTCGACGAAGCACGAGTGAACGAACTGCGGTGTCTGTTCGCTCGGTGGTGTGGGCGGCGTCGGGTCCAGCAAAGGTGCGCGCACCGGTGTCGATGCCGACTATCATCAGCCAGTCCGGACTGACGCCGGCGGCTCGCTCGGTGTCACCGACCTCGCGCGGCTTGCAGCAGCGCATCTCACACAGCGTCCAGCTCTCCGCCAGCTCACGCGCCGACTCCTCCAAGTCTGCACGGCGGTTACGAGAGCTGGCGCCTACGATTGCAGACGTATCGGACAAAGAACTGGGCGCCTTAGCTCGGAGGCATTCGATCCAGCGCGACCTTGACCAGGAGCGGCGACGGCTTGTCTTCGCGTCACGACTAGAAAGAAAGCAGGCATCGGCCAAGTCGGTGAGGACCCTCAGGGACGAGCACTCGTTCAAGGATCTACAGGCATATCTCCGCGCGCAGCACAAGGCCGGCGCAACGGCGGAGGAGCTCCAGCAGCTCTCGATGGAGCTCAATGTGGGCCTCTCCACCCTTGGGGTCGACCCCAAAGCACGCACCTGGTTCGCGCTCTTCCGCTTCATGGACGAAGACGACTCCGGCCTGATCTCGTACTACGAGATGGTGCGCATGGTGCGCCAACAGCTCAAGCTCAAGGCGGACGTCATGCCCACCGCGCAGCTGCAGCGCATCTGGCTAGCGCTCGACCGAGACGGCTCGGGGCAGCTGTGCGTTGGCGAGTTTGGCGCCTTCATGCGTCTGGGCCAGCATTGGACTCGAGAGAAGGGGTCCAGGTCCAATGGGCCCGGCGCACTTAAGCCGTCCCCGCCGCCGGCGCAGGGCGAGACCCGGGCGAGCGAGGCCGCGAATCGTAGGAAGGCTAAGCACCAGAGGAGGGCCGACGAGAGTTGGGCCGCGGTCAACGGTGAGACGGTGCGGCGTGCACGCGTGGTGATGCTGCCTCGCTACAAGCGCTTTACAGCGACGCACGAGGAGGAGGCGGCGCGGCTTGAGCGGCAGCTGCAGCAGCTCAAGAGCGGCGGTGCGGCCTCTGCTCGGGCACGGGGTGGGGGTGCCCCTGGGGCCTTGCCTGAGATCGGCCAAGGAGTGTTCCAGCTGAAGTTAGATGGTGGACGCCCCAGCACCACGCCTGCCAGGAGACGCAGGGAGATGATGCCGGACAATCTGGGCGGGGTTGACAATCGTTGAATGAGGAGAGAATTCTCTCTTTCTTGTGGGGTTTTACTTTTAGCGCCGTCTCTCCTCTCGTACGGCTTTATTTAGAACGGCCGCGGACACTGGGACACACCTCAACCTGTCAACCGGCCGTCGTGTGGCGACTGGCGTCGGTGTCGGTGCGTCTCTGAATGGAATGTGTTGGTTGAGAAAACCGTTAAACTTCTCCACACATTATAGGCTCCTAGGGGGACTGGTGTCAGTATTACCACGCTATGATTGGGGGATACGGTACGTGCACACGCCTCGCAGCCCTCACTCACTCACTCACCCCTCCCACAGTTCTATATGATCAGATCTCGAGTCCTGGGGCGTGTGCTGGGACGGTCGGTCGCCTCGCGGGGTCCGCGGGGGATCGCGCACGCTGGTGCGTGGCGGCTGCGGGCTGGGAGCTTGTTTGTACGGCTTTACGCATTACGCGCCCCTCGGTCTCGGCTCTTGCTCGCGCGCGCGGGCGGCGGGGCGCGGGTGGCGTGGGGTGCGGGTGCAGCCACGCGGGTCGGCAGCTCACGCGCGCGCGGCGTCGTTATACGTGTCGATAAAGAGTGAGAGAGAACACAGACAGTGTTCAGTGAGAACACAGCACGTCAGTCAGTCGTCACCGCTCAGACCGCGGCAGGGCACGCGGGCGGCGGGCGCGGCGGGGGACGACACACGACACACACACACGCGGACACACACTGCGCGGAGAGAGTACCAGCAGCAGTAGAGACGGGGGCGGAAAAGCGCGCATACATAGGGTACCGTTACCCAATGTTACGGTAAGCACAACGATTTGCCCCGACGCATATCACAAACTTGCATGCACATGTATTAAATATCTGGGCCTCGCCCACTCTAGTGACGCGACGAGCTACAACACGGGTCCCGCTGTGCGATGCGTACGTCTCTTGTTCGCGTGACGCTTGCCGAGGTAGGAATGGAGGGGCGGCACGTCAGGCAGAGTTCAGGGTCGATGCCATCGGAAGCATCACGTAAGGGAGCTGGAGCATGCCTGCGACCCGCGGGGTAAGCATGGTGAGGGGGTGAAGCGTGATCACGGCGCGCAGCAGTGATGACGAGGCTGCATGCAGGCAGGCGGGATAGCACCGTGTTGAGTCATCTGCGCCAGACCGCCGGTGTTCGTCGGGATGACGCCGGTGACCGGCTGCGAGTTGGCTAAGTGCTGGAAGACCTGGTCAGGCTCAGGATGCGGCTAGAGTCGGGCTCATGCCAGAGGTGCCAGGCTTAGGTTAGGATACGGATTGGGTCGGGGTTCGGGCCAGGGAACGATTTGTTCGAGCGCAGGTTAGGGCGGCGCTGGCAGACCGGTTGGCCGTCGCCACTCATGCCGATAAACTTGAGCGGTCTGAGTGGTTCCTGTGGCACCTGCATCGGCTCCGGCGGGTACATTCCCATCTGCATGCCCATCGGATTCATGCCCATGGCCATCGGGGCTGTGAGCTGTTGGACCTGAAAGGTCGTGGCGTGGGTGGGATTCGCGCCCGGCACGTCGGTTCTGAGGCGGAACATTTCTTTTCTCCTCAAGTTGCTGGGAGGAGGGGGGGCACTACCAGGACGACGCGCATCGAGCCTAAAATCCATAGCCCCGCGAATCAGGAGGAG
>Ga0209302_10001503_pt1 | contig 13582 bp, 14 predicted proteins | sample ArcOceMetagenome_2_FD_187445 | JGI IMG/M metagenome (GOLD analysis project Ga0209302, IMG submission 187445) | Marine eukaryotic phytoplankton communities from Arctic Ocean - Arctic Ocean ARC135M Metagenome (SPAdes) (version 2) | ecosystem: Environmental > Aquatic > Marine > Oceanic | place... | reverse complement strand
CGCCGCCCCCGCCCCCGCCGCCGCCGCCCCCGCCGCCACCGCCCTCGCCGCCACCGCCCTCGCCGCCACCGCCCTCGCCACCGCCACCGTCGTCACCTCTACCGTCGCCCCTATCGCCCTCGCCGCCGCCCCCGTCGTTTCCAATGCCGTCGCCCCCACCGCCATTCGCCCCCCCCTCCCCACCCCTGCCATCATCACCACCTCCGCCACACCCATCGCTACCGCCTCCCTTGCCCCCCGCGCCAACAGGTGGCTTCAACCCTCCTCCTACCCCGCCGCCGCCCTCGTCTCCCGAGCCACCCTCTCCGCCGTCGCCGCCCAGCCCCCCGCCACCTCCGAGCCAGCCGCCCACTCCCCCACCCAATGCAGTCACACTGCCCACTATGACAGTCGCTCTTGCGGGAGAGCCTGTGACAATCATCTACGATGGCTCCAACCTTGCGGACGGCGACCAGGTAGGTTGTAGGTGTATACGTCTTAAGGTCGATGGCTAGTTCGCAACACGGCTCGGGGTCACTCAGCTGAGGCACAGTGCATTGCGGTGCTAACTAAGTAACACTCACTTGCTCACTTGCTCACTTGCTCGCTCACTCACATTGCTACGCAGGCCTACTGGGTACCTCTTTCGTCGCCGTCCTGCGACGCCGAGGGCGGCGCAGGCCCCTCAGGCATCAGTGATAGCCGTGGCGTGCACTTGCTCCCCATCGTCGGAAGCTACCAGCTCTGCTACCGCTTCGAGCCTCGCGCCCTACCCGGAAACTCACCCTTCCCCGCGGATGCCGTGAAGGTATTAATAGCCCCGCAACCACGTAGGTCCTAAGCACCTAAGACAGTAGGTGCGCACGTCAATGTTACCGTCCTAGGTGCGCAGGTGCGTACCAATGCATGAAATGCATGCATGCTTGCAAGGTAAGATATTCCTTGCATGCCAACCCAAGATATTCCTGCTTGGATACTTGCCATGATACACAGGCGGGGCTATACCCGGCCATCGTCCTTCTCGTCATCGCAATCGACGCTCCGCGCGCCGCGCCGTCGGGCACCGCCCTGGGTTGCGAGAGTACCATCACCATTCCGGTCACGCTCCCCGCCGCAGGCACGTCCATAGGATTACAGCAAGAGTTCAGAGTTTATTCTAGCTTGTAACAGCAAACCGGCTAAGCTGGCCCTATAAGCCGTGCCTAACGAGCAGCCATAGGGTTACAGCCATCCTCGACTTCCGACTACACCTCGTGCACGCCTACTTCCAATCTGCCTACTGAACCAGTCATCTGCCTACACCTCGCAGGCCTGGCAGTGGGCGGTTTCGGCGGGCCCAACGTCACGTGCCGATTCGGAGAGTCGGACAGCACTACCGCGCGGCTCGGCGCGGGTGCAACCGAGGTGCGATGCCCCACACCGACCTTTGGACGGTCGCGGCAGATCTCGCTGCATCTCGACTTCATCTCGGCGGGAGAACGGGTGGGATCCTGCGCCGTCTTCGCAGGCGCGCCCGCCTCCACCAAATGTCCACACAGTCATCACAGTTGGTCGTACATATCTGAGGTTCAAGCCAATATCTAGCGTCTAGTTTGTGGCTACATTTAATCGCACTGCCACGGTTGCAGGCGCGCGCTCCTTCACAGTCTACGAGCTCGGCGCGATCTCGCTCGAGGAAGTCAGCCCGCGCGGCGGCTCTTACAACGTAAACTTAGTTAGGGTTGTTAGTTAGGGTTGTGGCTGGGGTTAGCTTCGGCTAGGGCTATTTAAATATAGGGCTAGGACTAAGACTAGGGCTAGGGCTAGGGCTAGGGCTAGGGCCTACCCCTAAAATATAGGGCTAGGTTTACCCCTAAAGCCAAGCCCTAGCCCTAGTCTTACCCCTAAGCCTAATCCTAACCCCAACCCTAGATTTGCCCCTTCCCCTAATCAGGTCGGATTTAAAATGAGTCTGGCCGGTACTGGCCTCGTCGACTACCGTGGGGCGCGGTGCCGCTTTGGCGGCTACCACGAATCGTGGGCTGCCGTGACAAGCGGCGACGTCGCCAGCTGCGGAAAGCCTATCTTCCCGGACGAGGCGCGCTACCTCAAAGGGGAGATCGGCCTCGAGTTCTCAGCCAACGGCCAGTGTTACGGCGGCGGCGCGGCGGCGAGCTTCGTCGTGTACAACGCGTTGGTAACTAAGTTAGAGCCAGGCGGAGTTAGGACCTGGAGCCCATGCCCCAGGTCCAACCATGTTGACCCCAACCATAACCCATGCAGGTCGACACGCTCGCCGTCCGCGGCGGCGTCGCGGGGGCCGCCAACTCCAACTCCACCCTCCACATAACGGGCGAGGGTTTCGTTAGCATGGCTGAGGCGCTGTGCTCCCTCACGCCCGCTGACGAAACCGGCAGACCTCTCGCCCCGCCGAGCGGTGCGGCCATACCCTAGAGCCCTAGCCCTAGCCCTAGCCTTAGCCCTAGGGCTAGCCCTAGCCCTAGCCCTAGCCCTAGCCCTAGCCCTAGCCCTAGCTCTAGCCCTAGCCCTGAGCCTAACCCTGGCGCTAATCCTGAGCCTAAAACCCAGCCCTGCCCAGATGCGGTCACCTATGGCGCGCTCAACGTGATCAGCCCAACCGTGGCCGTCTGCTTCGCCCCTCGGCGGGACAAGGGAGAGGTAACCAGCGGAACCATCCGGCACTTCCAGCTGGGTGTGCTGCTCAACGGCGTGCAGCAGGAGCCATCGCTGTGGGGTGCGCCGCTGTGGACTGAGTACCCTCTCGCCCACGTGCGCGTGACCGCCGCCACGCCGCCGGGTGGGCCGTACGACGAGGCGGTAGAAGTGATCCTGAGTGGGAGCGGGTTCATGCTCCTCGGCGAGGGGCAGCTCGTCTGCAGCGTCAACGGCACCATCGTCGCCGGCACCTTGCTTGGCCTGACCCGCCTGGCGTGCACTGTTCCTGTGGCGGCCGCGCCTGGCACCGTCACCGTCGCCGTCTCGCTCAACGGCGGCGAGCCTGGCACCTTCAGCCTGAGCTCGGCTTCGTACACTTACTACGAGCAGCCTACGCTGCAATCTATCAGCCCTGACAGGGGACATGCCGAGGGCGGCACCCAGGTGTTGTAGATAGATAGAGATAGACAGATAATTAGATATGGATGGATAGACGGTGTGTGTATAGCTTCCGAGTCGTGTAGCGTTTTGTACACACAAGATATATCTATATCTGTTTATCTAAACCCAGGTGACGGTGGCGGGTAGCGGCTTCGACCGCCTTACGATGGACGACGGCCTGTCTAATTTGGATCTCCTCCGCTGCCAGTTCGGCGAGGCCTCGAGCCAGGTCAGCTTCGTCAACGCAACTCACGTGGTCTGCAGCACGATCTGGGGCTCGGGCACGGTGCGGGCGAGCCTTGCACTTAACGGCGTCTCATTTGCCCCCTCGACACTGAGCTACCACTTCTACGGTCGGCACGCGTATGCCGGACAGAGCTTGAACCCTTGACTATAGTAGACCCGAGATAAGCCTGCTACTCACACGTGTGAGCCTTGCCTTGGATATAGACCCGCGCTGATCGACGTCCGTTTTGGCGAGGAAGCTCAGAAGCTGCTAATTGTCTTCGATGCGCAGCCGACGGACCGGGCCGGTATGAACGGTGTGGGCGCGTGCTCCATTGTGCTGTCGGACGCCACTGTCGCGCTCCTACGCGGCACGGGCGACGCGGCTGGGTGCTACTGGGAAGACGCGCGCACGTTGATCGCGCCGCTCAATATCTACACCGCAGCCGCGCCAGGCATGCTGATCGAGGTGCTGGGAGGTGTGGTGTGTTACGAGAAAGACGCGTCGCTCTGCGCCGCCGCTAGCGCGCGCACGGTGCCGCACGACCCTAAACCCTATACCCCGAACCTGCCCCTCATCCTAGCCCTAACACTAACTGTAACCCTAACACTAACCCTAACCCTAAGCAGGTGCCGCTCGACCACCCGTGTGACGTGGCGGCGACCACGGCGCGTGAGGCGTGCGCTACCCCAACGGCCTACGTAACGACCTCGCTCATGCTGAGTGCGTGCGACAACACTCCGCTGCGCCTGGACGGTTCGACCTCGGTGGGGGGAGGCGCCAAGGAGCTCGCGTTCCGGTGGCGCGCCGTACCGACAGCCTGTGATAACTACTACCTCGTGCAGGCGGCACTCGACGCGGCCAACGAGGGCGGGCAAGTGGATGTAATGGAGCTCTCTGCAGCGCTCAATGGCGGCAGCACCTTCTCTTTCCGATTGATTGTGGAAAACTTCCTAGGGGCCATATCGTCGCCCGTGGCAGTCGTCGTCAGCCGCGCGGCGGCGCCGATCCCAGAGATGAGCATCGATACCCCGAGCCAGCTGCCTGTGCGGCTGGGCGCGGAAATCTCGTTGCAGGCCAACGTGGCTCTGCCTGGCTGCTACGCCGGCCTCGATAGGGTCGTTGACTACACTTGGATTGCGCTCACGCCCACCGTGCTGCCTGGATACAACGTAGCGGCGGCGGCGCCCCTTCTGCCGCCCAGCACGGGCAACAGGGCCGAGCTCGGCCTCGCAGCGCTGCCGCTGAAGCACGGTCTAGCGTACACTTTCGAGGTGAGCGGCTGCATGCGCAACCCCTTTGTGTGCGGCATAGCACAGGCCTCGGTCGTCCTCATCGACGAGCCACTGCAGGCGGCCATCTCCGGCGCCTATCGTCGGGTGGGTCGCACCACGGCCTTCACGCTGTGCGCCTGCGCCACCACCTACGACCCTGACTCGGAGACTGCATTCTGCGCCGCCGGTGTCGATGGGACAGACGACCCTTGTACGTCGGAGGACACACGCTGCGGCTCACTCACCTTCGAATGGTCGTGCTCTGGCGGCATCGGCACCAACTCGACGGCCACGCGGTGCGATGGCCTTCTGCCCCCCACTGTTGACGCGTGCCGCTGGATTGTCCCACCGGGAGCGCTGCCGCGAGGAGACTACCTCTTCCGGCTAAGCGTGCGAGCCACGGACGGCGCGATGGCACCGGCGGTGACCTATGCGGCGGTGGAGGTGATTGCCGACGCACCTCCGACTGTCGAGATCGAGCCGCTCGCTGACCCTTTTGGCGAGTCCTCTCTCAACCGGCGCGAGAGCCCCAACGCCAACGAGCGCTTCGTCATTGAGGGTCGCGCCTCCGTGCCTGCTGTCGCTTACGCAATCAGCGGCGGTCGCGTCGTATACGACGACCCAAGCTACAGCGGCCTGCGGTATGAGTGGGTCGCCTCGCCTTGGATCAACCTCAGCTCGCCGCTCGTCGCGCAGCAGATTCGAGACACCTCGGCAGAGGACAGCGCGCGCCTCATCCTGCAGCCGTACGCCCTAGTGCCGGGCGCAACCTACCGTTTCGAGCTCCGTGCCATATACGAGGGCGCCACGGGCGTCTCTGCGGTGGACGTTACAGTCAACCAGCCGCCCTGGGGAGGCGAGCTCACGTTGTGGCCTGAGTTCGGCGCCGGGCGTCCAGCGGTCGCGCTGCAGGCGGTCACGCTGCGGGCGCGCTGCTGGCAGGACGAGGCGGAGGACCTGCCGCTCGAGTATGCCTTCGCCTTCCAACAGCTCGACCTCGGGGTGGAGGCGGAGGAGGTGCCCCTCGCCGCCAAGTCGGTCACGGCCTACAAGATCATGCGCATGTCGCCTGGCGGCCTTGCGCTGCACGGCGAGGTGTTCGACAGTTGGGGCGCATTCGTGCGCGTAAGCCGCAGGCTCACGGTGGGCGACGTGCCCTGCGGCAGCCTCGAGGCGGAGCTTGCGGCGTCGATGCGAAGAGTGAGCGACGCGCGCGCGTTGGGGCTTGGCGACCAGGCGACGCTGGAGGCGCACGTGACGTACCAGGCGCTCATCAGGGGCGCCTCGCGCTGCACCACGGAGCAGAATGCGAGCGGCGGCACCGATGCGAGCGGCGGCGCGGCATCGCTGGTCGAAAGCCTCGTGAATGCTGTGGACGACTCTCCCCGCGACGCCAAGGCCCTCACAACGCGTGCGGCCACGCTTAAGGGTCTCACTGAGCATGGCTCGCAGCTCACGACAACCGCGCTCGCGGGCGGTGCGTCTCTCGCCGCCAAGCTCGCCTCGGCTGCGGCTGAGACGGGTATAGACCCGGCGGGCGCGGCGGCGCTGGTGGCCTCGTTCTCTCAGATGCTAAAAGCCGCCAACGCCGAGAGAGCTGCGAGTTCGCACCGCCGTCTCTCGCAAGCCGCCACCTCCGACCTCAATGAGAAGCTGGTCGGCGGCGTCAGCACGCTCCGCGGTGCGCTCGCCACCACCTTACTAGTGGGTGAGACGCCCAACGCCGCCGTCGCGCCGGGGCTGGGCACGCGCGTGGGGGTCGCGTCAGCTTGCGTGCCCCTGCCGGACTTCGAAGGTGCGGCGGTCGACGGGATGCTGGCCGGGGGCTTCGCGATACCCGACGGCCAGCTCGAGTGCTGTGACGAGCCCGACCGCCGCCTTCGAAGGCTAAACGCGCGAGGAGTCTTGCACCAGCGCCATGCGCGGCGCAAGCACACGCGAAGGTTGCAACACGCGCTGAGGAGGCGGCAACTCGCATCCGATAACGGCCCCTCAAACGGCACCGGCACCGATGTCAACGCCAGCGCCAGCACCAACATTGACACTGCCTCTCTGGAGGTACCGCCGTCACCTGCACCCCAGCCGCAGGCCTGCGTGAGCGACCGGGTGGAGACTGGTATAACGTCATTCACTACCAACGTACACGGCGCCAATGATACCTCCGAGCTCATGGGACAGGTCCAGTCAGTTTTGCTGATGCAAGAGGGCAACGAGGTCAAGGTAACTAACACCTCCGCACCCATTCGCATCAAGGTACCGCTGCCGTCCGGTGCGGCACTCAGCGATCATGATCGTCACTTTATCAAGGCACTCCGCGTCCACCGCATTTGTGACCGCCCGCCACCGTCGCCCGCACCGCCCACCCCGCCCCCGCCCGCGCAGCCGCCCGCACCGCCCCCGCCGTCGCCGCCGCCCTTTCAGCCAGCTATGGCCCCGCTGCCGCCGCCGCCGCCGCCACCCTTGCTACCGCCGGCTTCACCGCCCCCGCCACCTTCACCACTGCCATCGCCGCCGCCGGCCTCCCCGCCGCCCTCGCCCTCGCCGCCGTCCCCGCCGCCGTCGCCGCCTCCTCCTCCATCCCACTCTCCACCTCCACCATTACTGCCGCCGTATTCTCCCGGAGGTGCACCGAGACCGCCACCACCGCACTCGCCGCCACCGCTCTCGCCGCCGCCATGGCCAGCGCCTCCATCGCCTCCGCAGCCACATACACCCCCCTCCGCGCCACCGTCACCGCCGCGCCACCCGCCGCCCCCCCCTCGGCAAGCTCCCCACCCGCCGCCGTCTCCGCCGTCTCCGCCTCTGCCCCCGCCTCCCGCACCACCCTGGTGCCCCGGAGTGGCACCCGCCCGCCCGCCACCGGCACCTCCCAGCCCCCCGCCCACGTTGCCTCTGCCGCCGTTGCGGCCGCCGTGGCCAGCCTGGCCGCCTGACACGCAGCAGGACACGCTACCCGCTGGGTGCTCCCTTGTGTATGGAGACGGCGACTGCAACGAGTTGGATTACTGCTCCCAACACGGCGCGTGCGTCGATGGGCTGTGCGTGTGCCATCTCGGCTTCAGAGGGCTGGCCTGCAATGCCGAGGTGCGCTGCCGCTACTGGGATGTCGGCGATCAGGCGTGGAGCGAGCAGGGTTGCGAGAAAGTGGCACCGCCGAGCGGGCCCGACGGCTACCTGCACTGCGACTGTACGCACCTGACTGACTTCGGCGGCATATCGGTAAACATCACCTACTGCTTATAAGTGACTACCCACTACCCACTCCTTACTACGTAGTACTCCTCACGTCTGGCTGCTTGCTGTTTGCTGCATGCTACTTACGACTCACTACTTACTACTTACTACTTACTACTTACTACTTACTACTTAGGTGCCCACCTCGCCCGAGGAGCTGCTGGCGGAGTTCACCTCTCTCGAGTTCAACACCTTCACCCTCGACGACATGGCAGGGGCCATGTCCAACTTCGACCTCGCAGGCAGTCCCACCTTCTACATCTTGTTTCTATTACTAATGCATCACTAATAGTTGATAATCCACTCGTTACAAATGCACTTATTACAAATGCACTAGTCAACCAAAGACTTACTGCCGCAATCGCACCATCTAAATCCTGAACTTCCGCATGTTTTTCACTTCGCCTACCTACCCACTTTACTGGTGACTATACTGACTAACTAAGGCAACCCCACCATCTACATCCTCATCTTCACCTGCTCCGGCCTCAACATACTCACGCTGCTCTTCGCGCACTTCCGCCTGCACCGCCGCCTGCTCCAAGCGACGCGCGACGGAAAAAAGGCGCGGCGCGAGGCTCGAACCCTAGCAAAATCGTACTGGCTCTAACACTGACCGTAGCACTCACCATCAACCTGACCTGGCCCTGGCCATGATCCTGGACGTGACCCTGACCCTAAGCCTGACCCTAAGCCTAACCCTAAGCCTAACCCTATATAAGCCTAAGCCTAAGCCTAAGCCTAAGCCTAAGCCTAAGCCTAAGCCTAAGCCTAAGCCTAAGCCTAAGCCTAAGCCTAAGCCTAAGCCTATATAGACTCTAGGCCTAAGCCTAAGCCGAAACCGAAGCCGAAGCCGAAGCCTAAACCTAAGCCTAAGCCTGTGACGTGAGTCTGAGCCTAACCCTAATCAGGCGCGGCGCGAGGCGCGCAGCAAGGCGATGCAGATGCACAAGGTGCAGGTGAGGAGGAGCTCGGTGCAGCAGCAGCCGCAGCAGCCGCAGCAGCAGCAGCAGCGGACCTCCTGCGTGGCGTCAAGGCTGTTTGGCATCACTCCAGCCGCGGCTGTGTGCGACGAGGGCGGGGCGACGGATGGCCCCGAGCCTGCCGATCCCTCCTTCGGTGCTTCCAGCGCCACGTCCAGCGCCACGTCCAGTGCCACTCCGTATGCAATCTCCGCATCCAAGGTTGGAATCTCGGGGTGCAACCCTGACGCGCTGCAGACGCGCGTGCGGCTTGGTTGGTCCTCCGAGGAGGGTGAGAGTAGCTACGAGGCCACGCAGACTCGGCGCAGCAGCCTGCAAGTGCACCAAGTGGCCGTAGCGGCGCCGGCCCCTGCTGTGACATGCCTGGCGCGCTATCAGACACTCGACAGGACAGGAGGCGCGGCGACCTCGCAAGGAAGAGGCGTGGCGCCGGGGGCGGCGCAAGGCTCCACGGTGGCGGCGCGGGCGCGGCGGATGCACGATCGCATGGCGCTGCAGGAGCGTGCCTTGGTGTCGCTCGCGAAGGCAAAGCAGGAGGCAAAGCAGGAGGCAAAGCAGGAGGCAAAGCTGGAGACGTCTGCCACCAATGGCGCCGCTTCGTATGGCCACTTCATTGGCTTGCAGGATCGCGTGACGCTGTTTACGGAGGAGCCCCCCCTCTATCTTACCGCCACACCGCGCTTGCCGTCGAGTGCATCTGCGATCCAAGACCGCGTTTGGCTGCAACCCAAGGTTCGGGACGAGATGCAGGCCGGCGCGCCGGGCTTGGGGCACCGCCAAGACGTCATGACGGTGGCGGCGATGGCGGCGTCGGCGAGGGCGGGGGCGCGGGTGGCGGCGGCGAAGGCGGCGGCGAAGGCGGCGGCGAGGTCAGCGGCGGCGACGGTGGCGGAAGCGTCGGACCCGGAGCACCGCCGCACTCAGCCAAACGTCAACCCTCAGCTGGCGCGCGCCAGGGCGCACCGCCGCCGCTCCGAAGGTGATACTGGGGAGATAACCAGCGTACACTGCACGTGTTCCGAGGGCGGTGGCAGTGCCCAGTGGGCCAGGGCCGGCGCGGACCGCCGCAAGTCAGAGGGCAGCGCCGACACTCGCGAGCCGTTGCCGCCGTCGCCATCGCAATCGTCGCTCCTCCGCCGTCGCTCCTCCAGAGGCGGGTCGTCGCCGCGACAACCGCTGTCGCCGCCGCCGTCGCCGCCCACGCAGCTGCCGGTGGAAGCGCGCGCGCCCGAAGAGGTCCTACTTACTGTTGACTGCTACGCACTACTGCTTATACTATGCTATGCCTACCATTTTTCCTGCTTTCTACTGTTTCATCGCCCACTACTGCTTACTACTCCTCACTACTACACACACCTACCTAATACTACTTGCTAGGCGCTCAACGAGGAGGGCGATCTCCCGGGGTGGGAGATCTTCCGAGCTCTGGGCCCCGGCGGATTGCGCCAGATCTCGGGAGGGAGCGACAGAACGCCATCTCACGACATGGCGCTTCGAGCTTTGAGCCCGAGCGCCGCCGCGCTCCCCTGCGCCGAGCCGCCGAGCTCTAGCGCCGCGCCGCCGAACGCGGCGATGGCGGCGGCGGCGAGGGTGTTGGTGGCGCGGGGAGCAGCAGCTCCGCGTCCTGGCGCCTTCCCGCCGCCGCGCCCTGGCACCGCGCCTGACGCCTCCCCTGACGCTACCCCTGGCGCCACCCCACTGCCGCTTTCTGTAGCAACAACCGGACCTCTCGGCCAGGGCCTAGGCCAGAACTTGCCCCTCGCAGCTCTGGCTGAGCTTGCGCCTCGCACCTGGGGCGACGAGGAGCTGCGGCAGCTCGCGCAGCGTGAGGTGCAGCAGGAGCGGGAGGTCCTGGAGGAGGTGCGACAGACGGCCACTGCGCGGCAGGCGGCAGTGGCGGCAGCCATATTCCTCGGCCAGCACTCGACGCCTGCTGGTGCTGCTCGGCAGGCGGCAGGGATGGCTGCGACCGCGACTAAGTTTGAGCACCTCGTCGTGCGGTCCGCCGCGGCCCAGAGAACAATCTCGCGAGCTCTGGCCAAGGGAGACGCCACCGCGGCGGTGAGGACCGCGGCGGCGGCGAAGTCCACTGCGGCGGCAGTCGCGCCATGCACAAAGGCCGCGCCCCTGGGGAGGGCAACCGAAGACTCCGTGCAAGGCGCGGAAGGGTCTGGCTCTGTCGGGGTGACTTCGTGGAAGATTGCGTCCACCTCGCGCAAGGCCAGCTGTTCCATGGGCAACCTGGCGGCGGCGGCGCGGGCCTCGGAGGCACGCGAGGAGGCGGCAGGGGTGCGGGATCTGACGCAAGCACTCGCAGAGAGTAAGCTGCTGCAGGCGGGCGGCAAGGGGTGGGAGGCCATGCGCGTGCAGGCCGTGGAAGTGGGGGCGACCATGCGGCTCGTCGGCCAGTTGGCGCGCCGAGGAAAGTTTGGCGCCATTTGCGCCATGGGCGGTGGCGCGGCGCGCCGACGCATGGGACCGTACGCGACCAAGTTCGCCAATACGATGCGAGCGGAGCATACGATCTGTTCCTTCATCTACCCACTGGCCAAGGATACGAGTGTCGTCACCGACCCGCAGGTGGTGCAAATCTTCTGGAACGGCCTGATGACGGAGGTTATGATGACGGCCTTCCTCATGAGTGCCGAGCCCGATGACGGCGCGTCACTCTCGCCCACCCGGCTGATCATACTTGCCGTTATTGGCGCGGGGACGCTGGTGGCCATGGCTATGCTCAACCGCGCCATCTTCCGGTGGGGAAACCGCGGCCGCCGCTTCCAGAGAGGTGCGCGGGAGCTCAAGGGAGCCAACAGGAAGCTCGAGCCGGTGGACCGGAAGCCCGACGGCCACGAAGCTTCGCACCGACGCTCCTCTTGGACGGGTGTGAAGCTCGGCGTTAGGGATCCTAACCCTAGCTCTAAGCCTACCAGCCCCAACAATCCTTACGCCAGCCCAAACCCAATCTACACCAGCCCTATACTTTTTAACCCTCGCCAGGTATGATGAAGCTCGATGTCAAGCCCGGGCTCGATCAAGCTCCAGCTCGATGCCAAGCGCGGAACTCGACCCGGGACTCCAGGCGGCGTTCGAGTTTCTCGGGAGAGCGGGAGCCTGTTTCCCAGGAGAACGCGGCGCGGCGACGCTCGACAAGGCGTGTCAGCCTGACGAGCCTGCGAATGAGCTGGAGCGATGGCGGCGCGGAGGCGGAGGCGGAGGCGGCAGCGCGCAAGGCGAGGCGGCACGCCGTGTCGAGGACCGCACAGATGCGTTTGTTGCGCAGCCAGGCGCAGTGGGCGACGGCGTGGTTCGTCAACTTCTCCATATTCTTCCTGATGTGCTGGTTCTCGCTCACCTACGCAATGCTGCTCGGAGCCAAGGCAACCGACGAGTGGCTTATGGCCCTGCTGCAAGGCTTCTGGTTCGGTACTGCCGTGCTTGAGCCAATCGAGGTCGCCGCCCTCGTGATGCTGCCCTTCCTCTTCGACAACTCGTGCGTCGCCGAGTGCCGCACCAAAGCCAAGGACCTAGGCTTCGTCTGATGAAATCCGATTATCAGACGATGATCGAGCGGGTTCGGCTTCGAGCCGCTGGGCGCTGCCGCAGAGATCCTATCTCGCCATCCCGATCCGCACATCCTACTCTACTTCAAAAGGCAGGGTGACTACACGATTAAGCCTATTAGTACACACGATCTTTTCGGCATTGGATAACCTTGCACAACGTGGTCCGTGAGCCCCAGGACCGCGCATGGCCCCGCGGGTGGCAATCATCTATACTAACTCCGGTAAGTGACTTTAATGGACTGCCCTATTTACTACGTCAAGGTGAGCTTTTGAGGCTCCGGGAACCTCAGAAATGGGTTCTACGGCCAATTTGGGGTCTAGGGGGGTATAGCTAGGTGTCCGCTGATTATCACCCCTAACCCAAATATATATATGTGTGGGGTGATAACCAGCGGACATATATAGGGGTGATAACTAGCGGAAGGAAAAGGAGATACCTCTAAGATCGGAAATTCGGCAAGGGTTCCGAATCTGGCCTCAGAAATATATAGGTGCTCTCTGTCATATATTTCGAGATATTTGCGTTTTCAGTGCTTTTCACGAGGTGGCCCTTTTGGGTACAACCTTGGGAAAAGCACTGAAAATGACAATATACTCGAAAATTGCCACACGACCCCTAGTTGTTTCGCCTGTTCTCCTACAAACGGTAGTTGGACTACACCCTAGCACCATAGGCGAGGTCTGGGGAGGCCTGCATACCTCCACATAGATCAAGTGCATAGATGTCCCTGAAAGTCACTTACCGGAGGGTCGTAGGGAGGTTTCCATTACCGCCCGAAAATGGCAAAATCGCGTTTCCAGGGGGTTGGCATAAATTGGAGATGTCCCAGCCACTCCGGAGGCTCACCCAGACTAACCTAGGGCCCCCGGCTAACGCGTCCTCGATAGGTGCGTCGATGTTGGCTGGATACTACCCCTCCTGAATGCCCGTTCGAAGGATACACGACCGCGCCCGGACCCGTACAAAGATGCCCCTGACTAGCCCAGAATGGATATCAGGACCCCGCCTACCTCACCCCGTGGCGCCCAGGGTGGCATGGGGCCACACCGGCGACCGAATACTGCAGGACGAGGTTCGATGCCGGGCCCAAAAATGCCGAAATCGCCTTCCGAGTTGTTTGGTACAGATCGGAGGAGCCCCAACCACTCAGCACAGGCGGTCCACCCAGACTCGCTTAGGGCTCTCGGCGCTCACACCGGCCGATCGCGGCACATTGGGTTTTGGAG
>Ga0209302_10001497_pt1 | contig 13628 bp, 9 predicted proteins | sample ArcOceMetagenome_2_FD_187445 | JGI IMG/M metagenome (GOLD analysis project Ga0209302, IMG submission 187445) | Marine eukaryotic phytoplankton communities from Arctic Ocean - Arctic Ocean ARC135M Metagenome (SPAdes) (version 2) | ecosystem: Environmental > Aquatic > Marine > Oceanic | place... | reverse complement strand
AAAGCACTCATCTCCGTTCCACTGACAGCCGTTCGCGCGGGCATACTGCAGAATATCTAGGTGTTCGCCCGCCGCTGCCTCCGCGCACGTACGCTGGCCCCACGGGCAGCCGTTCGCGCGCGCCCATCGCATCATCTCGAGGTGCCCGCCCCTTGCCGCCATATAGCACGTCAACTCGTCCCAAGGGCAGCCGTTCGTGCGCAACAGTCTGCAACACTTCAAGGTGCCTGCCGTCTGCCGCGCCCGAGCACGTCGCCTCGTTACACGGGCAGCCCTTCGCGCGCGCCCACTGAAGCACCTCGAGGTGCCCGCCCTCCGCCGCACACTCGCACGTCTCCTCGTCCCACGGGCAGCCCTTCGCGCGCGCCCACTGCAGCACCTCGAGGTGCCCCTCCTGCGCCGACATACAACACGTGTAAAAGTCCCACGGGCAGCCGTTCGCGCGCGTCCACTGTAGCACCTCGAGGTGCCCGCCCTCCGCCGCATACGCGCACGTCCACCCGTTCCACGGGCAGTCGTTCTCGCGCAACTCCTTCAACTTCTCGAGATGTCCACCCCTCGCCGCTGCCAGGCACAGCAATTCTCGACGCGACAGGCGCCCTCCCCGTTGCAGGCGCTGCACCGCGCTTAAATATCCGAGCTTCCTGGCACGATGTTCATCAAGCTCCTCAAACACAAGCCCCGTCACCGCCACCGCGTCGCGCATCTCGCGGCTCACCGCAGGGAGCCGTGCGAGATCGGCGGGATCGTCGAAATGCTCAGATCTGAGGATGTGCTCGACGACGAGGTGGTTGGGGAGGTCGGTGATGGCCTCGCCCGCGGCAGCATCGCGGCGCTCACTATTTTGCTTTCGCACACGAGTTTCCATACCGAGAGTCGGGTCGGAAGGTATAGTGGAGGGTGTGTGTGCGCGTAGTTGTGAGTCGTGGCTTTTCTCGACGACAAGATTACATCAAGTTTTCGAAAAACTTTTTTCGATTTGCTAAGCGAGAAGCGAATCATCGTCAACGCACACTCCCCTCGGCGCAGATGGCGAGCGCGGCGGCTTCCGCGGCGCGTCCCGGTGTGGCGTACACGTTGGGTCGGACGTTGTATTTAAGTTTAACCAACAGGAGCAACGCGGCGGGGATTTTGAAAACCAGGGGCCCCGGGTTCGTCATGCCTAGCACCAGTCTGTTCGTGCCCTTTCCCAAAGGCGCGGCCGAGCCAACCGCGGTGGAGCTCGCCGCCGTGGTGGACGCGTGTTACCAACACGGTGACATCGTTGGGATGGGGGAGAACGACCCTGGGGTTGTTTTCGCGGGCGCGGGGGAGCCGCTGTTACGTTTGGACGTGCTCGTGGATACCATGGATTTGGTACGGGAAAGCAGGCACGGGGCTCTTTTTCGGGTGCACAGCAACGGGTTGCATCCGACAACAACGGCACGGGCGTTGGCGGACGCGAAGGTTGACCGAGTAACCGTAGCCCTCGCGACCGCGGACCCACGCCAGTTCCACGCGCTCGTGAAACCCAGCGGAAACGAGCACGACGACTTCAGCACGGTCTGCGGGTTCATCGCGAGCCTCGCTGAATTCGGGGTGGACGTGGAAGCCGTTACCGTCGCGGCGCCGAACGTCGACGTCGCGGCGGCGCGAAAACTTTCTGAAGCGCTCGGCGCGAGTTCGCACAGGACGCGGGAGTATTTTCCGTGAAAGGAAGGAGATGCAGACGAAATATGTCATTTCAGGTACCAACTCAAACTGTTTAAAGGCGTACGGATCTAGCCGCACCCGTTAGCTCGATGTTCGAAAGAAAAGAAAAATAATGGAGAGAGAGGTTCCGTCATTGGGGAGAGGGAGAAGTTGTGTATCCGCGTATCTATAAGTATAGTTTTCAATCGCACTTCTAAATGTCCCTAGCTAGTATGCTGATCATCACCTCCTCAAACCATGTGCTCAAATCCTCCTTCGTTTCCCCCCCCCCATCTCCGTCTCCTCCGCCTCCCTCCCTTCCCGTACCATGGCGCCGAAGGACGCGAGTCCGGTTTTTTTACCCTCTTTGCGTTTTTTAGCCGCCGCGGCGTTTACGTCGGACGCCCCACCAGCACCACTGCCACCCAGCTTCTCCATTGGCGTTCCTTTGACGCGCTCGCCGAACGGGGTGGCGGCGATGACCATGGATTCTCCCCGTCCGGAGCTGCGCCCGGCAGTTCCTTTTCCGCCAGTTCCTTTTCCGTGCGGCGTCGCTTTGACTCGCGCCTTGGGCGCCGCGGGCGTCTCGAGGCCTCCCAGGTTGGGTAAGTAGGTTCTGCCAAAAGTCTCGCCCACGAGCTTACCGACCGCGTTGCCGTTCCGAATCGGTTGCCTCGCCGGGGTTTCCAGCCCCCCCCCGAAGTTCACCAGGCCGCGTACTCCGCGGGCGGGCGCGGGCGTGGACGCCGCGTTGCCGCCCTCACCCGACCCGGGCGTGTTTCCCGACCCGAACTCAAACGCGAGCCGTCGCGGGGCGGGCATCTGCCCCAAATAAAAGAAAGTGTCAGTCTTGTATGGGTAAACAGTGTTGGGATTTGGTGAAATACAATACGTACCTGCCCCAAACCGTCGCCTCCGCCGCCGGTCCCCTGGTTTCCATTGCCATCAGACTGTTTAGCAAGTCGGTTGCTGATGTTGAATCGCCACTTCGAGGCGCTTTTGCCCCCGCGTTGCGCCGCGCCGTCGCGCTCGATAAGCGACGCTGCCGCCACGGACCTTTGCTTTTGCACAAGGTCCGCTTTTTCCAGTTCGATTTGTTGCTTCGTTCTGGGTTTCGCGAGTGGCAAACTCTCGGTCATGGTGACCTGCCGCACCACGCGCGTCGCGCGCGACCGGAACACGGGGTGCCAACTCTTCGCCCCCCCCGGCTTGGTGGTAACCGGCGCCAGTTTCCCGGTGTTCACGCACGCTTTGTCTTTTTCGTGTCGAGGATCGTGTCCCACCAAAACAAGCGCGTGCGAATTCGGGTCGTGTTTACCCGGGCGTTGCGCGGCGGCTGCTTTTTCAATAAACGACCTTTCAGGTTTCTTGGCGGGCGCGGTTGGCGAGAAAACGGCAGCCCCGCCGGTCCTCGCGGCGACGGTCGTATCCCCAGCCTCGTTGTCGCCACCGCCACCCGTACGCTGCGCGCCTTGCGTTTCGACTCCGAGTTCGGATCTGACTCCGGCGAGCAGTTTCGGGACCTTCCCCGAGTAAAGCGGGGTCAGCTCTTTGTCCGCGAACAAGCGCACGCCGTCCAGACCGACCGGGTTTAGCAGAAAAGTAACCGCGCTTATTAGCTTGGCGATGGTTTTCGCGTCCATCGTTATGGACGAGTTAGTGGCGGTGTTAGGCACGGTAGTAGTCACGGTATTGGCACCACGTTTCACATCAGTCTCGGTATTGGCACTGGCTTTCACATCAGTCACGGCATTCCCCAAACCCGTCAAACCCGCCGAACTCGTAACCGTTTCCGCACCCGCCAAGCCCGCCGAACCACACACTCCATCCTCGCTCGGCAAACAACAGAAACGCAGGTGCACCTGTAGTAAGTGTTCCCGTCGCTTGTTCGCCTTCGCGCTAGGGCCGGTTGATGTGTGCGCAAGGCGCAACTCCTTGGCAGTTTTGCAAACCGCGCGTTGGGCGAGGTCGTGGCTGTTATTTGTGCTTTGTTTTTTTCCGCGCGCGCGTGTCGGTGCGTCCCTCGTCTTTGCGCATCGCAGGTACGGGTCGGGCGAGTCTCCACCAAACCCTTGTTCCAACATAAGCACATGGTCGAACGCCTCAAGGACACTACCCGCGAGCGCGGCGGCGGCGGAGGCCAAGTCCGGGTCGGGGTCGGAGGGCGATGTTGAGAAAATGTCAGCCACCACGCGCTCGTACGCCGTCTGTGCCGCGCTTTGCACGGCGTCCAAATCCGCGAGGTTGGCGAACGTTCCGACGACGCGTCCCCTGTTGGAAGTAGCAACCGCGGTGTTCGCGTCTCCAAACACGTGGGCATCATCGTCATCCGCGTCGTCATCCGCGTTATCAACCGCGCCATCAGAAACACTCGCATCTTGGCCCCCGTCAGAACCGGAGGATTGTGAGTCTCCATTTTCACCCAAAGCGAGTTTCGCAAACACGCTCGCGTCGACCGGCCGGCCGCTGAGCATCGCGTCGAAGCGTTCCGTCAACACGGAGGTTACGTTTTTGGGGTCCGCCGCGGCGAGGAGGTCGTCGTCGCTAGCTGTAATTGTCGTCGCGGGAGGGAGGCAAAGCACTTGGTCCGCGCGGTTCGCACTCACGACGCGCGCGGAGTGTCCGCCCCAATCGTCTCGCGCCATACTTTTGTTAAAGTCGGTAATTTTGTCACCCAAATCGCCGCAAATACCCGGTCCGTCGCCAAACCACGCTTCCCACCGGTGCGTTCCAGTGGGCGCGTTTCGGGCGGCGTCCACTAGGCAGTCGGTCAGGGTTTTTTGCGACAAAACGGAAACGGTTTTGGCTTCACCAGGGAAAGGTTTCGTATTTGGCGCCAAATCAACAAGCGCCCGTGACGGCTTGTACTCGGGCGACGACGCGAACGCGAACGGGCGCGAGGTGTCTCGCGCCGTTTGTTTCGTTTGCGCGAAATCTTGTGTCTCGCCCGGCCCGCCCTTCGCGCCGACTGTTTGCCCATACAGGTTTTGGCCGCCGTCGCCGTGGTCGGTGTGAAAACAGCTCCCCCCCGCGCACTCGCCGGAATCGAACCACGACTCGAGACACCCCCAAAGCGGGGTATGCGAAATCAGTCCTGTATGGGCAAACAGTGTCGGGGCCCACGACCTTTCCTGCGAAGCGCGAGTGTCGTCCGGTGACAAAGGCGCCAAAGCCGCGACCGCGGCGACGGTTTCTTTTTCTTTTCCGGAACGTTCCGTTTCCGTTTCCGTTTCCAGAAACCGCAACGAAAGCGCCCCCGTGAACATCGGCGCGAGGATCGCGAATCGGTTTGTGACGACAACAGAAGTCTTTCCGTGTTCTTCCTTCGCGGGTTTCGTGTCGTGCGTTTCCTGTGTCGCCATGGCATCCACGTCTTCTTCGTCGTGTTCAGGGACGATGTCTTTGGTCGTCGCGGTCGTACGCACCGCGACAAACGCCCTCGCGCGCTGATACGATGAACAAGAAAGTGGTTAACGTCTCGTACATCGCGTGTATTGGACGATGGCCTGGTCAACCGTCACCGTAATCGGTCGTCTAACAGTCAGAGGGAAGACGTCCCTGCGCAGGACGAGTATGGGCAATCGCGCAGGCGGTGTGTGGTGATTGGGAAAGTTCCGCACCTTCAGCGCCAGCAGCGCGCCGAGCGCGGCGCACGGACCGACGGGGTCCACCAGCACGACTAGGGGTTCTCGAGTTGTTCGTTCGTGACCCTGGTCCGCTTGCAGCAAAGGTGTATCTTCCGAAGGTACCAACGACGTGACCGTGAGTAGTGTCACCGTGGTTGTGGTTTGTTTTTTCGCCGCACTCGCGTTGCGGTCGGTTCGTCCAAACGGTTCGCGCTCCAATAAACGCGCGGGGCCGAGCGACGCGCCGCGCGTTTCGTCCACGTCGATGCGGATTTCAACAAGAGTATCGTCATCGCGCGTGCGTGTACCGAGCCCGTGTTGCGCGGTACCGGTGTCGTATTTTCTTAAAGGAAACCCACTCGCGCCCATCACGCCGTCCCAATCAAGCGCCGCGGCGAGGGAACCGAAATCGCCAAAGTCGCTCGCCCCGTCCTTTGACAACGGCGCGCCTTTGCCGTCCTGCGATTGTGCGCGAAAAGTGTCAGTCTTGAGTGCACACGTGCCATGTATATCGCGATGTATGGACAAACAGCCACCAGCGTTAGAGGTAAAACAGCGCGTTTGTGATGTGTGTAGTAAACAATAGATACGGGCGGACAATCGGTAAACGCTGGGTCGCAGGATTTGGGAAAGGACAAATACGTACCAGCGCGTTCGCGACGCCCGCCGCGGCGTACGCCATCGCCGCGCACGGAGGGAGGTGCGGCGCGGTGTGCGCGATGAGTGACGCCGGAAGGGCACAGCCTTGGAACCCCGCGAAAAGCGTCGTGGCTCGGCGCCACGCCCGTCGCGTGGCTCGCGCGTCGTCCGCCGACGTTGTCTGGTTCGTGTCAACGTCCAACCCGTTTCCATTATCGCACTCGGAAAAAGGCAAGCGCAACAGATGCGCCACAACTTTTTCCTTCCGAAGGTTCTGTTTGATTCCCCCGAACGCGCGGTGCACGTTCTCGAGTTGCTTCTCCTCAAACGCGGCGACCTGTGCGAGTGGCGCGACGGAGGACGGACGGTTTTGGCCGTCGCTTTGGCCGCCGACAAGAGTTTGAGCGTTTGAAGCGCCGACGCCCACGCCGACGCGCGACAACACCAGCATCACTCCGTATGTCTCCGCGTCGTCCTCAGCGGCGCCGCCGGTCCCGCCCCCGGAAGCCCCAGCGCGTCCGTCCTGAAGCGCAACGTTCATCTGCCTCGCCAGAGTGGTGAACCAGCCCGCTTCGTCCACGCGCGGATAAAGGTTCTTTTCACTTTTCGGTTTTGTTCTTTTACTCACCTCGCCGCTTTGCTTCGAGTCCGTGTTTAGCGGATTGATTTCGTTTTGTGTTACTGTTTCTTTGCCCGTGTCATCGCGCCTGTGGTACAGCGACAGGGCATCGTCGTAGTGCGCCTCGAAAGCCACCCCTGAGTTCACGTCGCAGGCGTCGAAATCGCGATACGCCACGTTCCGCGCGGCGCCGGTCGTCGCGCGAGGAAAAGAAGTGTTGTTGTTCGCATTGTTTCCATCTCGTGCTCCTCCGTTTTGCCCTTGGTGCCGTACCGGGTACCCCGAAACCCCCGCGGTTTCCCGCGTGTGCTCATCCACCCACGAGTGCACTCTGGAGTCACTGCCAGTGTTGCGTTCGCGCTCGCGTGTCTCGTGCTCAAGAACCATCGCCGCCGCCACCTCGTCCGCCCTCGCCCGGAGCTTCGCGTCGAACGCGTGCGGGGACAAACCAGAGTCGTAGAATCGAACGCACCACCGAGGTGGCGCGGGTCGCTGTTTCGCGAAATGCGCGAGTAAACGGCGCGTTAACAGCCGTACGTCGTGTTGTGACCCAACACCACCTCCCCCGAGGTCGATCAGAAACGACACCCGACGCACGCGTCCGCCACGCGGCGTCCGTGTCGTCATCGCGGAATGGCGGGAAAGGCGATGACACATGCTTTTTTTATGGGCACTGCTTTTTTCTTGGCACCCGCGTTGTGAGACTTTGCACTTCCGCTGCCGCGATGTTGCTGTTGGAGGGCGTGGCGCTGACGGACAGCGGCCGGCCCGTTTTGGCGCCCGAGGAGCTTGAGCTGCGGATTCTGGAGAAGTGCGATTTCGAGTTTTGCGGTGGGAAAGGCGGCTTGGTGGAGATGCCCGGGGACAAGTACACCGCCGGCATTGCGTTTCTCACCACGCACCGTTTGATTTGGCTGGACCAGGTAACTTTACCTGCCCCGGGGCGGAGCTGCAGTTTACACCTGTCAAGAATCCAAGGCTCACACCCTGTACCGTTGAAGATGTTCGGCTCACGCACCAGGCGACTGCGGCTTAACTGCGCCGCGAACGGCGGCGGCGGAGGCCAAGAGAACGACCGGCCTGGAGATTTGAAGCTCGCGTTTCGGGGCGAATCTCCAACCGAGTTTAGCAAGTGTCTGGAAGACGCGGTGTTGTGCAAACAGTGGAACGAACTCGGAAGGACACGTCAGGAAGGGCGGGAAGGAGGGAATCCATCGTTTCCTAATAATACCAGAGGAACACCTTCTTTCCCGAGAGGTGCAAATCCGCCTCCGCCTCCATCAGGTAATACGACTAATACCCACGCGTACTACGGCGGAACCAACTTGGGTCCGAGTTCCGACCAAACCAAAACCGCCTCGGCGAAGAAAGAAACGCCGGCGAACTTTCGCCGCGCCGGCGTGGGCGGCGCGCTGGCGCGTCAGCAGTCGGTGACGACTCGGAATGCAGAAACCCTAGGCAGCGCTTTTTTTGACATGGACGCGCTGATGCAAAGCGCGAAGGAGCTAGTGCGGCTTGCGGAACGGTTCGCGGCGGCGACGCGAGACGAAGGCGGCGGGGATGGAGACAGAAAAGATGAGCGCAAAACAGCCTCGTCATCTTCCGATACCTCACAAAATCGACACGAAGTGAGGGAGATGCTGATTCAAATGGGTATCGCGTCTCCGGTGACGAAGGAAACAAGTGGGGCGCTTTATCACAAGCAACTCTCCAGGCAGCTCGCGGACTGGCTGCCGGCAATGTTGAGACTGGAAAAGCACGGCGGCGTCATGACGCTTCCGGATGTGTATTGCTTGTTCAACAGGGCGAGGGGAAGCGAGATGGTATCCCCGGAAGACGTGTTGAAAGCGGCTACGCTGTGGGGTGAGTTGAAAATTACGCAAGTACGGTTTCGCGCCTTCGCGAGTGGCGTGCGGGTCGCGCACCTCGCGAACCGGGGCGACGACGAAGTGTGCGCGGCGCTGGCGAGTCACGACGGGGAAAAAATGGACTCGTTCATCGCGAGTCACGTTTTGGGCGTTACCCCGGCCGTAGCAGGCGAGTACCTCGCAATGGCGGAAACCTACGGCATCGTCGCCAGGGACGAAGCTCCGGAAACCACGTGGTGGTATCCGAACCGGTTTCCGGGGTTCAAGGAGGTGGACGTAGGGTTTGCGGGGGTATAGATAGGTAGGTCGCGATGGGTAGTATTTTTAGTGTTTTTTCGCTTAAAACTTGGAAATATCTGATGCCTGATCTTTCCGATCTGAATCCGCCCCCCCCACTCCGCTTATTAGATTTGATCCACGTCGTCGAAGTCGAAGAAGTCGTCGTTTTCGTCCTTCTCTTCGTCGAAGGTGTCCGTTTCGTTGACCCGGATGGAGTCCGGGAGCTCGCCGTACGCTTTCAACGACCGCGCTTCGTCCGCGAGGTACTTCAAAATCACGTCCGCTTTCTCGTCTTGAAAGTCCCTCAGACCCAACAGGATGATGTCGCCGTTGTTCACCCACACCTTCTTTCGCATCTTACCCCGAATGTGACACAAACGCTTCACCCCGTCAATGCACTGCGCTTCTAACCGGCCGTTGCCCAACATCCGCAACACCTGCGCGTACTCCTGGCCATCTTCCTTGAAAACCAACTCGCGTTTCTCGTCTCCGTCGCCTTTACCGCGACGGCGGTTCTTACCCCCCTTGCCCTTGTTCTTGGGCATCCTGGTTTGGAGACGAAGACGTCTAGAACGCGACGCCCGGCGAATCCGCGTGCGAAAAACCGTAACGCGACCGTCCGGTGCGTCGGGGAAAGGGGAGGGTCGGGTTGATGGCCTCGGAGTTGAAGTGACGCGTCGTCTAAGCCCTAAATTATTTTGGCAGACTGTTTGCCTGTGGCTGTGGCGCTGAAAACTCGTCGAGCCCTCCTGAAAACAGACGGCGAATCAAATAAAAGTTGATAATAATACAAGCGCCTGACTCTTCAAGCGCTCCCTCCTTCGTTTCCACCAGTACCTACTACGTACTACACCATCAACACCGGACTGACTCACGGAGTATGCTTGGCACTGAACATTTTCCGCGACGTGTAGTGCGCTTGTTTCGTGTTGCGCGCCACGACGTTTCCCGCGTTTCGCGCGCGCGCCTCTTTCATTTTCGCGTCCGTTTCCTTCGAGATGTGCGTATCCACCCTCGCCGGCGCCGTCGGCTTGACGTACGTTGGGGTGGTACCAATCACCTCGAAGGTCCACGTGTTTTCCTTCGTCACGATTCGCAGCCGGCCTACTAACGACGTGCCGTACTCCACGGGGGCGTACCCAATACGAAGGGTAACGCCGGGGCCGTTCTCGGCGGCTTCGCTGGCGACGTCGAAGCGCTTTCGGGCGGTAGCGGTGTTCACTCCATCACCGGTAGTCACTCCATTACCGGTAGTCACTCCGTGCGCTCCAGGCACCGAAATCGGCGTCCCCGCCTCCATCACGCCCGTGCCTGGCGTGACGCTAAACGCGCCCGGCGAATCGGGCGTGAAGAAGGCGGTGAAGTTCGCGGCGACCACATCCGGGTTCGGCAGGTGGAACAAACTCACCTGCGGGTGCCCGACGTGCGCTTTGACTTCGATGAACCCGTCAACCTCTGGGGCGTCCGCGGCGATTTGAACTGGAAACCGCCACCGGCCGCCGGTTTTTACCGAGACCAGCAAATCAACAACGCAGTGCAGTTCTCGTACCGGCCGAAGCGACACGTGGAACTTGACTTCGCCGTTCTTGACGACCGCGCAGAGGGGGGTCACGACGAGCGCTTTTTGTAAATGCTCCCGCTCCGATTGCGGTGCAGAGATTTCAAACGTAAACGGAACCCCGGGCTCGCCAACACCGCCGCCGCCGCCTTGGTCCGGTAAATGTTTCAGCGAAACCGCGACGCCCATTTCGAACCGCCTTCGCGCTTTGCCAATCAAAGAGTGTTGGTGGCCGGACGGCGGGCACTCGGGCTCGCCTGTGATGGGGAACCGCCAGGTCAGCGGGGGGACGTCGGCGCCTCTGCTCGCGCTTCGTACCACCAAAACCGTTTCCGTTCGTAACATGCTTGTCGGCTTGAACGCGAACGGAATCGAGACCGCCGTGTTGGCGCCGACCACGACGCCTTTCGCGAAGCGCGCGCTTTGAAGCAGCTCGAAGTGGCCGTTACCACTTGACTCGTCCCCGTCCACCCCGTCCACCCCAGCCCCGGACCCGGCGGACTCAAGCCAAGACCTTATTGAAAGCGCAAACTCAAACGGGTTGTGGAACGTAACCGCGTGCGAGCCGCTTTGCCCTAGGGTGACGAAGAGTTTCGTGGGCGGACCGTTGGAGCTCGGCGGGTCCGCGGTGCCGGTCATTTTCCATCGCCAAGCACCACCGGTCGCGCTGACCGCGGTGATGACTGCGTTCTGCACTGTATTCAGCTTGGACGGCAGAAATCGAACCACAATCTTCCCCTTTTCAAACGGCTTTATCGTAAGCGTCTTCGACGCGGGCGATACGATGGAAAAGTTCAACTCGTTGCTGCTACCGAGCTCCACCTCGATGACTTGATCCGTCGGGTTCTGGAACCGCAGCTTGGTTTCGCAGTTCTGTGACCCCAGCGAGGATGACACGCGCGGCACCTCGACATGGGGCGCCTCGGTGGACACTAACTCGATGGGGTACCAGAACTCACCGAGGGTGGGGTGCGTGAAGGAAACCGACCCGCATTCGGCGCCGGGTAACAAAGGCGAGTAAACGACTTCGTACTCGCCCGATTTCCCGGGCGCCAGGGTCAGGGTGGGCGCGCCTTGCGATGAAAAAAAGAACGTGTCAGTATTGTATATCGCGATGTATGGACAACAGTCACCAGCTTCGGTAAAACAGGGAGGCGGGATTTGGGAAAGGACCAAGGCCGTACCTAGCAAACCGTGCCCGGAGTGACGCACTCGGAAAACAACCGACTTTGTGCTGACCGGGTTCTTCAGAGTTATCACCCGGCGCACGGCGGTGTGCGTCACCGCGCGTAACACCAAAGGCGAGGTGTCTGGAGTGTGTGAGTCAAAATCTTCCACCACCGCGCTCGCCGCCGGCCGGTCCACCAATACCGTCACCGCGTACCAAACCGCCGCGCCGCACTTCGTGGTGAAATGAACGCTCCCGTGAAACGTTCCGGATCGAACCGGCGCGAGGTTCAGGACGTACTCGCCGTACCCACCCCGCTCCACCAGCAAAGACGCCTCGCCGCCCACGAAATCCAAGTCGCACTCCACCTCGTACTGCGCGGTTTTGTTTTGCGTTTGGAACACGTTTGGAACACGCAACGTTTCAACACAGGCACCCCGAGCCACGGCGTGAATCGTAATGGCGGCCTCCGCTTCGGGAGGCGAGGCGTGACCTGTTAACTTGTACGAAGTCTGTTCGTTTTGTGCGTCACCGGTAGTGTCTGCAGTAGTGTTGTCCGCACCAAAACGATTCCCAGTGCGAATGATGTCATTACCGGTTCTCAACGTGAGCGTGGCGTGGAACGTGCCTTGTTTCGGTGGGTGAAAGCTCAGGGGAAACACGTCGCGCCGTCCTTTCGCAACCAAAACGTCCCGTCCGGCGCCGGCGAAACAATGCGCGTCGGGGCCGGTGATCGTTCCTTTGACGCTCATCGGCACCGCGCCGCCGTTCACCACAGGGATGTCCTGCGTCACCACTTGACGCGCGCTACACGTGAATTCAAGACACGCGCGTTCGCGCTTGACGCCCGCGGTAAACTCCAAATGTAACACCCGGACGTCGTGTTCGCTCCCAAGCACCACCACGCCCTTGTACAGGCCAGCGTCCCGTACGTTTAAGCCGAGGCGCATGGGTTTTATTTTGTTCGCGAAAGTTTTCATCGAGATCGGGTCGAACTCCTGCCCGGGTTGCCATTCCGGGTTCCGTGACACCACAACGGTCTCCTCGGTGTCCACGTACGAGCTGTGCGAAAGCGCTTTGTACGAAATCGAGTTAGGCCACGCGTCGCTCGCCGCGCGCGCCTTCATCGCCTCGGCGCGGTCGGTTCGTCCCGGGTGTTGCTCCAAAAACGTTTTCCGCGCGCGTTCGAATCCGGGATTGGCGTGGTCCACCACCACGTCGAAGGTTTGCGGGCGGACTTCCAGGTCCGATTTTATTGAAGCCACGGGGTCGGGCAAATCGGCGTACCCACACAGCTCCACCACGAACCGGCCGTGGTCGGGGTCTTCGAAGGTAAGACGCGCGACGTGCGCGCCCGGCGCGAAGGGCAAAAAGGCAACGTCGATTTGCATGGTTTCGTTCCCTCGGACTTTAGCGGCGATTCTTTCCGCGCCGAACGCGCCAGGGTACTTGCTTCGCATAACTCGGGGCAATTGCGACAGCACCTTGTCACAGGAAAGGCTCTTGACGACGCTCCCGTCCGCGCGACGCGTGATGTCCGCGATGTCCGCGCCTCGGGTAACTCCGATACTTCCATCTTTCCTGGAAACCTTTCTTCTACTTGACGTGTTTTCTTTGGCGTTGCCTTGCTCAAGCAAATCTAGCCCGTCCCGCGCCTTCGGGTCATCTAAACGCAAGTTTTGACAGGTCACCACGAACTCGCAGTCCCTCGGGAACGGGTTCTTGACCGTGATTTTTGTTTTGGAAATCTCGTACGTTTTGCATCCGAACGTCTCCACGGCGACGGGTGCGTCGGCGTCCACGAACGCCTCCAGTTGGAACACGATCGTGCGAGCCGATGAGCCCGATGAAGCGCCCTCTTTCGACGAAGTCAGGACTAAAAAGCACCTAGCGGTGGGGATTCGAGGCGGTTCCTCCGCCTGCAATCCCTCGCCAAGAGTCTCGCGCTCGTGGTTCGAATCCCCGCCGGTTTTCTTTTTCGTCGTCGTCGTCCTCCCCAAGTCCTCGGAATCCGTCGTCTCCGCCCTCGCGATCGTGGGCGAGCACCGCACGCGCACCGCGGCTTCGCCTTTTCCGCCGATTTTAATAACGCTTTGTTCGAGTGAGAACTGGGATATCGCGCTTTCTGGACCTTCCAGGCTCGCGCAGTACGTCACACCCACGCCGGACGGGTTTTGAAGGGAAACGTCCTTGCGAGGGG
>Ga0209302_10001494_pt1 | contig 13650 bp, 10 predicted proteins | sample ArcOceMetagenome_2_FD_187445 | JGI IMG/M metagenome (GOLD analysis project Ga0209302, IMG submission 187445) | Marine eukaryotic phytoplankton communities from Arctic Ocean - Arctic Ocean ARC135M Metagenome (SPAdes) (version 2) | ecosystem: Environmental > Aquatic > Marine > Oceanic | place... | reverse complement strand
GCAGCGCGCGAAAAACAAGGTCGACTTTTTTTGAGTTTTCACCCTATCATACCTTTTTGCTGCACCTTATCAGATCCACAGTCGAGAGAGACGCGCGCGGGCGCGATAACCGATCGATTATCGGCTGGAAATGTGGGGTGTGGGGACACCGACGAGAGCGGACACCGGATTAAGACACATATAACCACAGCGAACACACAAAAGAGTACGGCAGTGAGTGACTGCGAGCGCTAAAAACGCGGCACGGTCGCCGGCACCCCGGGGGTAAGCCCAAAGCGCGGACGCACTGAGCGTGGCACCGACACTTGACTCACGCCACCAAACCGCGGGGGCAGACGAAGTGTCAGCTGTAGCTGGGGGTGGGTGGGGGTGGGGGGAAGGGCGAAAGCGGCCCGTGGGGGTGCGGCAGCAGAGAGTGAGCGTGCTCTCACGCCACCGCTTCGGCCAGCAGCGGCTGCGCGGAAGCGGCCTCGCTCGAGGGCAGCCCCGGCCGCAGGTCGTAGGGCTTGGCGCTCGCCTTAGCGGCCTGGCCCCACTCGGTGAGATTGAGCTTGCCCACGCCTCCGGACAGCCCCTCGAGGCGGTCGTGCAGCTCGCGCAGCCCGCCGACGCTCACGATGAGGACGGAGACCCTCACCAGGTCGAAGACGGAGGCGCGCTGGGGCACCGTCACGTGCACGTTGGTGAGCAGGCGCGAGGCGCGCTGCAAGTATGCCTGTAAGTGGTAGTACGTGAGTTAGGGTGAGGGTGAGAGTTAGGGTTGGGTTCAGGGTGAGGGTGAGGGCGAGGGTGAGGACTGGGGTTAGGGTTACTACTTGGTTACTTACTACTTGGTTACTAAGGTGTGCCTGGCTCTGGTTGTCGTAGTCGTTGGTCGTGATGATCATGACGCGGTGCGACTTGCTCATGCCCAGCCCCGCCAGCTTGCCGAGCAGCTCGGTCGTCCTGCCCAGCTCGAGGCCCGGGTCGTCCAGGACGAGTAGCGCGTTCCGACGGTACTTGTCGGAGAGCGCCGTCTTCAGGCCGAGCGCGCGCTGCTTTCGGTTCATCTGAAATGAGAAGTCTCGGGGCCTCGGCCCGTGCGACGCGCCGCCGCCCTTCCACAACGGCGAGCGGATGGAGCCCTGTCGTGATCTGCCCGTGCCCTTCTGCGGGCGCGGCTTACGCCCGCCGCCGCTCACCTCCGCGCGCCCCTTGGAGGTCGCAGTGCCCAGGCGCCGGAGGGCTCTCTGCCACAGCACGACGTTGTTCACGAGGTCGGGCCGAGGCGGCAGGCCCCACACCTCCGACGGCAGCTCCGTGATGCCAACGCGCGGCTCCTCCCACGACGACACCCACGCCTGGAGCGCCTTCGACGTGTCAGGGACCGCGGGCATCATCCGCTCGAGGAAGACGTCGTCACGCCGCCTGTCGGTCTGCTGGAAGGGCTTGCGGAAGGCGTGCGGCACGGGCACGATCTTCGAGGCGCGCATCGCCCTGAGGCTGGCCATTGACCGGTGCGGCGCGGGGGGGCGGGCCAGCCCCGTCACCGCGGCGCTCGTCGCTCTCGCGAGCCGGCTCGCGAGCATGGTGAGGTCCCTGGCCACGAAGTACTTCGGAGGCGATAGGCAGCGAACGTAGAACAGGTCGTGCGCATAACTGTTGAACTTGTTGAAGTCACACGACAGGGAAGACGCGAAGGTACCAGGTGCCGAAGCGACCTTATACCCACTCGACTTTGGGCCGATGCTTCCTCCCTTTCCTTTCCAACCTCGTGGTTCAACGCCTCGCACCTCGGACGGAGCTCTTTTCGGTTGAGTCGCTTGGCCTCCTGCACCTTGGTGTTTGTTTATTGTCGAAATTTGGATGGCGGTAGTGGCGGGACGGATGTGTCCTCGATGACCACACCTTCGACCATCGTCATCGATGAGACCGAAGGGCGTGGCTTGCGCTCCGGGGCTTGCCCCCTCTCGCACTAAGGCTGCCTTTTTTAGAGGGCGACGAGCATCATGGCAGCGCTGCTGCTGGGCTGTAGCTCGCCGGCATACCAGCCGTCAGCAGACAGCTCGCTGACGGCTCGCTCAGGCCGCTCGCTGCGCGAGAGCCAGCTCGCTCAGGTGGACTCGGACGTCCTCAGCTCCCAATTTCGCCTCACGGGCTCGCCAGTGCCGGGCGCGTGGCAACCTCACTGGGATAAAGGACGGGGCGCAGGAGAGCAGGAGAGGTCGTCGGTCGCGCAGCTCACGGAGGAAGGGGCCGGGCCTGACGCCACAATTACCTACGTGCACCCTGCGATGGTCTTCGAGGTCGCCGCTCGCTTCAGCAGTCATGCGAAGGGCGACAGCTCGTCATTGCACCAGGTCAAGCCCGACGGCAAGGGGAAGCCAAAGGTGACGGTGACTAAGCGCTTCGCGGCACGCGAAAAGGGCGATGTGCCACCGGAGCAAGAGGTGGAGATCGACTTGGAAGGACCGGGGCGCACGGGCCTTTCTCGGTGCGGCTTCAGCTGGGACGATGCAGCCGCCAAGATGGGCAGGACGTGCAACGGGAAAGGGTTTGCGCACGGTGGCTGCCCCACGCCCAAGAAGACGACGTGGAACAAGAACAGCTACTGGTACAACAAGACCTACGTGTGCTTCACCGACCTTCCGGATCTCAACAGCATGACCGGCAACGGCACCGAGCGCACTTGCCGCACCGTGAGTCTAGCCGCCAATGATGGCTGGTGTCAGACCGTGTGCAACAGCGAGGGCATGTGGTGCGACCCTCAAATCTGCTCTTGCGACGGGGTTGCCTGGGCGACGGCAGAGGTTTTCAACACGTCAGCCGGCATCCAGTCGCACGTTGCGAACGTGACCGCCGACGAGTTGCCGAAGATGAACCGTACGATGCTCGACGCGGTCAAGCTTCAAGCGGAAAAGCAGCCGAGCGGCCTGCCCAGCTGCATGTGGCGCCCGCCGACGGGCTGCACCAATACTTCGCAGTACGAGTGCATGCAGGGACGGAATAAGGGCAAGTGCTCCGGCCGGAATTGGTTCGATCGCCCAAAGTCGGAGTGCGAGGCCTCCTGCGTCCACGAGTTGCTGCTTCCGCCGGCACCTTACTACGCCTTGTGGTACGCCGACTGCTACGACTCCTTGGCGCTGCTATACCCTCACCCTCACCCACACCCTCACCCTAACCAGGTACCCCGGCCCGCTCGCAAAGGAGTTCAAGCCAGGCGACGAGCAGCCACGGTACAAGCACGCCAAAGAAAGGTTCTCGCTCCGGGCGCGCGGCCTGGACCTCAGCGTTTCGGACGTGATCATGAGTGGCATCTGCAAGTCCTCCGACAACAAGTTTGTGGGGATCTCGCTCTACTCTCCCGCCTACAAGGCGAAGGCGGAACGGCTGGTTCGCTCCTGCTCTCGCGTCGGCGTGTGTTGCAAGGCCACACTGCTGCCGGGCGACGCCTTTGGACCCGACGCGCCCGAGGGTTCCGAGGCGTTCCGATTCCAGACGATCGCCTCCAAGCCGTCGTTCATCCTGGGCGAGATGGCAGCGACTCACCTCCCCGTGGTCTTCCTCGACACCGACCTCGAGTTCCACAGGTTCCCGACCCTGTTCGTCCCCGGAAGCTGGCCCAACGGCCCACGCGACATGGCCATCTTCAACTTTTGGGGTAACGAGACCGACCTCGAGCACGCCAGCACGCCCACCACGGGCAGCGGCGTGGTCTTCTTCAACCAAACGAAGCGGGCCAAGTCGCTGCTGACGGCATGGTCGGAGGCCATGGCGTGGGAGGGTAACACAAAAGCCCCAGACGACCAGGTGCTCGACCTCTTGCTCAAGGAGGGCGGCTGGGTCGCGCGCACGTCAGTCGGCTACCTGCCGTCGTCGTACCTGCGCAACATGCCCGCCTACTACCGCGGCATCGATCCTGTCATCGACCACGACCACGGCAACATGCCCGGCCTAGCCGGCCACTCGAGGGCGAAGCCCGAGCTCCCCCCGATCGAACGGCTCGAGGCGAGCGATCCGCACCACGAGGACTCGGACCACGTGCACGAGCCGGCGCCCCTCCCCCGACCGGAAGACCTCGTGCCCGTCGAGCCCGTCGAGCCCGTCGTCGGCACGCACCAGACGTTTGAGCACCAGCTGCCGCCAGGCACGTGCCAGGCCACACACAGCTTGGACCCCGAGCGCTGGAGCGCGTGGTGCGACCGGAGCTGCGGGCCAGACAAGTGGGGCACTGTCGCGCTTGGCGGGTGCACGACCGGGTCGGAGACGGCCGTGGGCTGCAAGTGCAAAGCGGGCGTCAAGGCCCTGCGCGTGGAAGGTGACGCCCCGAGCGCCGCGGCGGTCGCCCCGGTGGTGCCGGCGGTTGCCCCGGTCGCCCCGGTGCCGCAGGCTGGCGAGTGCTTGGCAACCAACCCGACGCTGACAGGAGCCAGCCAGAGTGGGTGGGACGCGTGGTGCGCACACACGTGCCAAGCCCCGACCGGCCGGCCGGAGCTGTGCGCCACTCCTGCACTGACGGGGAATGCCATGTGTAAATGTGGCCCGGTGCTGTAGGCGGGACATAGGGTAGACGGAGCACAGGATAACGATAGGAAGAAATGAATCAAAAGTGGCACTTTCAGGGGGCTGCCCTCCCATGCAACTTTGCGATTTCGAAATTGAGTGTCGGTCGATGAGCTTCGCCCTGTTCGGCAGCGCCCCAGGTCACGCTGCAAAGAGCCGCGGGCGCACGAGCCAGGAAATGCGCCGCGAGATTAGAGCGGCGCTCGCTCCTCCGGAGAAGATCGGCCGACGCAGCATCAGCGCACGAGCCGCCCGAGTCAACCCCACCACCGGGCGTGCCGTGCCTGCAGATCCGACCCGCTATCCTGAGCCACTTCGCGAGTTGGCCAGAATCAACGATGCGAGGGTCATCAGCACCAGCCACGGCAAAACGATGGCCAAGATCACCATCCCCAGCCGGGAGACCGGCCGCCATGCTGCCGCCCGCCCAGCCTCGAGGGAAAACCCCAAGAGGGCGGCGGCTCCCATGCACGCACGAGGAGGCTCGTGGGAGGCGTCGCTTCTTGCGCAGGTTGAAGAGACGGCCACGGCGATGCGTAAGACGCGCTCGAAGGCGAAAGGCAAGGAGGGCGCGCGCGTGGCTGCTCGTCAGGCGTGGGCGGCGGCGGAGGCTGGAGTGGAGAGACTGGAGAGACTGGAGAGACGGGAGAGATTGGAGTCTGGGAGCGGCGTGCTCGGGCGCTGCCCCGATGAGGCTGGGGTAGAGGAGGAGGACGAGGAGGATTTGGTGGATGGGGTGGAGGAGGAGGAGGAGGATGGGGAGGAGGAGGAGGATGCAGAGGAGGAGGAGGGGGAGGAGGACGGCGAGGAGGACGAGGTGGATTCACCGGCACGCAGGCGGCCGCCATCGGACCTGCCATCGCCGGTGTCACCCGCCATCGAAGGCACCGCCACCGCCACCCTCTGGCACGAGCCTGGGCCTGCGGCAGTGGCGGTGCGGCGGGCGCGGGAGCAGAAGCCGGCGCGGCGGGTGCCGAAGCGGGCGCCGGGCGCCCGGTCGGCAGCGGAGGGCGGCGAGCTTGAGCGGCGGGCCGAGGGCTACTGGGGGTGCGGTGGCACGGCGGGGCTCAAGGTGCAGGCCGAGCGCGAGGCGGGCGGCGCGCCGGTGCCGGTGCCGCGGCCGATCCGGCAGCTGCAGCTGCTGACGGCGGCGCACCTAGGTGAGCTGCAGTGCGCTGTGCGCAGGCAGCGCGCGCAGGAGCTCTTCTCGGAGCGACGCTGGTGGTACAAGCCCGTGATGCGGCGCGGCGCACGCTACTTCATGCTCAAAGAGGGCGAGCCGGTCGAGTTCATCCTGGGCAAGCGCATGCTGTGCGAGCAGAACAGCGGCCCTCGTAGGGAGGGCTTCCTCGTCTACGACTGCGCCGCACGCGCGCTGCTCGAGGCCATGTGTGCGAGCACCTCCAACCCGCTGCGCGAGAGTGGCCGACGGCTCGGGGGCGGCGGTGCTGTCGCGGTGCTCCGCGTGCGTGCCACGCGGCCGTGCGCGCCCAAGCATGAGCAGTGGCCGACGAGCAGTGGCGTGTGGGCATTCAGCGTGCTGCAGCCCGTGGCAGTGGCGCTCGAGAAGCAGGAGTGGATGAGCTACGAGAAGTGCTGCGACCGCTGGCTCCCCACGACACAGCCTGGCCTGTGCCGCGTGTGTGCGATGGACGAGCGCACGTGCGTGCAGGTGCGCAACGCGGCGCCCGTTGGCGAGCCTCCCGCACGCGCCGCCGCGCGCGCGGCGGCGGCGGCGGCGGCGGCGCGGCCAGAGGAGCTGGCGTGCGAGAAGCAGCCCAAGGCGCGCAAAGCGCTCGACCATACGTGCTACGTGTAGCAACGAGGGGGGGGGGGTGCCTCTGGAGCGCTGGAGCGCGCGCGCGCAGGAGCATCACCGAGCCGGCAAGCGCCACTTGCTCTATTCGACCGGCGTAGAACTGCCTAGAGGCGCACATAAAGCAGAACGCCAGCAGCAGAGTGGTCGTTTTAGCAGTTTAGCGCGAGCAGGGCGATTGAGAAAAGAAAATCTTCAAGGCCACTATTCCCTGATTTTCTTGCAACGCGCGTCCTTGTAACAACTCTCGCTGTCCTTCGAACGCTTGGTCGAGTCGACCATCCTTATACGACACGTTTCCAGCAATCGCCTGTGGTGAGATGACGGGGGCGCTCACGAATCTGGCGCGCTCAGCGTCCTTTAGCCGCCGCAAGCGCTCCACCGCCGAATCGGCCAAGGCTCCGCCCCCAGTCACCAAGCAAGGAAGCACCAGCGTCGTGTCCAGGGTCATCCGCACCGCCTCGTTCTCGCGCCGATCATCGCGCAACTCGGGCGCTGCCAACCGGGAGGGCACCACGAGTGAGGAAAGCAACAGCAGCTCCCCGACGGATTCGCGCTGCGTCAGCCCCGACAACGACGAGTCGTCAGCCCCGCTCAGCGCAAAGCTGGCTGGCTGGCTGCTCAAGCGGCACACGAGCGAGAAGACCATCGGCGCGCAGTGGGCGCGGCGGTACCTGCACGTGAACGAAGTGCGCGGCACCATCTCCATGTCCAAGGGGCCGAAAAAGACGGCGTCGGCCGTGCTGCCCCTGTGCGACATCAAGAGCGTCACCGTGAGCGAGCTCAGCGACGAGACTGGCCCCAACTGTTTCGTCATATCGTGCCCGCCGGTGCACCTGACCGTGCGTGCCGACAGCCCCGAGGAGTGCCGCATGTGGATCCGCCAGCTCCGCCTGCGCGCGGACGCGTGGCGCGCTAAGTCCAACCCTGTGGTGAGCGCTCGCGTGGCTGGCTCTGTGGAGCCGCAGGGCCAGAGCCAGAGCCAGAGCCTTCCGAGCCAAGGACACGTGGAGTACGAGCGCACCACCCAGCAAAACAGCACGGTGCTCATGCAGCCGCGGTCGCCCTACGACGACGACGCGTCGCTCACCATGGCCCGCTCGCCCAACAAGCGCGCGGGGCGCAACGAGTCGTTCAGCGAGGCGGACTCGGGTCGCAGCCCGGTGGTCGAGTCGCAGCCCGAGCCCACCCAACGACTCGCCGCCTCCTCCCGCCCCCCGCCGCTGCCTCAAAGCCACCTCGAGAGCGTGCGGTCGCTGGCGGCGCCGTCACCGGTGGAGCTCACGCAGCTCGAGACAGTCGAGTCGCCAATCGAGCGCACGGAGCTCGAGACAGTCGAGTTGCTCAGCGACGACGACAGCGACGACGACGGCGACAACGGCGTCGAGCGGGCGGCGTGGGGCCAGTTCGCGCAGGGCGCGCCCACCGTGGGCCGCACCGATGGCAACCCGACGCTGACGACGACGCCGCCATCGAGCAGCAGGGCGCTGCCGCCACCGCGCGACCTTGAGGCCATGATGTCGAGCGAGGACGAGGAGGAGGAGGAGGAGGCGCCGCCGCCGCGCGCCCAACCCGTACGGCGCAAGCCCGAGCAAGCCCCGGAGCAAGCCCCGAGCGTGTTCACGCCCAGGGAAGTGGTGGCGGCCACCCCCCGCGCCGTGGCGGAGGTGGAGGCGGCGGGCGCGGGGGAGGCGGCGGGCGGCGGCGGCGGCGGCGGCGGCATGTCCTGGCTGAGCAGCATGCCCGACACCGCCTACGACGCGGCGGGAGAGGAGGCCTCGTCGCCCGAGCTGGCGGGCTGGCCCTCGAGTGACGAGACGGTCGACCACACGCTGACGGCGCGCTACTCGCCCTCGAAGTCGCCCTCGCCCGCGCCCGCGCCCGCGCGCAGGGCGCAGTACGCGCCGTCGCCGGAAGCCGCGCCGCTGCCGGAGTTGCAGGACGCCGCGCCGTCGCCTGAGGTCGCGCCGCCGCCCGCCGCACCGCCACCGCCGCCGCTGGTCGCCGCCAACTATGACGACTGGGACGAGGACGAGGACGACGAGGCGCCGGCGCCGGCGCCGGCGCCCCAGCAGCCCGCCGAGCGCGCCCCCGTGGGGAATAGCATCGGGAATGGCATCCAGGCCGACGACAACTTCGCCGACTCGGACTGGGACGACGACGACGACGAGTAGAGAGAGGGAGAGGGAGAGCGAGAGAGAGAGAGAGAGATTATAACCAGCCGTGCTTGGCACGCGCGTGGTGGGCGGCCGGCCGCCCACCCGCCCGGCCGCACTGGGAACTGGGACGCGAGCGCCACCGGCGTCGGGGCGCGCGGTGAGGTGAGGTGTTGAGATGCTGGGCGTGACGAATCGGACGGGGAGAGGTGATAAGATGACGGATCACTTATCTTCTGAGAGGTGACGGTGAGGTGCTGCCGTGTCGCGTGTGCTGGCGTGCTGGAGCGGGGGGCGCCGTGCGTATGTGTGTGTCTGTGTGTGTGTGTGTGTGTGTCTGTGTTAGAGAGAGAGAGAGAGGCGTGATAGGATATAAGATAAGGCTATTGGGGTTCACGCAACCTCGCTCTGGATAAGAAGATAAGATAATATCTTATCGCTCTGGATGACCGTGGCTTCATTATACTCACGAGTCAGGACGAGCGGTGATAACCAGCGGCGACGGTGGACTTCAACTGCTGGTGTTGTTATACTTTTCCCCGTAGCGCGCTAGACGCTGAGACAGAGATACTATCTATCTTATCTTATCTTATCTTATCTTATCTTATCTATCTGAGACAGAGAGATCGCCTTGTTCCCCAAATATCCCCAAAGCCTTCTCTTGCACAAGGTGCTGCCCACCACCAGGACAGAGTCTTTAGGGCGCCCTACGAGGCTTTCGGTGGAAGGGGAAGAGCGGTGGGAGCTGTGGGAGCTGCGTGCGGTGCCTATCACCCGGTCCGGGGTGTTTCGACAGGCTGGCTTGCGGGACAGTACAGGGGGAGCGCCAGGGGTTGGTTTGCGCACAGAGGGCTGAGCCTTGCATCGCACCCGGTGGTGAGGCTTGTGGCGACTCCTTCCACGCCCCTGCAAAGCCGCTTGCACGCCTCAAAGCTTCGAAAAGAACTGCACCGGTTGGAATTGGGGCCAGACCTAGCCCTCTGCACCGCCTCTCTCAGCTGAGCTGAGCGTGCCCCGCCTCGTCCAACGAAAGGCGCACGGCCCCTCTCCGCTCCCGTGGCTGGCTCTGAGATAGCGCTTCCGCGATCGCAGATGACCACTGGCATGCACGCCGGGATGACGTTCATGAAGTTCGCGCGGGGCCAGATGCTCAAGCCGGAGGTGAAGCCCTTCACCTGGGGCATCATCACGACCTGGGCCCTGCTGATGCCGTTGGGCTTCGCCGGCAAGGAGGCCAGGCTCACGAGCACTTACCACACTCCCCCCAAGCACTGAGCTCGCAGGTGTGCACCACGCCACAGCCTCGACCCTGTTGCCGAGGCGCCTGTCAGCTAAATCCCCTGCTAGACGCCCCCTGTTAACCGCCCTCTGCTAGCCGCCATCTCTGTTATGCCCTTCAGCTGACCTGTCTCCGTCGTCGTTTCTCGCAGAAGCTGTGGCGCGCTGGGTGTGATTTATATTGGCGCAGCTTACGTGCGGCGACGCGGTGCTGTCGGCCACGGGCCCGGCCGGGACGGGGACGCGGAGTGCCCAATCTCGCTTCTCGGGCCATGGGGGTACGGTTCTTTTTAAAATAAAAGGAGTATCTTCATACTTTAAACTCGAGTTTCCATGCCTGCGCGGGGGCGCGGGGCGCGAGAGGCATACAATCTCCCAATCATGCTGGACATCGTAGTTCGTACATGTCTCATGTGCACACATATAGCGACGCCGCCGAAGGCGACGCGACCGACGCCGCGAGCCACCGTGTGGTGTGCCCGTATGCCGTAAACGGTAAAGTGACGCCCCCGAGCGTCACGGTCAGCGAGAGTCCATACATAGACGGATGGCCACCGCCGCCGCCGAGCCCCCGCGGGACGCGGACGGAGAACACAAACAAAATGGTAAATGCACGCTCTCACACACATATACGAGACGTACGTGTGCCGCGTACGTCGTCGGATCCCGAGTAAATCCCGAGACGCGAGACAACGGTACCGTACACACTATACGGAGAGACACGCTCTGCAGGAACACTCGATAGAAAACCTATCAAGCAAGCAACACGCACAAGGTCCCAATCAATGGTCAGTCAGTGCGGTGGGAGGCATCCCGGCTCTCCCTCATCCCTTGGGCACCCCGGCCCGGTGCCTGAGCACCTCGTGTTTCCTCACTGATCACAATCAGCGACGGTCTCGGCCCCATCTCTACCCCCTCCTCCCCAACCGCTCGCAACATGCCGCAATCAGCAGCGAATGATGTCCTCCTATGCGCACGATCTCAACGATCTCCCATGGTATCGAGCCCGCTCGTCTGGCTGCCTCGTCCACCGAGGCGCATGACAAGCCGACCTTATGTAGTTGACGACGCGCGTCAGTCTCAGCCCCGCGGCACGCCTAGACGTAGGTGGGGATGGGCGTCAGTGGAGACGCCTTGGTAGGCGCGGCGAGTGATGGTGCGACAGGGGAAGGTGGGGCGCGCACCGTCAGCGACAACGCACAGCTGGTCGAGCATCGAGAGCTCGCTGCTGACGGGCGAGACAGCACCGCGCTGCACGGTGGCACGGCCCCCCGGTGTGTGCGACGACTGGGGGGCGAAGGGCGTGAAGGAGCACGTCTTAAAGGAACCAGGCGGCGGTGAGGGGCCGGAGGGGGGCGACGCGAGGCTTGCGCCGGCCAGTGCGAGCGCGTGCAGGGAGAGGGCCTCTGGCGGCGCGCTGCTCGAGTCGTCCTGCCGGACAAGGGTGGTGGGAAATGCGCGTGAGTGGGAAGGGGGCGAGGCGGCTGGGGGGGGGGGGGGTGGGGGGGGGGGGGGGGGGGGGGGGGGGGGGGGGGGGGGGGGGGGGGGGGGTAAGGGGAACAGGCCGGGCGAAGAGTTACCGCTTGCTCTGCGTTGAGGTCCCCCTTGCGCTTCTTCCCCTTGGTCCGGGTCGAGCGGGCGTAGCGATACCTGTGAGGGGCATCCAAGCGCGTGAGGCTCGCCTCGCGCGTGCTTGTGGAGCTGTGGACCACGCCGTGTGCGCTGCGTGCCCGGTGTGCGGTTCCTCACGTGCTGCTGTGGCATGGGGGCATGGCATGGGGGCATGGCATGGGGGCATGGCATGGGGGCATGGCATGGGGGCATGGCATGGGGGCATGGGGGCATGGGGGCGAGAGGAGGAGGGCGAGAGGAGGGCGCGCACTCGGGGTGCTCGGCTTTGAAGTTCTCCTTGATCTTCTTAGCAGCCTCGACGTACACCGCGCGCTCCGTCGCAGGCAGCGCCTTCCAGTTCACGCCCAGCAGCACGGACACCGCTGCGTTGGTCCTGGGTGCCGAAGAGAGGGAACGGATAATGATTTCGCTCGGCGGCTGCGGTGCTGGGGCATCTAGCAAGGGGTGCAGCGGCCGGCGGGGTGAACCCCTCTCCAAGGCGGTACAACTCGTGACATGCGCGGCGCACATGTCGGGGTTGGCCATCGCCATCTTCGGGCCTGCGTTGCGTGTTTGGTCGAGTGAGTTATAGGCGCAGGATTCTTGTGGACTGGACTTCGAGTTGTTCGCTCAGGAATGTGGGGTGGGGGGGTGGGGAAGCGGATAGCGTGCAAGAGACCATTCCGGACCGCCGGGTGCAGCCGCGGGATAGCACGAATGGGGCCGGGCGTGCCACATGTCGGGCACTTGTCAACAGCCGGGTTTTGCGGTGCTCGTTGCTGTACAACAGGAACGAGTTCATGGGACGGCGGAGCCGTTGCTGCGGCGCGACGACCTCCGAGGCCGGTGATGTGGCCCCGTGGGAGCCAATGGCCGTCCCCACGGTGGGGGTGGGCGAGGCAGTGCTGGACCGGCTGCTTAATGAATGCAGGCTTTCCAACCCGGGCACTCCGCACACTCCTGAATGTTCGGCCACCCCACCGACCATTCCGTTAACAGCCACCGCCCCGGGAGGGGCCGCCTGCGAACGCAGGGAGCGCCGCTTGCCCTCCTGCATGTTTGCGGGGAGGTCGACGGTCGGCCCAATTGTGCGAAGGCTCTGTCGTCCACAAAGCTTCCTCTCACACATCAACGCCGAGGTGCGATGGGGTGATAACCACCGACGTTTTTTTTTGCCAAATGTTGTACATGCATGTCCGTGTCCATGTGCATGTGCATGCCGATGTGGGATGAACCTCCCGGCACGCCGCACAACTCGAACTCTCTCTCCCTCAGCGGCGTACAGGGCACAAAGATTCAATTGGTTTGAATCCACACCCAGAAACGCTCCGCGACTACCGATCCAAACCAACAATCATACAACTAGTGAACCACATACGCACGTAATGTCTAACGAAAATAAATCCCATTGAAAAGAAGTCTGTCTGGGAAAATTTCAGAGACGGCGCGGTGCGAAATTGACAGATCCAGGGAGGGGTTGAGCCGGCCCATCATTGCAAGATAGGGTTCATCGCAGGTCGGCGGTTCGATCGGGGCGGGCGGTTCGATCCGCGGCAGCGCCCCACCGCCACCGCCGCCACCACCGCGCTCGGAATCACTGTGGAATCAGCCCCCGCCATCATCGTGCGTGGTTGCCGCGCCGCCGCCCTTGGCGCCGCCGCCGCCATCGCCGCCGCCGCCATCGCCGCCACCGTCGCCGCCGCCGCCAAAGCCGCCCTCGCCCTCACCGCCGCTGCCCGCACCGCCGCCGCCGCTGCTGTCAGAGGACAGTGGCGACATGAATTCCGTCATCATCATCGGCGTGGCCATAAGCCTCGGGCTTCTTGGTCTTCTGATGGTGATTTTCTTCTGCTGACCGCCCGCCCCGAGCGTGCCCCTCTCGGACGACATGCGGTCGCGAGCAGCTGCCGCCAGGCTGGCAGCAGCTCACTGAGGGTGTGGGCATTGCCCAGCCTCTACATCGGATCGCCGGAGCCCTCAGCCGGCCGGGAGAAGACCTGAGGCTCGAACGACTTGAAACGACCTCCTAGAGTGCCCTTTGCCGCCGACCTGCGATGAACCCTATCTTGCAATGATGGGCCGGCTCAACCCCTCCCTGGATCTGTCAATTTCGCACCGCGAATTAGCGGAGGTCTTATACTGGTAGTCCTCGTTATACAAATGGCATGGGGGATACGGCCGATTGACCTAGCGACGGCGGCTATGGGAGCCCGCCGGAGCAAAAGCGCGACCACGGCCAAAGGCCGG
>Ga0209302_10001493_pt1 | contig 13651 bp, 13 predicted proteins | sample ArcOceMetagenome_2_FD_187445 | JGI IMG/M metagenome (GOLD analysis project Ga0209302, IMG submission 187445) | Marine eukaryotic phytoplankton communities from Arctic Ocean - Arctic Ocean ARC135M Metagenome (SPAdes) (version 2) | ecosystem: Environmental > Aquatic > Marine > Oceanic | place... | reverse complement strand
AGGTTGTATCCCTGCAGTGTGCACTCGACCCGTACGACGTGGGCGTCACCATCTTGTACGCCGAGGGCGCGATTAACGAGCGCCTCGCCTCTTTCGACTGGGAGTTAGTGGATGTGTAGTAGAGTGTGTCACCGACGGCGATGTCGCCGCCCGACATACTTGCACTGCGGTGAATACTTGCACTGTGGTACCCGACATACTCTCCTCCTTACCGTACGGTAAATTCACAGGTCCGTGTTATCCGATTGCATCACACGGATCGATTCGAAAACACGGGTCGAAACACGGCGCATCGATGGCGAGCGCGCGCGCGGCGCGCGCCCAGCGGCGCACGCTTTGGCGCGCAGGCGTGCGCTGCCGTGAACCGACAGATCTTCGTGCCATCTGCGTGGAAGGCGCAGCCAATGAACCATGCGTCGGCGACCAGCTTGAGCGAGCGGAACATGAGGACGGTGAAGACGCCTGATAGCGCGACCGTGGCCACGGCGAAGAGCCGCGCTCGCCAGCTACTCGGCGCGCGCACGGCGATCATCACGACGGCGGCACGGCGGCTCGGAGGCGGTGCACACGTCTCGGAGTCGTCCGTCCGGATCTCCGGCATAATTACGCAAAGCTTCCGCGCCATGCAGCCTGCACTCGCAGCTCGAGTCTCGGCCACCGCGCTCGACGGCGACGGCACTCTCGCGCGACACCATCGATCCCCCAGAAGCGCCGCCACGAGTGGGGGGCGAGGTGCTCCCAGGGACGATGCTGGACGGCGACGGCAACGCGATCACTCTGTGCGGCTTTGGCGGCTGCCCCCAGGTCTGGAACCACAAAGGCCGCTGTGAGGTGCCGATCCTCGATTCTCGTCGCCGAGCTCCTCGGGCACCAGCTCGGCTGGACGACTCGCCTGAACGGAGCCGTTCACCTCCGGAGGAGAGGGCCGAGGGCGACAGAAGCAGCGCGGCTGCCCGCCAAGGGGCGAGCGAAGATTGGGCGCCCAAGCATGAGAACGAGAACGGGCGGGAGGTCGCACTGCAGCCAGCTCCGGAGCAGAGCACGGCGATGAGACCCGACGCCCAGCCGGCGACGGAGCACGCCCCTGCCGCGGTGGATGCCAGGCCCGACACCCAGCCAGCTCCGGAGCACGCCCCTGTCACCTTGGATGCGATACCGGATGACTCACAGCAGCCAGCGCCGGAGCAGACCCCCTTGCCGACGCCGACCCCCCTGGGATACCCGACCCCCCGGCCCACGAGCGAAGCCGCGTCCGGGTGCGGCGAGGAGACGCCGGCGCCCACGCTCGTGCCGAGCATGTCCCCGCCCGAGAGCGTCGCCCGCCGTGAGGAGATCGTGACGGAGGTGGAAGTGGACGGCGTGCTCATGCAGCTCTACCTCTCGCGGCAGAGCAGCACCGGCAAGGTAGCGGTGGCACACGTCGCCCCCTCCCGGAGAGCCACCACGGTGCCCCTTTGCGGCGAGCGCGGCGAGCCCGCGCGGCCTGGCTGCAGGGCGCGTGGCTGTGGCACAGTCGCAGAGGGGTCACTGTCGCACGCCCCCGCTCGGTTCCCTCTGAGCCTGCCCCTTCTGAGCCTGCCCCTTCTGAGCCTGCCCCTTCTGAGCCTGCCCCTTCTGCCCCCACACAGGCTACCGCGGCGTGGTCGACTGCTCTCGGCCAGGGCAGGAGCGCGACCGGCCGTACAAGGCGCAGGCCACCGCGCCGCAGGTGCGCACGCGCGGCCACTGTACCACCCAGCTACCTTGGCACTTGGCACTTACCAACTCTACTTGCACCGCACGACTGACTCGAGTACTACTGGCGGCTCCTTCCTTTGCCACAGGTGCGCCCGCTCGGCTACTTCGCCACCAAGGTCGATGCGGCCATCTGCTACGCCAAGTGGGCGCGCCAGGAGCGGCGCGCGATGCCTGAGAAGATGACTGGCTACCCCCGCGAGCGCACGCACCACCCCAGGTTGGTTCGGGCTAGGGTGAGGGTCAGGGCCAGGGTCAGGGTCAGGGTCAGGGTCAGGGTCAGGGTTAGGGTCAGGGTTAGGGTCAGGGTCAGGGTTAGGGTCAGGGTCAGGGTGAGGGTTACACGCACCACCCCAGGCGAACGTGAACCCTAACCCTCAACCCCCAACCCCGACCCCAACCCCAAATCCAAGCACCAACCCAAACCCCCCATCTCCAGCCACAACTCCAACCCTAAACCTGACCACCGCACGCACCCACCGATCCAGGGGGCGGCCGAGCGCGACGCCGCCTACGGTCCCGATGGCGCGGCAGCCGCCGCCGCCCGCGGGTGTCGCCGGCGGACCGCGGCTGAGCTCCCGGGCCATCAAGCCTCCGAGCCGATTGGTCGAGGCCCCCGAAGACCTCCGCCTGGCGCGCGCGGGCGCGGGCGGCGGCGGCAGCGCCAGTGGCAGCGGCGGCGCCGGCTCGGGCGCGGCGGCTTCGCGGCAAGGGGGTGGCACCAAGCGCGACTCGGGCGCGTCACATCCCAAGCCGCGGAGCCGGTAACCCTAACCCTAACCCTCACCCTAAACTAAGCCTCACCCTAAACCCTAACCCTAAACTAAGCCTAACCCTAAAGCCTAACCCTAAACTAAGCCTAAGCTTAACCCTAAGCGTACCCCTACCCCTAACCAGGGCCCGCGTGCACGGCGCCCGCGCGTCACTGCCCAGCGGGGGCGGCGGCATGTACGCGCCCGCCGGGTACCTGGGTGGCGAGCACGCGGGCCTCTTCAACATGAACCGGCCGTTTGCCGCGGCGCCCTTCCGGAGCGCGCCCCCCTTGAACCCGTTGGCCGCGCCCGCCTGGTCGGTGCCGCCCCTGTCCGCCCCGTCGGCGCGCGATGCCGCCAGCGCCTTAGACGCCGTCTCCAGCAGATGGTCCCGCGCCGCGGGGGGCGTGGGCGCGGGCGCGGGCGCAGGCATGGGCGTGGGCGTGGGCGCGCTGCCGCCGGCGGCGGCGGATGGCGGCGGCTTTCCCAGCGGCGGCCCTAGCACCAACGGCTTTCTGTGGGAGCCGATCACGGTGCAGGATGAGAGCGGCGCGCCGCAGACACTCTTCGAGGGCCCGACCGTCGAAGATGGGCTCGCGGCCGACATGCCGCTCCCGCCCACGCTCGACCTCTTCGACCTCTTCGCGATGTGAAGCCCCCGCGGCCGGCGACTTGCCCCCCCCCGTTCCCCCCTCGCCCCTCTCCCCCCCCTTCCCCCGCCGTGCACATATATAGCTGGCTGGCTGCTTGCCGCCCCCCCCTGCCATGCTCGACCGTCCGGCCTCTCTTCGCGGTGTGGAGCTCGCGCCTGAGCTCGCGCATACGCACCCGCCCGCGCACGCCTGCGCACGTGCGTCCTTCTGCCGCGGCGTCGGCGGCGTCGGCGTACTGTACTTTAAGACTCTCTTGTCGGTAAACAGCACCGCCGCCGCGCGCGTGGCTCTTACGTGGCTCTCCGGAGTGTGTGAGTGTCGCGTGCCACGTTTTGTAGAGAAAGCGGCTTTTCGGTTCTTGTGCATGGTGGCCCAACTATCGTCTATCCCAAATCCCATACGGTGTACCCAAAAGCCAAATATCCGGCCAATCCGGCACAGTTCCACAGACCGCGGGCCGCGCCGCGCGCCCGCGCGGCTTCCTTGACCGGCACCACACAATTAACCGTATCCCACCCTCGCCTAATGCCTGCTGATTGTGATTCAGCCAGAGGGTGTGATGTCCGTCCTTCCCCGATGGGCCCTACCTCTTAGTTCGACTACGTGTTCGCCAGAACGTCCCGGAGCACATCCTGCGCCATCGCCCTGCGGTCACCCTCCTCAGATAAGAGATAAGATCTTATCTTATCCCTCCTCAGAAATTCGGCGGCCGTCGATATTCACCCAGATATTCAGGCGAGCGGTCTCACCACGGCTCCAAGCGCGGCGGGCGCGGCGCGGTTGCGCACCTGGCCTACGCAAGGCTCCCAGTCCAGCGTCAAGCCCTCGAGCAGGGCGCCGCGAAATGGGAGCTCTGTCTCGACGGACCGTTTGGGCGGCCTTCCTGCTCGGCTGCGTGGACCGCTTCGGCCGTGCGGAGGTTGTGTGGGCGAATGATGCCCAAACCATTGCAGGCCTGAACCAAATGCTGGCAGAGGAGGAGGCAGGCCGCCCATGTGCTACGATTAACCCGGCCCAGTCGAACGGCTGGGCCGACGAAAATGGGAAGAAACGGTTCTCAATCAACGTACACGTCGAACAGTGGGTCCCGTACACAGAGCTCATACTGTCCTGGGCAACGCCAATAGAGATTGAGTCCATCTACCACGCAAAGCTTCTGAAGCTGCGCAATCGGGGCCATGATCTGCACGTCGAGCTCGAGGTCACTCCCAGTGCGGGCAAATCGTTCATCGTGATGGGATCTGGCTCGAGCAGCATTCACCCGCAGATCAATTGCAAGGCCCTCGAGGGACCACCGCCCTCGCCGCCACACGCCGGAGACTGCGACCTTGGGATGACGTACGAGATTAAGGAGGCGTACGCAGACACTGCGACGTTCGACATCCACTTGAGAAGGTGGTCGACAACGCGCACGATCACCGTTGCTTTTTGGGGGCAGCGTATCGACGTCGACGGCATTTCGAATGCGGAGATGACGAGCTCCAAGTATTCAATTGCCACCGGAGACTCGGTCTCGAAGTTCCTCCTCTCCGCTCCGCCCATTTGCGTCGGGGACGGCGTGGACACTGAGACGGGGGCCGCCTGGAAGCAGGATTGTGACTCGTTCACGCCCTCGTTCACCTTCCACGCGTCGCCCATTCCGCGCCGCCCACCGCACGTGATCTGCCACGACCCGTGGCCACCCCCACCGCCGCCATCTATGCCTTCGCCCCCACCACCGTGTCCGGCGCCGCCGACCAAGCCAGGGCCAGCGCCACCACCGCCCCCAGGCCCAGTGGTCGTTGCACCCGCGTCGTGCATGCTGGGAGGCGTCGCGCGATTGGCAGCCTACCTGCCGAGGCGGGGAGACCACGACGTCGTCCGCATTGTGGTCGAGCCCGACTTTTGGAAGGTCGGCTACCTGGTCGACGTCGGCCTCAGCGGGCGGGAGGTCGAGGTGGAGCATCTGTCGCACGTGACCTTGATGCCTGCAGTCCAGATGGACGCGGACGCCACCACGTTCAGCTTCTCGCTGCAGAATGGCGCCGCGGCCTTCAGTTTCGAAGCACACGGCCTGGACCTCGCGCTGGCAGCCTTGGATTGCCGGGACCCTCCTGCGGGTACGGAGACCCGCACTGCTCCCGCTCCCATCTCGTCGCGAGCGTCGCCGCCACCACGACCGAAGGAAAAAGCGCCCACGCTCTCGTCGTACGACTCTGCTGAGTCGTACTCTCAGGGCGACCTGGACTACGACTCGAACACCGGTTCGGACTACGATGACCGCGACGGTTCAACGGCAAACACTGCTGGTGGGGCTGGCGCCAATGCGAAGGCTCCTCGCGATGGGCGCCATCCGCCGCTACCTGGCGACGAGCCTCCACCGCCCACGTCGACCACGGTTCTCGCACTGGTGACTGGCCTGGTCTTCTTTTTGCTTGCAGGAGGCTTGTGGTGGAAGACGAATGGGCGTTCGCAGTACGACCTGCCGATGCGTGAAAACTCGAAGGTTGTGTCTGCCGATGATATGGTTGGCGGCGTTTCATGCAGCTCCATGCACGACGAGGAGGCGACCTGGGAGGACGAATCGCCGCCCCCCAGAGCATCGAGCGAGGGGCCCTCAACGATGGGGAAAGCGTGGAAGGTCAGCGTCGAGCTCGATGGGGGGCTCTCGTACCAGCTTTCCATCCCCATGTCGGCCGCCGGTACGACTGCGTTGAAGCAGGCGATAGTGAACGAATGCCTCTCCAGCATCGGCGCAGATCGGACACCCGGGACCTGGCTTGCCGGCCAACTCGACACGATGGCGGTGCAGTACATCGGCGCCAAGGGGGAGCCAAAGACCGTCAAGGAGTCGTCCGACTTCGCGACTGTGCGCGGTTCGCGTGTGCTGCGCGTCACTCAGCGGGCCGCCAGGTCGCACGAGAGGCCCCCGATGATCTCGGCCACCCCACCACCGCTCGCCGGGCCGACAGTGGACATCGTGCCTGCCGTGACCAAGCCCCTCGAGATCTGAGTGTGTGCCGACGCGTACTTCGCGTACGTGCGTGGTGTAGTGCAGTGGGGCCCGGGCGGGAAACTTTGTACTAGTAGGAGCTGTAGGGGAAACTTTGTGCTACTTTAGGAGAGGCTTTTGAGTTTTGAGTATTTTGACTTGTTTGCCCCCGTGATATGAACCTTTTTCACTACACACCACTCGTCTACAAATACGTCTACATATATTTGCATGCAGGGAAAACACGTTGGTACTACTACTACGCTTTCTTGAACGCTTTTGGGCTTTGCAGGTTGGAGATGTGTTGATGCTTATAAAACAAATTGAATTATACCGCATCGGCGATCGGGCATTCGGCATTCGCGAGCTGAAAAATGGCAGAATCCGTCGGCCGTCCGGTCTCGGGGCCGGAGGTGCGCGAGGCAAGCGCGGAGAAGCGTGCCGCCACCAGTCCGCTAGTAGAAGCGTGCCGCCGCCGCTAGTAGCAGTGCTGCGGCCACGGCCGTCACACCCGCCGCCGCTGTTGCCGCCAAGGCGTCTCTATTCCTGAAAGGGCTCTCGTTTCCGGCGCTAGAGCCCGCGGAGTCGAGGAAGATCAGCTGGCCGCTCGCAACGGCCAGCAAGAGCAGGCACACCATGATGGCGAAGGTGCCATCCACCGTTAGCTGGTCCGTGCTGGCCACGCTCGAAAGCGGCAGACTGCTCGATAGCGCGTTGCACGGGACGGCGGTGAGGCTCAGCCCCGCCGCAGCGCACGACAACAGTGGCCACCGCTTTCTATCAAACGTCGTGCGAGCAGATGGCTCTTTATCGACCGCATCGGTAGCGGGAAACCGCAGTGGCCGTGCTCTGCTTGACATGAATGCGACAGTTTGCGCAGCGTCAGGCTGGAAAATGCGCGGCCTTGCGAGAGGGTGCATGGACTGCGCCGTTGCGAGGTGAGGTCGGGTGAGTCGGTGCAGCCGCTGAGGGTAGTCAGCGTAGCCACTGACGGCGCCCGTGGTGAGGAAGGCGAGCAGCATCACAGAGTTGGTTTTGCAGAGGGTTGCGCACGCGCGGTGTTGGGTCCCAAGTTTGAAAAAGACTCTCGAGAAGTCTCACGAGCGCGTGACCAAATCCGCGCGCGCGGTGTTGGTGCGGTCTTGTCATGTCGTGCACCAGCGCTACCGCGAAGAGCACGCCCTCCCTCCTCGATCGCCAGCGAGCCGAGTCGGCGCAGCCGCTGTGCACCACTCAGCGCGCACTGCTCACGCTCTTCCTAACCGCGGCCGCTCTGCTTTTCACGGCGTCAACGCTCTCGGCACCGTCACCGGCGCATCGGATCCGAAGCGCCGACCTCGCACGCAGCATCATCAGGCGGCACGCGCGCGAGGCGGAGGCGTCGGCGGGCGGCGGGGCTGTGTCGCCGTCGTCGTCGTTTACGCTGCCGCGCACGGCGGCCGCCGACTTGCTCTCACTCAGGCCTCTGACGTCTTCGGCACTGGCCGTGGACGACGCCTCCGCGCAGCCCGCCGCCTTCCCGCCGCCGCCGCCGCCGGCCGCTCGGGCCCCAGCCCCGGCGAGCGTCGCCGACCCGACCTGCCACGCTCGGCTGCACACCGACTACATGGGCGAGCGGGCGCCCGTGTGGGGCCTCGGCAAGCCGGGCTTCCACCTGGCCGACGCCGCCGAGTGCTGCGCCGCCTGCCAGGCGCACGCGGCCGTGTGTGGCAAGCCCGACTCGAAGAACAAGGCGTGGTGGCCGGCGCGTCCCGAGCTGCGCTGCCAGAATAACCCGGGCTGTAACCTGTGGGTCTTCTGCCCGGAGGCGCAATGCTTCGCCTTCGACATCCACGTGCACACCAAGGTAGAGTCAGTACTGACCAGCAGTACGTACTAGTTTGCACACCGGAGCGCTCGTGGCTCCTTTCGGATTCGGCTGCTCCCGCCACACTGTTGCCCACCTACATACCGTCCCACCTTCCCACCTTCCTTAGTACACCTTCCTACCAACTCACTTGCCACACCAAGGGCGAGTGCTGGCTCAAGCAGCAGGCCAACAACATCACTCGGCCTAAGGACCCGCACGAAGGGCGTGCGAGCATGGCCAAAGTAAGGGGCCGTATAGTACAGCCCCCTGAGCCAAAGTGCCCGCCCGCTTCCCAGCACCTGCAGCACCGCATGCGGCGGCCCAGCGCTGCAGACCAGACGCCCGCCCACAGATAACGGCCAGGGCTGCCCTCTAGTAGGCCCTCTAGTAGGCCCTCTAGTAGGTAGGCCCTCTAGTAGGTAGGCCCTCTAGTAGGTAGGCCCTCTAGTAGGTGGGCCCTCTAGTATGTGGGCCCTACTACCTCTAGTAGGCCCTCTAGTAGGTAGGCCCTCTAGTAGGTAGGCCCTCTAGTAGGTGGGCCCTCTAGTAGGTGGGCCCTCTAGTAGGTGGGCCCTCTAGTATGTGGGCCCTACTACCTCTAGTAGGCCCTCTAGTAGGTAGGCCCTCTAGTAGGTAGGCCCTCTAGTAGGTGGGCCCTCTAGTAGGTGGGCCCTACTACCTCTAGTAGGCAGCAGGCCCTCTAGTAGGCCTGTGAGGTGAGCCTCGATAGATAGATAGATTGATAGATGGATAGATGGATAGATGGATGGATGAATGGATGGATAGATAGAGAAACGCGCGGCCTGAGCTGCGGACAACCCGTCGGGGCCTTCGCCGCTCGGGTGCCCGACATCCAAAGTCCCCGCTGTCACCGCCTTTGCACCGCGCCCCTCCCAGGCGCACGACCTTCCCAGAGCCGATGCGCAGCTCGCCGCGCGAGATTTGGCCGTGGGCCGTCGACAAGAAGATCTGGGCGGGCGGCATCCCGGAGCAGATCCCGTGGATCTCGGGAGTCTTGGCGCCGGCCGACGCCACCATTGTCAGCGCCCCCGCCGACGACCGCTGGCGCCAGCGCTGGTGCGGCAAGCTGTATGTGCTTGATGCCGCAACCACCCCTACCCCTGACCCTATCCCTGGCCCTCCGCCTCACCGACAAGCATGCCGCTATTCACCCTAACCCTAAGTTGACGTAAGTAACTCTACGCCCATCCAGGTGCGACAAGCATGGCGCAAAGTACGGCGCGTGTGATGGCCCCGCACGCGGGACCGTCGAGTGAGGTAAGGGGCAGTGGAGAGTGAGGTCGTTTCAGGGCGACGCCGACGGCCCCCCGCGAAAGCGAAAAATACGGGGGGTGTTTTCTCCCCGAACCCGCCTTTTGACCACAAATGGAAGTTGGGACGGCCTACCCTGTACCCCCACTGCCTAAAGTCCCACGAGGTACTTACGCAAGAGTACACACACACTCACACAAACACAAGCCCCACGGGCTAAGGGGCTCAGTCACGCCCCGGGCCAAGGCGCTCACGGGTCACGCCCCAGCCCCGTCATCGCCGAAATAGCCGCCACTAAGGGGTTGTGGAGCCGCCACGCACCGTACGAGCACACGTCCGGCGGCGGGCCCGCGGCCAAAGCCCTCTGAACCGTAGTATCCGCTCATGCCGAGCCGCGTGAGGAGACGCTCCTCCTCCCGTCCGTGGTCGAGCTCGTCGTGTGCCTCGGCCAGCCCCTCGTCGCCCCACGTGCCGCAGCCGTAGCACTGATTCAGGTCGTCCGCACCCCAGAGCTCCGCCTTAAAATAGGTGCGCGGAGCGGCGGCACCGGCATATAAAGTACGGGTGTTTTCTCCGAACCCGCCTTTTCATTCACAATTTCTCACATACCTTACGGGGTGCGTTTTCTCCGAACTCGCCTTTCGAGGGGTGATAAAGCCAACCGAAAAATCCGTTTCTGTGGGGGTGATTTTCGACGTACGGGGTGCGTTTTCTCCGGACCCGCCTTACCCTTACCCTAACCCTTACCCTAACCCTAACCCTAACCCTAACCTGCGTGCTCCTTAGTCCTGCACAACATGCTGGCGCCCGTCGTCGAGAACCGCACGGTTCGGGGATCAGCTAGGGCTCGACGACGAAGCGAACTCGCAAATCGCCGACGGAGATGCGCTGCCACGGGCAGCCGCCTTCGGGGTGGCACCTCTGTCGGCGATTTGCCAACTTCCAGCGTCAGCGCGGACCGGTCCAGCTGGTCCTCCAACAAGCGGGAGGTTCCGCGCCGACACCCCCTTTACGGGTCGGTACGGCTTTATCTAAGTCCCTGGGACACCAACACTGGGTCTATACCAGCCTACCACTTTAGGGCACAGCTGCGCCGTTGCCTCGCACTCCTCCTGCCATGGTGTTCAGTGGCGGTGCTTCATGTTAAAACTGCAGTCGAGAGCAACGTGGCTTCTTGCTAGACTGTTGGCTTCTGGCGCCATTGGCTCATCATTAGCCCCTCCGACATGGACCATAGTTCGCTTTCTCTCTCTCGCCATCTACTGGCGTGCGCCGTACACTGCCACGCAGATTTCCGCACGTGCACGCAGATGCTGACGACAGCGGCAGATGCCTTTTTAGTGCCTTTGCCGCCACCGAGTCCTTCATTCAGGCAGAGGTAGCGCTGCCGCCCGTGCTTGCAAATAGCTTGCAAATGCTGCGACGCTGCCGCATTCGTTCGTCGGACTGGCGCGGCGGCGCCGGCCGGACGTGCTCGCAGGAGGTCGGCCGCAGCGCATTCTCGACCATGCCAAACACGCCGAACACGCCAAAACACCCGCGAAAAAAACCGGCGTTTTCTCCTCTTTCTCTCGGCACTCGTTACACAGGGCAAAACCCTCGCTCAGGGGCAGGGTAACTAGAAGTGCCTCTTCGGAGGTGAGACGTTGCAATTGTAGCGTCGTAGTCTAGATAGATGCGTGCGTCTTTTCTACGCAGAAATCTAGCAATCTTCTATCTATCTGGGGGCCTCAGCCTCTTCGGAGGTGCCTCTTCGGAGGTGAGACGTTGCAATTGTTGCGTCGTATATTAGATGCGTGCGTCTTTTCTTCCAGAAATCGATCTATCTATATCTATCTCCTCGCGCTCTCGCGCCGCGTTGGCGTCGCGTCTGTGAGCCGAGCAGCGCGGGGCGGCGACAGGCGACGAGGCAGTGGTATTGCCGCAGCAGTGCCAGCACAGGGCGGTAGGCGGCGACGCAGCCGCTGCTGCAGCAGCTGAGGCGAGCTTCCCCTTTGAGGGATCGGTGTTTTTGTCACCGGCGCAATGCTGCTCGCCGTGTGCCGCCAGCCCACAGTGCTTGTCCTGCTGCATCTACTGGCATGCGGTGCCGCGGAGCCGCTGCTGAACTTGCACGCGGGTAACTTTGACCGCGTGATCGAGCAGCACGACCACGTCGTGGTCCACTTCTGGGCGCCAGGTGTGCTCGAGCCGCTGCCCAATGATACGAGCACGCATCTCTATGAGCATACCACACCTTGCACGCACAGAAGACAAGACGTGCGAGCAGTTCAAGTCCATCCATGAGGAGGTTGCAGCCACGGAGGTGGGCTCCAGGATGGTTCATGGCATGAGTGATGTGACAGATATACGTGGGTTCACTTCCTACCTTGAAAACTGGGGCGTGACTCGGTTGCCCACGCTGGTCTTGTTCCGCAAAGGGCGCGCGCAGCAATACCCACACAAGGGTGCATCATTCCAACTGCCGACAGTGCAGGAAATCGAAGCTTGGCTTTCGCAATTGACTGCATCGGACGCAAAGTGGTCCAGCCGAGAGAACGCAGATCTGATGTTCACGGATGAAAACTTGGAAGAAGAAGAGGTCCAACGGCGCGCCCGTCACGGTGCGTTGGCGGCGGCCGCGCAAGTAGAAGAGCAGATGACTGGAAGACAATCTGATGACAAGGTTGTTATCCAGGCCAAACCTGCTGCTGCAAATAGCGACGAATCCCCGCCCCCCAAGCGGAGCTTGGGCTCGAAGTCGGGACCGGGGAAGCAGAACCTTCTGGAGGCAAGTCCCGATCCCGCCGACCATTCTAGCGGTGAGGGCGTTGTGGGTTCTCCGTTAGATGCGAGCAGTGCTGGTGCTGAGGCGAACGATGGAGCCGAGGCAGATTCGGACGAGGTGGTGCAGGAGGCGTGTAGTGCCTTGCTCCGACTCCACGAGGTGACAGACAGTAGCTTCAAGCAAGTGGTTTTGCACGACACGAGCACAGCCATCCTTGTACTGTTCTATCGACCGAGCGTTAAACTATGTGCCGTGAACGGCACCACGTACGCCGAATTTGCGTCCACGGCTTCTGCCGATGTGCAGGCACGTGCCCCCTCATTCAGGCCCAGTGCCCCCTCATTGCACCTCAGATGAGATGTGTATGGCGTGATTGGCGGCGCAGGCAATGCGCATGGACGTGGCGCAGAACAACTCGCCCTTCATGTTCGAGTCAGACGAGTTGCCAGTCATCATGATCTTCCCAGCCAACAACAAGAAGCCCCTCGAATTCACGGGCCGCTTGTCTGTCGAGGCGTTGGAGAGCTTTGTATTAGAGCACGCGGGAGACCAGTTAGGTAAAATGGAGCTGTAACGTGCACGGTATAATGCACACTGTAGATGTCCGGCAACGGACTCGAACATTTGCGTTGTTACCTCCGTCTATTGCGTAACATAAGATACGTTTATGTGAAGGATAATCGTATAATGGCCGGTGCACGCGTTTCATGCACGCGCTACCATTCCTTGGGATCTACGGTATTGCTACTTTATAGGACCGTAGGAGGGTATCTAGGTATCCGCTGAGTATCACCCTTACCTATATATATGTGTATACTATGAGTGATAATCAGCGGGCATCCATGTACAGTGGTGATAATTATCGGAAGGAAAAGCAGATACCTCATAAGATCTCGGAAGTTCGTCATACGCTTTAACAAAGATTCCACGAGAACTGGCTTCAGATATAGTAGGTGTGCTCCCTGTCATATATTAATTTCGAGGTATTGAGGTCGTTTTCGGTGCTTTGCACCAGGTGGCCCTTTTGGGTGCCCCCATGGGAAAAGCACTGAAAACCTCAATTTGAAGCCGTAATTCGAAAATGCTGTTGCCAGCACGCATATATCATCTGGGGATTGGCGATATTCTGACGCTTTGGGGTTGCAAAACCGCGATTTCTCGAAATGGCGACAACCCGACATAAAGTCGCTCCCAAACCGGTAGTTCTAGTGAATCCCCCCCGCAGATTTACTCTCAGGCGACGGGCGTGAAAAGTATATATCATAAACCTCGATTTACGATTTTTCTGATTTCACACTGGACAGCCGAGAGGGTAGTTCTACGGCTGGTCCGACCGTAACGGCGATAAAACGTTCGCTTTTCGATAAGCGAGACGAGGGATCGCGCCGCCGCCGTGCGCTTGGAGTGTAGATATGGGACAATGCTCAGTCGCACGCACGCCACCTCGGGCTGTGCGGCCGTCGCGGTGGCGAGATCCGAGGAGGCCGCGCGCTCAAACAGGAGAGCGTCCCTAGGAGCTCGTCTCGGTTAGAGTGACGTCTCAGTGGTGCGCACAAGAGGCTGCTGACCAAGCTGCGCGTACACGATGGCCTCCTGGTCGCCAACATGGTCGAGGACCATCATGAAGGTGTGCTCCATGCTGCTTGCGGCCGT
>Ga0209302_10001491_pt1 | contig 13654 bp, 9 predicted proteins | sample ArcOceMetagenome_2_FD_187445 | JGI IMG/M metagenome (GOLD analysis project Ga0209302, IMG submission 187445) | Marine eukaryotic phytoplankton communities from Arctic Ocean - Arctic Ocean ARC135M Metagenome (SPAdes) (version 2) | ecosystem: Environmental > Aquatic > Marine > Oceanic | place... | reverse complement strand
TACTCTCTTTTATCGTGTTTGGAATCCTTAAGTATACTGTAGGATTACGAGTAACTGAAGAAGAAGAGGTTGCTGGGCTTGATATCTCTGAACATGGATCTATTGCATATCCAGGAAAAAGAGAAAGAGGTCAAGACTAATTTCAATATATCATTGAGCAATTATACGCTCTAAAAAAATTAAAAATAAGTTTGTGATTTTTAGTTTGTGAAAAAACCTTAGGGGCTCGCCTCTAGGGTTTTTTGTTTATTTTAACTATTAATTAAAATACCCTTAATATAAATGGGGTATTACTGTTGATTTCATAAAAAAAAGCACAACACCCCCAAATTGCTATAGGTGTTGTGGTTTTTTTTTATTTTTGATTACAAACTAAAATTATAATAAATGAAAAAAGTAGAAGCAATTATTAGAAAATCTAAATTTTCTAAGGTCAAAAAAGCACTGCACGAAGTCGGGGTCAACTTTTTCTCTTATTGGGATGTTACCGGCTTAGGTAACGAAAAAGAAGGACACGTATACAGAGGTGTTTCTTATAGTACAAGCGATATCCAGAGGCGTTATTTGTCAATTGTTGTGAATGATGATTTTGAAGAGGTAACAATCAAAGCAATCATTGACGCCGGCTCTACTGGTGAGGTTGGAGACGGAAAAATATTTGTATCACAGGTGGACGAAGTATATAGAATTAGAACCGGCGAAAAAGGCGGTAACACATTAAAATAACTAGCATGGAATTATTAACTATCAATAACGTATGGATGATGATCTGTACGGCGCTCGTTTTCTTTATGCACACAGGGTTTGCATTTCTAGAAATCGGACTGACACGACAAAAAAATACAATCAACATATTATTTAAAAACATCTTTATTATAACGGTTGGGCTTTTACTATACTATATTGTAGGCTTTAACTTAATGTATCCGGGAGACTTTAATGGATACATTGGTTCAATCGTAACTGGAATTACGCCTCCTGAAAACGGAATGACTGCGGACTATGCAGACGGAGGTTATACATGGTGGACAGACTTTCTGTTCCAAGGTATGTTTGCTGCCACTGCGGCGACCATTGTATCGGGTGCAGTTGCTGAACGTATGAAAATTGTCGCTTTCATGATCTTTACTGTTGTTTATGTTGGATTCGTATATCCAATTGCAGGATCTTGGCAGTGGGGTGGCGGATTTTTATCAAGCTTCGAGTTTGGAGACGCAACAGGCTTTTATGATTTTGCTGGGTCAACACTGGTGCACTCTGTTGGAGGATGGGCGGCACTTGTAACTGTTTGGCTACTAGGAGCGCGTATCGGAAAATTTAAAGACGGAAAACCACAAGCCATTCCTGGACACAGTATTCCACTAGCGACTGCAGGGGTTCTTATTTTATGGTTGGGCTGGTTTGGCTTTAATGGAGGTTCTGTCCTTTCGGCGGACCCAGAAGCAACTTCGCTAACGCTGGTGACCACTTGCTTAGCTGCTGCTGCTGGCGGGGTTGTCGCAATGATTACATCTACTATTTTATATAAAAACCTAGATTTGACAATGTTTCTTAATGGTATTTTAGGTGGGCTGGTAGGAATTACTGCTGGCGCCGATCAAATGAGCCCAGAAGACGCAATCCTTATAGGTGCTATTGCCGGTGCACTTATTGTGTTGGCGGTAAGCTTAGTAGATAAAATAAAGCTAGATGACCCTGTTGGAGCTATTGCCGTACATCTTATTTGTGGCATCTGGGGAACACTTGCTGTGGGACTCTTTGGGGCAAAGGCTGGGTTTGATCAGTTTGTTATTCAATTAGTGGGAGTGAGTTGCTATGCTGTATTTTGTATAATCACTTCATTTGTCATTATATACACATTAAAGAAGACTATTGGAATTCGAGTGTCGGAGAGAGAAGAATTAGAAGGCCTTGATGCACACGAACACAAAATGGACGCATACCCCGACTTTAGGCTAAATGAGCATTAACCGTTTTAAATTAGTCAATAAAAAAACCCGCTTTTGCGGGTTTTTTTATGTTTAAATTCATCCCAAAATGAACTTAAAAGGAAAATGGATTCTTTAATCAAATTGATTAAAGTGACTATTAAGCCGTACAAAAATCAACGTACAGTTAAAGCACCTTGGAAAAAGCACCATTACGCAAATTGTATACAGGATATTTATCTTCTATCTTAAAATGCAAGTCTTAAAACACAATCATTATATAGTTTACTAACATACTACAGCATATGCCCTTTAATGGCGAAGCAGCAAAAAACCGCTTTTATTTAAACTAAAAATAAAATAGTGAATAATGCATTTTACATTAATTAATCTAATTTATCATCAAAATGACAACTTTTTAATAAAAAAATTGTAGATTTATTAAAATATTCAATCAAATTTAATAATTATGGTAATTAAAAATTATTTAAACAAATTGCTGGATCTACCGCAAATGGTTAATGAAAAACTACCCCTGAACAATTGGAATTCTATAGTTGAAAATTCTGAAAGCGCTATCCCAAATTGGATTAAGACACTTTTTAAGCTCTTGGCTCTTGGGCTAATGTTAGGTGCCTTTTTGGGTGGATTAAATTACTTAATAGACACACAAAACGGAGATCCTATTTTTGATATGGATAGCCCTGTTATGGTTGAAGAGTATGTAGAAAGAGAATATAATGAGGGTCGACTTGTTGAGGGTACTGGGAAATATATACAAGTTCAATTAGAAGACAATGACGGTAATTTACAATTTAATCAGGAGATTGATGAAGAAACAGGAGAATTAGTGTTTGAACAGGATATGAGGGTGTTTAACACAGGGGACGGGTTTCTAGGCTCTGTTGGTTATTTGTTGGCTTTGTTTTTCTGGCTTTATGCCCTCATCCCGCTAGTCAACGTGGTAAGGTTCGCAGGGAATGAAATTGCAAGTTCTAGAGGGAATATGTTAGAGCTTTTAATTCGAGATGTTCCTTTAGCCTTAATACGTGCGGCTGGATATATTGCTGCACTTATAGCTTTATTTAGCGCAATTGGATATACAATTACGTGGCTTACTTCAATTAATTTAGGGGTCGGTAGTAATGTTTGGGGTGATGCTGGTGGGATTTTAAGTTCTTTCAGTGAATTTAGCAATATTGGTATTGTAGCAATCGCTTCATTATTGGAAGTCAGTGATGTCTTTTCGTCTGTTAATCCGGAAATGTTAATGTCCAAGTTGACAGACACGATGAGTGAAGGCTCACTTATTGGGTGGCTTGATACAGATGATTTAGTTATAGTGATAGGAGCATATTGGAATGTCGTAGTTACATTAATTGTACTATTTATTAATTTAATAATTTGGAAGTGGGTATATACTCTAGGCCATACATTTGTTAAGTTTGTTAGTGGGCCATATTTCCCACACAAGTCACTTTAATTCAAATTAATAGCTGTATAATACTAAGAGGCCCAATCATATGGGCCTCTTAGTATTTAATATAAATTTAGGTTTAACCTACTTGAGCTGTTTAGAAATAGCTAAACTTAATGAACAAGATCTGTCTCTAGTTTGGCTTTGGATGTGATAAAGCAAAAATTAAAATTATAAAACAACTTATCTATTTGTTTTTTACTGAATGCAACCATCGTGAATCTATAATCATGCAGGAAGTTACTGAATAAGCAACTGAAAAATGAACGCCTGTCTCAAATTCAAATAAAGATAAGCTTGGCTGTTTCTGGTTAGATTCAATTTTAATCTATGCGGAGTTTCTACTTGCGTTAATGTTTCCAAACAAAGAGCGCATGACAATTTTCTCAAACACATCTATTTGAGCCTGATCTCTTGGAGATTCTTTTTCAAGATCCTGAATTTTCTTAAGAGCAAACTGTTGAATTGTTAATAGTGGCAGAACAATAGATTCCCGAACCGAAATAGACGCCTTTCCGGCTGGCTCCTCCTGCATTAACTCATTATAACCTGTTAGTTTTAACAACAGTCGCTTTGTGGTAACGTATTCAGCATAGATAACATTCCAAAATGTTCCATATTCAGGGTCATCAGACATGTATTTTGTAAGGTCAAAGAACGACTTAGACAACGACATCATGCTGTTCTCAATAAGTGTTTTGAAAAAGTCTGACGTTTGAAAAAGGAGTTGTGTTTTTTCAAACTCACCAATGTCTTCATAATGTTTTAGAGCTGTTCCAACCCCGAAAAATCCAGGCACATTTTGTTTTAACTGACTCCAAGAGCCGACAAAAGGGATGGCCCTTAAATCTTCAAAAACCAGCCCTTCGGATTTACCGCGCTTAGAGGGTCGGCTCCCTATGTTTGTTTTTGCATAAAACTTCAAAGTGCTCATATGCTCTAGGTAAGGGATAAATTTTGGGTGGGCCTTAAAGCCTACATATGCCTCGTAACTAAGCTTAGATAAATGAGCCATAACCCGCCTATTCTCAGTTGTCATTGTTAGATCTTTATTGCTAAGACTGTTATGAATTCCTGAGCTTATTAGTTGTTCTAGGTTGTATTGTGAAGAGTCTAGAGTTCCAAAGTTAGAGCTTATGGTTTGTCCCTGAATCGTAAGTTGAACTTCTTTGTCTTCTATTGTTGGCCCTAGAGAGGCATAAAAGTTGTGTGTTTTTCCGCCGCCTCTTGCCGGTGGTCCGCCTCGACCGTCAAAGAAAATCACAGTAATGTCGTACTTTCTAGAAATAGTAGTTAGCCGTTCTTTCGCTTGGTATATCGCCCAGTTAGCCATTAAATACCCTCCATCTTTAGTGCCATCACTAAATCCAAGCATAATGGTTTGTCTGTTCCCGCGAGCCTTTAGATGGGCAACATAATTTGAATTTGTATATAGGTCTTCCATTACAGAAGGTGCGTTCTCTAAGTCTGTGATTGTTTCGAAAAGCGGTGCAATATCAACCGTTAATTCATCCTCAAAAGCCACAAGCTTAAGCATCGCATACAACTGCATAACATTAAGCGTTGTTTGGTTGTTGCTTATAATATAGCGGTTTGCGGCTTTTTCTCCATTAGTTCCTTGAATGGTTTTAATGGCCGCCATTGTTTTTAAGGCTTTTAATGTTTCTTTCTCTGAAATCAAGCCCATGTCTAAGCTTCCTTTTATTTTAGATAAAGTCGCAACTTGTTTTGCTTCTGATAAATTGTGGTAATTAGAAGGAAAAATAGAACTTCCACTTTCAATTAATGTGTTTACCATGTCATTAAAGACCTTTGCATGTGCACGACTGTCCTGACGAATGTCTAATGATGAAAAATGAAATCCAAAAAGATGAATTTTATTCAAAAGACTATTTATATCTGACGCATAAAGCGACTGGTGTTTTTGAATGATGTATGTTTTAATCTCTTTTAGCTCAGACACTAAATGATCCAGAGTCAAATCTGTCTTTTTGCTAGTTATCATTTTGTACATTTCACCCTCAAGCACAGAAACGCGTTCTTCAACCCCTGCAAAAGACACTTTTCGCTTTAACTGTCTTAAGTCGCGATAATAATTTTTAATTATTGTTTCTCGCAATCTGGCAGCCACTTTTAAGGTGATCTCTGGAGTTACAAATGGATTGCCGTCTCGATCTCCTCCTGGCCAAAAACCAATGTTTATAATGTCGTTTTTAATGTGTTCACCGTCAAATATATTTTGCTGGATATAATCGTATACCGTACCAAATGATTTATAAAACACATTTTCTAAATACCAAATAAGACTAACAGCTTCATCGTAAGGAGTTGGCTTCTTGTGTTTAAAAAATGGCGTTTTACCTAACTGAGCAAGGAGCTCGTGTATTCTAGTTAAATCGTTCTCTTTTATGGCGTCTGTTAAATCCGTAATAATTCCTAACACGGAACCTGGATAGAATTGGGTTGGGTGCGCGGTAAGCACAATACGAACTTTAAACTCTTCTAGGTATTTTTTTAGCAGTTCTAGTTTGTTTTCCGCACTTGCTGTTTCTTTTAAACTTCTTAACGTTCCAATTCCGTCCATGTTATTAACAATAGGAAAAGCTGCGTCTTCAATAGCATCAAACAAAACTACTTGTCTTTCAATGTATTGTATAAATCGAAAAAGTAAATTAATTTGGCTTTTAGGAGATCGTCTCGCTTGGTATTTTTTAAAAAATAACTCTACAATTGCCGTAGGAGTTTTGTTGTTTGAAAAGCCTTTCTGACAAGTTTCAAAAAAGAGGGGTAACAAAACGCCTGTTTTGGTAATTGTATCAAAAGGCAGTGTCATAAATATACTATTGTATATTTGGTATTTTGACAAAACGTTTTGTTTAAACCTTGTGATTTTTGGCTGTGTAGACATTTATTTAATAAATTAAATTTAACTCAAAATTACTAAAGCGCCTTCAGACTTCATGTATAATCTGGGGATTTTTGCGAATATTCGCATAATGACTGACTTCACAAGACAAAATCTTAACAAACTCAAGAAATCATTCAATATCCTACAGGAAAGAACCTGCGTTGATCTTTTCCAAAAACCTTAAGTTGTTGTTTTTATGAATTGGTAAATCCGTTGACTTACTGTAAATTTAATGCTTCTAACAACCACTTATAATATTATGATTGAGATCGAACGTAAATTTTTAGTAAACTCAAATCGCTATCGTGAACAAGCTTCAAGAAAGTCTCTTATTATTCAGGGCTACTTAAATACCGACCCTCAACGGACTGTAAGAGTTAGACTTAGGGATCAAATAGGGTATATCACAATCAAAGGGGGTAGTGGTGACAACGGGTTAAGTCGATTTGAATGGGAAAAAGAAATCTCTAAACTAGAGGCGGAGGCGCTTCTAGAGCTCTGTGAAAAAACCATTGTTAGCAAAACACGTTTTGAAGTGTCGGTAGCCAATCACTTGTTTGAAGTTGATGAGTTTACTGGCCCCAATAAAGGGCTTGTGATTGCGGAGGTTGAGCTTAGTTTTGAAGACGAGGAGTTCTCAAAGCCAGACTGGCTAGGTAGAGAAGTGACTGGAGAAAAAAGATATTATAATTCCAGCCTCAGTAAGCAGCCTTTCGTTAGTTGGGAATGATTAATAAATTGCCATTAAATCGGCTTTAAAATTATTATATTCGCAATCTGAATAGATTTAAAAAATTATAAAATGAATACAACCTCTACTGATTTTAAGATTCAAGAAGCGCTAGATGCACTTGGAGTAAAAGATGTAAACTTAGGGACATCTACAGGAGTTAATAGTTTTGCAAACGGGCCTACTATCGATAGTTTTTCGCCTGTGGATGGCCAAAAAATTGGAAGCGTCATTTGTACGTCTAAGGATGATTATGAAGCTGTAATGACCTCTGCAACAACTGCGTTTGCTGAGTGGCGTACAATGCCTGCGCCTCAAAGAGGAGAGATTGTTCGTCAATTTGGGAATAAACTGAGAGTCTTAAAGGAGCCGCTAGGAAAGCTCGTTTCTTACGAAATGGGAAAATCACTTCAAGAAGGATTTGGAGAAGTCCAAGAAATGATTGATATCTGTGATTTTGCTGTTGGTTTATCTAGACAACTTAACGGACAAACCATTCCGTCTGAACGTCCTAGCCATGTCATGAGAGAACAATGGCACCCTATTGGGGTTGTTGGTATTATATCTGCATTTAATTTTCCAGTAGCGGTTTGGGCTTGGAATACCGCTTTGGCTTGGATCTGTGGCGATGTGTGTGTGTGGAAAGGTTCTGAGAAAGCACCTTTATGCTCAATTGCTTGTCAGAATATTATTGCCGAAATATTAAAAGAAAATAATTTACCTGAAGGAATTTCTTGTATCATTAATGGAGATTACTCCGTCGGAGAAATGATGACTTCTGACACAAGAGTGCCTTTGGTATCTGCTACAGGCTCTACAAGAATGGGGCGAATTGTTGGCGCAACAGTTGCGCAGCGTTTTGGAAAATCTTTGTTAGAGCTAGGTGGTAACAATGCCATTATTATAACACCAACTGCTGATTTAAAAGTGGTAGTTCCCGGCGCTATTTTCGGCGCTGTTGGGACCTGCGGACAACGCTGTACTTCAACAAGACGATTAATTATTCATGAATCTGTTTATGACAAAGTAAAAGATGCTATTGTTGGTGCTTACGGGCAATTGACAATTGGCAATCCATTGGACGAAAAAAATCACATTGGACCCTTAATAGATCACGACTCAGTAAACACTTATTTAGCCGCTATTGAAAAAGCGAAAACCGAGGGTGGCAAGGTGTTAGTTGAAGGGGGGGTTTTAGAGGGTCATGGCTATGAAAGCGGCTGCTATGTAAAGCCGGCGATTATAGAGGCTGAAAATCATTTTGAAATTGTACAACACGAAACCTTTGCGCCTATTTTGTACTTAATGAAATATTCTGGCGTAGTAGAAAATGCTATCCACAAACAAAATGAGGTAAACCAAGGGTTGTCTTCTGCAATTATGACTAATGACCTGAAGGAAGCGGAGAAGTTCTTGTCTTATGCGGGGTCTGATTGTGGAATTGCCAACGTAAATATTGGAACTTCTGGAGCAGAAATCGGTGGTGCATTTGGTGGAGAAAAAGAAACAGGAGGCGGGCGCGAGTCTGGTTCTGATGCTTGGAAAGTTTACATGCGAAGGCAAACAAATACCATTAATTATTCTGATGAATTGCCTCTAGCGCAAGGAATAAAGTTCGACCTATAAATTGATTAAGCTTTTTTAAGTCATGCCCATTGGCTGTGACTTTTTTATTAGAATCATACACTACCTTTGAGGCTAATTATACTTTGCTTTTCTTAAAATACGCATGCTTTCTTTATAAAGACTATGCGCATCATCGCTGAAGCTATACAGCAGCTTTTTGGCTGACTGAAGCCGAGTTAAAGCCGCTTCAATTCCGTTAAAGTAACAAATCAAGTATGTGGCAGGCACATTCATTAAATCCTTAGTCTGCTCCGGTGTAAGGTCAGCTCCTTGCTTGAGGCGTTCCATAAGAGCGTTGTTTGCGTTAAATATGTGGTATAAAGCCTTTTTGTCGTACTGAGGAGGCGAAAAAAGCAGTTCTGAGTCAATGCTATAAGCAGCATTATTTCCAAAAGTAATGGTCGTTTTTTCTAACTTAAAATAGGTGTTTTCTCCATTTAAACCTAGGTTAACGTATTCTATGATTTCAAAAGAATCCTTGTCATATGAGATCTCTACAGCGTCTAGGGTTGAATAAAACAGCCTTACCTGTTCATTAATCAGGGCAATATCAACTCGAGAATAAAACGTTTGGTTTTCAATAGTTTTTTTGTGGCCAGACCAGCACATAACGAAATACTCTTTAAACACCTTGTATTTCGGGTTGTAGTCCTCTCGCTGGGCCATAAAATCAAACACCCCATCTAAAGTATATTCAATATTGTTTTGCGCATGAGCTTCTATTGCAGAGACAATTTCAGAGTTCGAGTCTGTTAATTGAGTATCAAGAACTTTAGGCATGCTCATACTTCCTTCTCTAAAAAAAACAGACCCTCCATAATATTTCCAGATATTCTTGCTAAGGGATGTAACTTCCTGTGTCTCTTTTGGTCGAATTGTAACCAGCCCAACAACCTTGTCATCACTAAGGTGGGGAAATGGTATGTTTTCATATTGTATAATAGGCGGATAACTCAAGTAAGCGTTGATGAGGTTTTGAATTTTACTGTCATCAAAAAAATCAACCCCAATGATGTGATTGTATTGGTCGTCAACCCCAATAACAATGTAAGAATTATTATTAGGGTTGCTGTTTGATAATGCACAAATATGTTTTAAAAACTTAGCCTTTCCTTCTTTGCTGCTGATATTAATTTGCAGTTTCTTGTCATAAAAACTGCTTTCGTCATTATGAGCAAGTAAGTTTTTGATAAGAAGTCGCTTATTAATCATTTTTGAAGCTTAATGCTATTGTTCGTATGTCTAAAACCGATCTTTCTTAGGTTTGGGTTCTTAAATTTAGTAAACAACTCGGGGAAACAAGTTGAAATGAATTTAAGTTTTAACCATTTGTTAACAAGGTGAACGGAAATATTTTAACAAATTGCAACGTGTATCTAGTTGTACCAATAAATAGTTAAAATAAAACACTGTGATGGAGGGAGATAAAAATGGGATTGATATTCAATCAATCAATGAAAAAATTGAAAAAGAGAGTGCTTTTGTAGATTTACTTACACTCGAAATGAATAAGGTGATTGTGGGGCAAAAACACATGATCGAGCGTTTACTTATAGGGCTTTTAGGTCAAGGGCATATCCTTCTAGAAGGAGTTCCTGGACTTGCTAAAACACTGGCCATAAACACCTTGTCTCAGGCAGTGGCGGGTAGTTTTAGCAGAATCCAGTTCACGCCAGACTTACTTCCTGCAGATGTTGTTGGGACAATGATTTACAATATAAAAGCTAATGATTTTACGATAAAAAAAGGCCCTATTTTTGCAAACTTTGTGTTAGCTGATGAGATTAACCGGGCTCCAGCTAAAGTGCAATCAGCTCTATTGGAAGCAATGCAAGAAAAGCAAGTCACTATTGGGGATGAAACCTTTATACTAGACAAGCCATTTCTTGTAATGGCTACTCAAAACCCTGTAGAGCAAGAAGGTACTTACCCGCTTCCGGAGGCACAAGTGGATCGATTCATGTTAAAAACAATCATCGATTATCCAAAACTTGAAGACGAGCAACTCATTGTTAGAGCCAACCTTAAAGGTGCTTTTGAAAAAATAAACGCCGTGGTGACTGTCAAACAAATTTTATCCGCACAGGCTGCAGTTAGGGAGGTTTACATGGATGAAAAAATTGAGAAATATATTTTAGACATTGTTTTTGCCACTCGCTATCCAGAAAAATATCGTTTACCTGAATTAAAGCCTTTAATTTCTTTCGGTGCCTCTCCAAGGGGAAGTATTAATCTAGCAACTGCCGCTAAATGTTATGCTTTTATAAGGCGCCGTGGCTATGTCATCCCAGAAGATGTACGTGCAGTCGTGTATGATGTGCTCCGTCATCGTGTTGGAATCACTTATGAAGCAGAGGCAGAAAATGTAACGTCAGAAGATATTATCGGCAAAATTGTCAACGTTATTGAGGTTCCTTAATTGGTGTTGCGCTTATTATATGGCTTAATCTACTCCTCCTTTCATTAACAGTACACCTATCAAATGGACACCAAGGAATTACTTAAAAAAGTTAGAAAAATAGAGATCAAAACACGTCGGCTTTCCGATCATGTGTTTGGTGGTGAATACCACTCTACTTTCAAAGGTCGTGGGATGACTTTTTCAGAAGTAAGACAGTACCAATATGGTGATGATGTGCGAAACATTGATTGGAACGTCACAGCCCGCTGTAACGAGCCCCACATTAAGGTTTTTGAAGAAGAGCGTGAACTAACACTTGTGTTAATGGTCGATGTGTCTGGGTCAAAACTATTTGGAACAGAGGCGCAATTTAAAAATGAAATTGTTACTGAAATTGCAGCAACACTAGCTTTTTCGGCAACACAAAATAATGACAAAATTGGTCTCATTTTGTTTTCTGACGCCATAGAGTTGTACATCCCTCCCAAAAAGGGTCGCTCGCATGTATTGAGAATTATTAGAGAGCTGATTGAGTTTGAACCAAAAAGTAAAAAAACAAATATTGCTGAAGGCCTAAAGTTCTTGTCTAATGTTATGAAAAAGAAAGCAATTGTATTTCTTCTTTCTGACTTTATGGCTAACGGCTATCGGCACAACTTGAAAATTGCATCCGGGAAACACGACATTACAGGAATAAGGGTTTATGACAAGTACGAAGCTGAAATTCCTAATTTGGGTATGATACAGGTTCAAGATCAAGAAACAGGCGCCTCTTTTCTTGTCAACACCGCTTCCAAATCCGTTCGTAAGAACTATCAGAAAAACTACAATGGAAATGTTGATTACTTTTCTGATAGTTTTAAAAAGTCTGGTGCTGGAGCTCTTGATTGCAGGGTGGACGAAAGCTATGTGAAAAAATTATTGGGCTATTTTAAACAACGTGGATAAATAAATGAAACTAGACTCAAACATAAAACGATTTTCAAACCAAGGCGTCCTTTGTGTGGTTTTTTGTGTCCTCTTTTCTTTAGTGAGTGCTGGTCAAGTAGCTTCGAGTATAGACTCAACTGCCATAAAAATTGGCGAAGAGTTGCGTTACAGGATTCAAGTAGATGTAGACTCTACATCATTAGTCGTTTTTTCTGAGGAGCAGACATTTCAACCGCTTGAAATCATTAATAGCTACCCCATAGACAGCACAAAAAAGGGAGGTTATTACAAGCTAACCAAAACATACGGGCTTACTCAATTTGATTCTGGGGTTTACATCATTCCTAAACAAAAAATTATAATTGGTGACAAAGTCTTTTATACAGACTCTCTCAAGGTCCAAGTAAATCCGGTTGTTGTAGACACTACAAAACAAAAGCTATTTGACATTAAACCGATTACAGATGTTCAGAGAACGCGTTCCAACCTTTGGGCTTACATCGCCTTAGTCCTCTTGACTCTACTGGCTGTTACCGGTCTAGTATACTGGTTTTTTTGGCGTAAAAAGCCCTTAACAGAGGCTGAAAAAATTGCAGCTCTTCCTCCGTATGAGCGCGCTAAACTTGCTCTTGAAAAGTTAGATGAAGATCACTATTTTCAAAATGAAGATGTTAAAATGTTTTACTCAGATTTAACGCTAATCCTAAGACAATATCTTGACGAAAAAGTATATGATCAATCGCTAGAGAGCACAACAGATGAGCTAGTGTTTCGTTTAAAAACCCTCCAAGCCGCAAATCAAATTAGTCTAGGGGCAAATACAATTCGAAATATTGAAACGATATTGAAACGTGCCGACTTAGTTAAGTTTGCAAAATCCAAACCCGACTTTGAATTAGCAAAACTAGACAAGGGTACTATTGGGCTTGAAATTAAACAAGTCAAAGAAGGCTTGCCAGAACCTACAGAAGAAGAGTTGTTACAAGACTTAGAATACCGAGAGGCTCTTGAAGGCAAACAAAAGCGAAAAAAGCAAAAGCAAATTGTCGCGGGCGTTGTTGGGGTTTTCGTGGTCGCAATTACTTTTCTTATTGTTCAATCTGGCTTCACAAACGTAAAGGACACTGTTCTCAGAAACCCAAGTAAGCTATTGTTAGAAAAAACACACTGGGTTAAAAGTGAATATGGAGCGCCAGGAATTACCCTCTCAACTCCTAACGTTTTAGAGCGTCAGACGATTAAAGTCTCTGAAGAAATGAAGGATAAGGTTCAGCTCGTTGCCTTTGCCTGTGCGGGAAAAGACACTCCTATCGATGTGTTTGTAACAAGCTCTAAGTATGCCTCGGAGACAGGTAAAGATGGCAAAGAAAAAGAAGTGCCAATTGATGTGTTAGAATCTACTGAAGCGGTTCTAAATCGCTTTGAAAAAGAAGGAGCGAAAAATATTATTTCGAGAAACGAGCAGTTTATAACACCCAACGGACAAGAAGGTGTTAAAACTTTTGGGACTGCAGAATTTATTATAAACGATACGCTTACTAAAGGAGTGTATGTTGTTTTAGGTTTTTCTACTCCTAATTTATTACAACAAGTTATTTTAATTTGGAAGGAAGACGATGTATATGCCGATCAGATTATAGAGCGGATTTTAAAC
>Ga0209302_10001490_pt1 | contig 13655 bp, 9 predicted proteins | sample ArcOceMetagenome_2_FD_187445 | JGI IMG/M metagenome (GOLD analysis project Ga0209302, IMG submission 187445) | Marine eukaryotic phytoplankton communities from Arctic Ocean - Arctic Ocean ARC135M Metagenome (SPAdes) (version 2) | ecosystem: Environmental > Aquatic > Marine > Oceanic | place... | reverse complement strand
CCTCCCCGCGCCACCGCCGCGCCACCGCCGCGCCACCGCCGCGCCACCGCCGCGCCACCGCCGCGCCACCGCCGCGCCACCGCCGCGCCGCGCCCCTGTCGCGCCCACTAACCCGACCCCCCCCCCTGCCGCCCCCAATCGCGCGCCAGCCGCCAGGTGCGAGCAGGTCGAGGATCCCTAGCCCTAACCCTAGCCCTAACCCTAACTAGGTGCGAGAAGGTCGAGGATCTCCTGCGCGACGCGCTGGCGCACGGCGAGCTGGACATCAAGATGGCGACGGCCTGCTCGGGTACCGACGCCCCCGTGGTGGCGATGCGCGTGGCCAAGGAGCAGCTGGCGCGGCGTGGTGTCGAGCTGCCGTTCGAGCACGTGATGAGTTGTGAGATCGAGCCGTACAAGCAGGCACGCCCGCGCCCCGCCCCATACCCACACTATACACACTCTCCTCCACCCCCACCCCCGCCCCCACCACCGCCACCGCCCCCGCCACCACCTCCATCTCGCCCCGCCCTGACCCCCGTGTCCTCTCCTGCCCAGTCGTTCATCGCGCGCAACAACCCGGGCGTGCTGCTCTTCCCCGACGTCGCCGCGCTGGGGGCGACGCCGCGCGGCCAAAAGGTGGAGCCCGGCCCTCACCTGCACCCCACCTGCACCCCACCTACAACCGCTACCCCCACGCCACTGCAGACCCAGCCTGACCCCAACACGACCGGGCGCCTCCTTCCCCGCCCGCACGCGCCTTCAGGCGGCGACCACGCACGTGCTACCTACCACGTACCGCAGGCGACGACTGCGTACGGCGGCGAGGCCGCGGTGCCGTACGCCAACCTGATCGTGGCGGGCACCTCGTGCAAGGACTTCTCCAACCTCAAGGGGCGCGACCGCAAGGGCATCGAAGCCATGGGCACGAGCGGCGAGACCTTCATCGGCTTCGTCAACCTGCTCTTCGAGCAGCGCTACCCACTCGCCGTGCTCGAGAACCTTGCGACGGCCGAGTGGGAGAAGATGCGCCACTACATCACGGGCCGGCTGCCGCTCGACTCGATCAAGCCCAACAAGAACAAGAAGGCCGACATGCCGACCGAGCTGCGCTTCGAGGTCGACAAGAAGAAGGGCTGCTTCATCGTGAGCGAGGTCTGCGAGTTCGCGGGCGTGCGGCTCGGCGCGCACCTGCTCGGCTACCAGCTGCTCGACGCCAAGAGCGCGCGGCCCGCCGCCGCGATGGAGGCGGTCGACGCCAAGTCCTACTCGGGCACGTCGGTGGGGCTCACGCGCATGCGGGCCGCGTACGGCTTCGACGACCACGACCAGTACCAGCTCATCTTCGAGACCCCCGCGCAGTACGAGACTGAGCTGAGCGCGCTCGACGCCAAGGAGTTCGGCGTGCCGCAGACGCGGCAGCGCAAGTACATGCTCATCTGGCAGCGCGACCACTTCGCAGAGGGCACCGATGTGGCCGGGCTGTGGACCAACCTCGTCAACTTCCTGCGCTGCCCGCTCAAGTGCGGCGTCGACCCGCTTATGCCCCCCCCCTCGCATCCCCCTCGCATCCCCCTCACACGCCCTCACCTCACCCTCACCTCACCCTCACCTCACCCTCACACACTCTTACACGCCCGCACACACCCTCGCACACCCTCGCACACCCTCGCACACCCTCACACACACACACACACACACCGTTCCTAGGTTCAGCGTCGACTCCTTCCTACTCTCGGACGAGAACGACCGCGTCCACCACTTCCGCGACGCCCTGCGCGGCCAGCTCGGCCGGCTGATGTCGGTCAGCCGGCAGAGCGGAGACTGGTGGACGACCAATTCCAACCGGGACACGGAGCACACCAAGAACTTCCGTGCCGCCAAGCCCGTCTTTGAAGGCCCCAACGGCAAGGGCGGCGGCAAGAACCAGCTGGAGCCGCACGGTCGGCCGCCCAGGGGCGGCTGCGAGGAGCGGTCCCGCCCCTTCACCAACTGGGGGCCCAACTGCCAGCTGAGCCTCGCCTCGGGGCGCTGGTGGCCCGAGTACCTCTCAGTGCTCTCGCAGCGGGAGCTCGACCTGGCCGACTGCTTCGGCATCAAGGCGGCCGAGACCGGCATCGACGCGCTGCACCACTCGCTCTGGTGGAACATCTCGCAGAACGTTGGCCGCACCGACGTCCTCCCGCGGCCGGGCATCACAGGCTGCATCACCCCCGGCGGAGAGCCCTTCGGCCCGCACCGCGGCCGTTGCATCCTCGGCTACGAGAAGCTGCTGCTCTCGGGCATCCCAGCCGACAAGCTCCTCATCGGCACCGAGACCGAGGTGCAGCTCTCCGACCTCGCCGGCAACGCCATGGTCATGCCGGTCATCTCCGCCGCCATCCTCGCCGCGCTCTGCACCAAGGCCTATGCGCGCCGCCTCGCCGCCGACCCGGCCTTTCAGCTCAGTCAGCTCGGCACCGCCGCCACCGCCGCCGGCGCGGGCGCCTCCGCCTCCGCCTCCACCTCCGCCGCCGTCTCCGCCTCCACCTCCGCCGCCGCCTCCGCCTCCGCCGCCGCCGCCGCCTCCGCCTCCGCCTCCGCCGCCGCCGCCGCCTCCGCCGCCGCGAGCCGTGGGCCGGCCCAGGCCACTGCCGCGGGCACCAAGGCGGGCAAGCGGAAGGCGGAGGCTGCCGCTATCGGCGGCGGCGCCCGCGGCGGCGCAGCGCGCGGCGCCGCTGCCAGCGCCGCTGCCAGCGGCGGCGGCGGCGGCGGCGGCGAGCTGGTGGCCGCGCTGGCCGTACTGGTCGAGCTGTGCGAGGCGGCCGAGGCGACCTCGGTGCTGTGCACGTGCGAGACGAGCGGCGGCGTCTCAGACAGTGGCATCGTGCGCTGCGCCGACTGCCTCGTCACGCAGTGCCGCCGCTGCGGCGCCGGGCGCGACCTGCGCTCGCACGAGAGGGGCGCGCCGCAGCCGCACGCGTGCTGCGCCGGCGGGACGGCGGCGCGCGCGGCGCACGCGTCGCCCGCACTGTTCGAGCAGAGGCTGCGCCGCACCGCGCCCACGGCGATCGTGCTCGCGCCCGCCTCCGCGGCCGAGCTGGCGGCGCGCGGCGCCGAGCTGCCGCAGGGGGCGGACAGCGGCCACGAGGGCGAGTTCCGGCTGTCGCGCGTGCGGCGCGAGCGCGGCGGCTGGGCGCTCAGCTACTGCGTGTGCGACCCGGAGGCGGGCACGCCGCTCGCTGAGCTGCGCGTGACGGTGGGCCAGCTCGGTGCGGCCCGTGGCGTGTGCGCGCTGCTCTACTCCTTCGCGCCCACGCTGCGCGGCGAGCGCGGCAAGATGCCACCGATCGCGCGCCTCGTGCTGCCCGCCGCGAGCGGCCCGTCGCAGCCGCAGCCGCGCTGGGAGGTGCGCTGCGCGCCGCGCCGCTGCGCGCTGAAGCTGACACCGCTGAGCTACACGCCGTCGTACCGTGCGGAGGTTGGCCTCAAGTGGCACAAGCACGAGCAGTGGGCGAGCGAGCTGCGCCTCACGGGCGAGCCGAGCGTCGACGGCGTCTACGAGCGTATGCCGTGCCGCTACTCAGCCGTCTTCGGTGCGCTGTGGCGGCGGCGCGGCGCGGGGCCGCCGCTGTGGCTGCTGGTCAACCCCACCGTCGACCGCACAACGAACGACCAGCTCGTGGTGTGCCGCAGCCCATCCTACCGCGACTGTGACGCGCAGCTCGTGCTCGAGATCGTGCCGCCGCAGAAGAGCGCCACGTCCGCTTTCCACAAGCCGGCCGAGGCCAAGGCCAAGGCCAAGGCCAAGGCCAAGGCCAAGGCGCCACCAAAGAAGAAGCCCAAGCGGAAGAAGCCCAAGGACGATAGCGACGGCGACGACGACGACGATGGCGATGAGGAGGCGGCGGCGGAGGAGGACTGCGTGGGCGACGAGGCGTGCGGCGAGGCGGAGACTCCGTTTGAGCTGCTGTGCCGCCTCGGCTATGGCGCGCCGGCTCCCAGCGGCGCGGCCAAGCCGGCAGGCAAGCAGAAGGCCAAGGCCGCCCCCGAAGCCAAGGCCGCGCCGCCACCGAGCAAGCGGGCCAAGGCGGCGCACAAGGCCTCGCCGAGCAGGAGCGCCGCGGGCGGCGGCGCTGTCGACGCCGACGCCGACGCCGACGCCGCTGACGCCGACGCCGACGCCGCGGGCGCGCGCGCTGGCGGTGCCGGCGGTGCCGCGGCGGCCGTGGTGCTCACGGCGCGCGCCGCCGTGTGGGAGCCGGTGGCGCTGCAGTTCGCGGTGCCGCCTGACCCGACGAGCGTCGTGCTGGAGGGGTGTGGCTGCCGCCTCTCGGGCGTCGCGCGGCCGACGACGCGGCGGCTCATCGCGCTCACCGTGGGCAAGCTCGGCGTCGACGCCGGCTCGGCGGCCGACGCCGCTGGCTGGCACGAGCTGCGCGTGCTGACCGCGTCGTCGACCGTCGCCGAGCGCCGCCTGGCTGAGGCCGTCGCCGCGCCGCTCCTCGCCTTCGCAGCGCACGGCGGGCTGCAGGCGCTCGCCGCGTGGCAGCCGCTCGAGCGGCGGCCGAGCGAGCCGGCGTGGGGCAGCGACGCCGCCTGCGCGCCGCCGCGCCCTGCCGAGATCTGGAGCGACGATGGGCTGCGAACCTACGACGTCGACGAGTCGAACGCCTTTGAGGAGGCGCTGCGCGCGAGGCCGTCGGCGTGGGACGTGCGGCTTCGCGCCGACGGCACGCTGCGCATCGCCGCGCGGCCGCACGTCGCGGCGCACCGCGCGGCCGAGGCGCTCGTGCGCGGCCGCCCGCTCGAGAGCGCCGCGGTGCAGGTCGCGTGGCTGGTGGACACGCAGCGGAGCACGCTCTCCGCCGCGCCTGCGACGAGCTTCCGCGTGCCGACGAGCGGCAAGTTCGACGCGGCGGCCGCGCGGCCCGCCTTCTTCAAGCCGGGTAAGGAGCTCTACGAGCGGCAGGCGCGCCCCAGGGGGCAGAATGGCCGAGGCTGCCGCCCGCGTGCACCCAGGCTGCAACCCCTGCGCACCCGGGCCGCAACCCCTGTGCACCGGGCTGCAACCCCATGTGCATTCAGGCTGCAACCCCTGTGCACCGCAGGCGCGCGCGCTCGGGCGGATGCTCGCGATCGACGACGGCGCGGTGGGCTTCACTGAGGAGGAGATGAGCGACCACGCGCTCGCCAGCGGCATAGGATGGACACTTAAGGTCAAGGCCACACGCCTAACCCCTACCCCTTGACCCCTAATCCTGACCCCAACCCCAACCCTAACCCCAACCCTCACCCTCACCCCTCACCCCTCACCCCTCACCCGAAGCCTAACCAGGTCAAGGCGACGCGCGAGGCCCCGCTGCGGGGAGGCGTGCTCGCGGACGCGGTGGGCGCGGGCAAGACCGTCAACGCGCTGGCACTCGTGGCAGCACGCGCCGAGCAGGCGCGGCGCGGTGTGGCCGCGCGACCAGCGGAGCTGCAGCACGCGGGCGCGACGCTCGTGGTAGCACCGCTGCACTGCCTGCGGCCGGTGCGGCACCCGATGCTCGACGTTTTAACCGCGGCTACTCACTATGGCTGTACTCACTGCAGCTGCACTCACTACCACTGCAGCTGCACTCACTACTACTGCAGCTGCACTCACCAATGGCGGCCTCGTCCTTTGCAGGTGTGGCACCAGATGCTCGAGGAGTTCACCACGGGCCTCAAGCACGTCGTCATCGAGGGGCTCGACGACCTGCTCAAGCTCGACGCCACCACGCTGCGCTCCGCCGACGTCGTGATCGTCTGCTGCGAGCTGCTGTACAACCGCGCGCAGGGCCAGGGGCCCGGCGCGTACCAGGAGCACCTCGTGTCCAAGGCGGGTTGCGACGCGCTCCCCGGCTTCCTGCAGGGCCGACGCTCGACGCGGCTCATCGGGTCGGAACCCGACGCACTCACGGGCGTGTGGGTGCCCAACTCGAGCCAGGACCCGTTCGGTAAGAGCGGCGCCCGGCAGGAGGACCGCGACCAGGCAGCGCCATAGTAAGCATGGCCGTAGTACTCATAGCCATGGTACGCATGGTACGCACGGCAAGAGGAGCGCGACAGGCGGCACTCGTGCTCACGCACGCACGCTCTTGCCCACTCACCTGCTCACGTACGCACTTGGTGCGGCCAGGCGGCGCTCTTCACAGCTCGCTACGCCGAGGCCCTCAAGCTGCTGCGTGCGAAGGCCTTCAAGGCCACCGACAAGGGAGTGCCGCTCGAGTGGTTCACTTGGGAGCGCATCATTATCGACGAGTGCCACGAGTCGCTCGTCATGGGGCAGGTAGCCCTGGTAGCCCTGGTCGGTATAGTAGGTCGCCCCTTGTAAGCATTCGAAGAGCCGTAGTAAGTAGCCAAACAGGAAGCACTAGAGCCATAGGAAGTAGAGCCGTAGGAAGTAGCCACGAGCCGCTCGTCGTCGTGTTGCCAGAGGCCTCTCTTTACTATGGCGTGCCATCGTACCGCAGGAGGAGGCGGAGACGCGCGCCGACGCGACGAGCAGCAAGGCGGCTGGTCGCAAGCAGCAGAGCGAGCAGCAGCACGAGACCCAAGGGCACCGTGAGAGGCGCAAGTGCGCGCAGCGCGAGCTGCTCGGCATCGGTGTGCCCGACCCGGACCGGCGACCCCTCCGCGCGCGGCGGAGCACGTGGGGGCTCACGGGCACGCCGCTGCTTTCCAGCGAGACGCGTATCACCGAGCTCGCCTCGCTGTGCGGCGGCGCGTACGTCTGCGGCAACGCGGCTCACTGGCGCACCATGGTGACCCTAACCCTCACCATGGAGCGTGCGAGCCCTAATCCTAACCCTCACCCTCACCCTCACCCTCACCCTCACCCTCACCCTCACCCTCACCCTCACCCTCACCAGGAGCGCGCGAGCGTGCGCGACGTCTTCCTGCGCTACCACGAGAGTGCGAGCTCTCTGCTCTACCTCGAGGTAGCGCACACCCACTTCCCCTTCCCCACTGGCTACTGGCTACTGGCTACTGGCTACTGACCCAACCCCAGCCCCAGCCCTAGCCCTGACCCTCACCCTAAACCCTAAACCAGGAGCGCACCAAGGCGGCCCAGGGCTACATCGACGCCGCCGTGATGCGCAACCGGATCGACGACGAGCTCGCCCACATCCGCAAGACTCCGCGCACCGTGCCCTTCTCGCTACCCGCGCAGTCGGCGTACGAGGCGGCGCTCAAGCGGCGCCAGCTGAGCGGCTGGAGCCCGTCGCATTCGTCGGTCAAGAGTGACGCTGTGTGGGACGAGCTGCTCGCTGCGACCGCCTGTGCCAAGGAGCGTCAGGCCGCGCTGCGCGCCATCGTCGACAAGGTGCATGCGGAGGAGGAGTGGACCAAGGTGGTCGTCTTCGCGCCGGCGGGCAGCGCCTTCGACAGCGCGGCCGCCGCGCTGCGCGCGCTGCCCCGCCCCGTCCTCATCGGCGACCCGACCGACCCTGCCAGCACGGACCGGGTCGACAAGTTCTCGCGGCCCGACATTCGCGACCCCGACGCGCCGCTCGTGCTGCTCATGTCCTTCGACCACTCGTCGGCGCTCAACCTGCAGCACGTGAGCCACCACATCGTCTTCTACGCGCCGCTCTGGGGCGACGACGAGGGCGGCGTGCACGCGGCCGCCAACGAGCAGCAGGCCATCGGCCGCGTCTTCCGCATCGGTCAGGTGCGCGACGTCATCGTGCACCGGCTCGTGGCCGTCGGCCCGAAGAACCAGCCGACCATCGAGCAGCTGGTGATCGACCGCAACACGAGCGACCGCGTCACGCGGCAGGCCGTGGTCGCGTGAAGAACGCGCGTACTACAGGTGTGCCTCTCGATGTCGTTGTGCTCTCCTGACGTGTTCAAGCCGAGTTTCTCTCGGAAGGGGAGGGAGGGGACTACGCTGAGGATTTTTTTTAAATCCGTGGCACCATTGGCGAAGCGGAGCAGGAAACGAACGCTTGAAAAATCAAACTCCGCGCCAACAGGGCGTTTGCCAAGATGTTGCGCCGTCTCTACGGACTGCTCTCCGGGCGGAAGTACGTCGGCGCAGACAGCATAGGGAACATGTACTTCGAGCGACGGCACCCAAAGTACCCGGACCGAGTGCTACGTGAGCTGGTGCCGGCAGCTGGACAAAATCCTGCAGACTACAATCCCGACAGCGTGTCGGGTGAGTGGACGCACTGGCTGCAGGGTGGGGGCGAGAATGACCACTCTGCCCACCCTGCAGGGTGGGCTCAAAGTGGTCAACCGCTGGACAAAGTGGTCATACAGGATTCAGCGGATGATGGCCCGTCGGGCTTGTTTGAGCCACCCAAGGCGCATGGAGACGCCTTCAAGCCGCAGGGATGGACACCCAGCAGCCGGCCGGGGGAACCAGTGGTTAGCCAGGATGTAGAGAAGGCTCCTCAAGCAAACCCTTGGGCGAGCGTGGATCAAGCCCGGGCTAGTGAAGAAGCCTTCAAGCCCAAGGGATGGGCGCCCAGCGGCCCGGTGGAACCAGTGGCCTTTCAGGATGCAGAGGAGTCCCCAACGGGCCCGCTGTCTCGACCAGGCACGGGCGTGTTTGAGGAGCCAAAGCCGAGCGGAGAGGCCTTCAAGCCCAAGGGGTGGCGCCCAGGCTAGAGTGCTGGGTTGAGAGTGCAACCTGTACTGCCTGACTGTATCTCTGTAAGTTCGGCAGCATGTTCGGCAGTCCCAGACCCAGTCGCCCGTTTCGTGTTATATTTACCGGCCTCGTCATGAATCAGTCGAGTGCTGACTCACGAGTTTGAGTTATGATCAGCTGCCTGAAGCCAACTCAACAACTCAAGGCTTGAGTTGGCCGGGGGCTGTCAACTCAAGGCTTGAAGTTTTTGTACGGTACACGCTATTTACACGGCTTTAGGACCATTAGGTCTAAGGGGTAGTACCAGTAGACGAGAGTTGAGGTGATTTGGATTAGGGCGCCAGGAAGCGCCCATCGTCGCCTCTCTCGTGCCTCACGAGCAGCGCGTCGAGCGCGCGACGGAAGGAGTCGTCGCGCAGCGCGTCAGAGGCCGCGTCGTCTGTCCTTGTCTGCGCGATGCGCGCTGCTCGGCGCGCAAGCTCGTAGAAGGGCGGCGGCGCGCCGGCCAAGCGAACCGCAGGCTGCCGGTCGGGGCGGTGCGGCGGCTCGAGCACCACGGGCTCAAGCTCCGTCCACGAGGTGCCGCACGGGCTGACGGAGAGGCTGCCCTCAAAGCCGACCTGCCGCGCGGCCGCGCAGGCGTCGCGCAGGCACCTGGGCGCGTGCGTCGGGGAGGAGACCAGCACGGCGCGGCGTACGCCGTCGCGCTGCAGCCGGCTGAGCGCTGCGGTGCACTCCTGCTCTGTGTTGAACGATGACGTGTCGGCCACGACCGTGCGCCGCAGCAGGCATTCGAGGTGGTCGAGGTCGACGTGCTCGAAGCAGTCGAACTCGCGCAGCTGCGATAGCCGCGCGAAGAGGAGATCCACAAGCGCGTCCGCCTCAAGGCGGCCGCTGGCATCGCGCGAAGCGCCGGTGCCGCAGATGAAGGCCACGAGCTCGTCGCGGCCCTCCCACGCGATAAGCACCGCGTGCGGCAGCCGGCCAAGCTTCTGGCTCGCCTGGTCGCCCCATACGACCTCTTCCCAGTGGAGTGCCGAGCAGTGGTAACCGTGCACGACGACGCCGAGCGGTATTGAGCTGCCGAGCAGGCCCGGTACCATCAACAGTGCCAGTGTGGCCGTCGCACGTGCCATGACTCGTCTGGTCTTGCGTAGTACGACAACGAGGTTGGGGCGCGAGGCAAGTTTGGGAGGATACGACGGAACATGACATTTTTTTCTCTCTGTCCAGTCGTCTGATCTCAGAACTGCTTCTCTCCTCTAAGAGGTGACCCGGACATTGGTTCAACTGTTCCACCGTTCAACACAGGACCGGACACCAGGCCCTCCTCTTAGAAGCCGCCCTCCGAGTGCGTCGCGTGGCCGCCGCTACCGCCATCGCCGCCGCCACCACCGCCGCCGCCGCCACCGCCGCCGTGGTGCCCCCCATGGTGCCCTCCGTGGTGCCCTCCGTGGTGGCCGCCGCCGTGGTGCCCTCCGCCCACGGCCGCGCCAAGGATGGTACCCGCGACAAAGTCGCCCACGCCGCTGGTGGGCCGGTACGCTCGCGCCGGCTGCACGAACACGGTGGGTGGCGGTGGGTAGTAAGCGCCCGGCTGCATGCCGGGCTGCATGCCCATGCCCATGCTCATGCCCATCGGCTGCTGCAGGGCGACAGCCTGCGCGACGGGCCACTGGGCAACTGGCTGCCCCATTGGCACCGGCGCGACGGGAGCGTAGTTCTGCCGTCGCTGGCGAGTTACACAGCAGCAAATGCACAGAAAAATCACCAGGAGCATGACGCCGCCTCCGCCGCCCTCCTCAGCAGCGAACGAGGACGAAGGCACCCTCTGCTTGACGTCATCGACCCAGCCGTCGCACTGGTAGGATGTGTGCCCGCCAAAATTGTCCTTCCCACCAAACGTGGGGCCCAAGGGGCACGCCGTAGGCCACTGGTGGGCGCAAAAGCTGGCAGAGCAGCTCGAGCATGACGAGACCGTGTTGTGGCCGACGAACTGAGGTGTGCACTCTAGGTCCGGATGCACCTTTGCGCAGCACGAGCAGCTGCAGTCGCCGTAGCTCGAGCTCGCCACCCCACGCAGTAGTAGAGGCAGCAAGATCTCTCGCATACGCATGACGTCGAGAGTCCGTGCGGCCAACTCCAGCCCCGTGTTAGGCGGCGCGGTTGCGGCTTCCGTTGGCTCGGTTGCAGCCGGTCGCCGATCGTATTGGTCGGCAGTGTAGGGGAAAAACGACCAAGCACTGTCTTCTTCTGTCTGCATCGCGGATTCCTCGTTGAGCTGTGCTGTCCACAAGTTCGCGCGCTGGGGTTGGAGTGGCAGCGTGGCGCTGGTGGGATGCCCTGGTCCGTCTTCGATTTCTTCGCACCTCACAAGAGCTCGCCGCCACCGAGGCCGAGGGCGCCAGCAGTTCTGTCGAGGCTGCCAGCACTTCCTCCACACAGCGGTTGGCTGTCCGGCCCGGTCGTTCTCCGGCTGCTGGAGGGTGCGGATCGTGTGGCGCTCAAGCCGGTGGCTCAGGCGGCCCGGAAGCTCAAGCTGGCGACGACGGATGGCGAGGACTGGACAGTGCTGTGGTCGCACAAGCCGCCTTGGGACATCGACTCGCTGGCCAAGAGGCGAGTCGCGGGCGCTGGGCCGTACCTGGTCAACCACCTGCCGGGGACAACCCGGTTGGTGTCAAAGGTTGACCTTGTCCAGTTCAGCGCGGGGCTGGCCGCCAGGCTGCCGCGGATCTTCGGCGCCATCACACCGGAGACCTACGCGCTGCCCGAGCAGGCACGGCTCCTCGACGCCGCCATCGCGCGTCGCGGCCTGAGCGATGCCTACGGCTGGCCCAACTGGCTGGCCAAGTCGAAGCAGCACCGCGGCATACACGTTGTGAGCGGCAACGCCAGCCATACCATGAGCGAGCTCGGCGAGACACTCGTGCAGGAGCGCGTGCGGCCGCTGCTGCTGCCAGGGCTGCCGCGGGTCTTCGACGTCGGGCTGTACGTGCTCGTCTCCTCGGTGCGCCCGCTGCACGTGTGGGCCTTCAACCGCAGCCTCGTGCGCGTCTGCCTCTCCTCCTACCCGCGCGAGACGAGGAAGAAAGGCTGGGCGCGCGCCGCCTTCGCCGAGAGCCGCCGCTACGTCATCAAGGAATACACCCCGTTCTGGCGGCTGCGTGCCTTCGCGCCCCACCTCAAGCGCTGCGCTGGCGAGGCGGGCTGCGCGATGCGTGCGGCGCTCGACGAGGCAGGCTACGACGGCGGCGCGTTGTGGCGGCGGATGGAGCGCATCGCCGCATCGCTGCTGGTCGCGCTGCGGCCGAGCGTCGAGGCGGCGCTCGCGCGGCGGCGCATGCGCGGCGCCAGTGCCTTCGAGCTCTTTCGCTTCGACTTCCTTGTGGACGAGGATGCGCAGCCCGTGCTCACGGAGGTCAACCTCAGCCCCAACCTTGCGACTGCGCCGGGTGCGCCCGAGGATGGTGCGGTCAAGGAGACGCTACTTGTGGAAACGCTCCGCCTCGTGACACAGCGCTTCGCGCCCGCGCCCACCGCCACACCCGCCGCCACGCCCACCGCCACACCCGCCGCCGCGCCCCTCGCCGTTCCTACGGGAGATGGGTCGCTGAAGTCCTTAAGTTCCGTACCAGGCTCCGTACCAGCCGATCTTCGAGGCGTCACGTGCGGCGGCAGCTGCTGCCGACTGCAGGCCGCGTGCAACAGTAGCTGGGCGCGGCTGACGCGCTCGCACTGCCTGAGCCGCGCCGAGCTCCAGATGCTGCACCTCGCCGCGGCGGAGCAGCGCGTGGCGGTGGCAGGCGGTATGCAGCGCATCTGGCCGGCGCGGCTCGGGACGGGTAACGTGCGCACGCTGTGGCCGGTGCCGCCGAGGGAAGACCGCCTGCTCGCCTGCTGGACGCGTGCGGCATCGTAGTAACGTAAGGGCCTCTGTGTTATTCTGTAACTGATGTACGACCAATAGCATTTTAAATAACGTGTAGTGACTTAGTGCAAGTGGTGTGAAAGAGAGTTGTCAGAGAGTCTATCGACGTGTGCCCAGAGGGCCCGGCCGGTCCTCCGGCACCGGGACAGAGAGGAGCGCGAGAGAGGGCCGAGCTAGGCGCCGAGAGCCCGAGACATCATCAGTGTTTCAATTTGTTATTGCTGTTGTTGATGTTGTTTTGCGCGCTAGCGAATAATGACAGTACGACCGATCGATCTTCTGACAACGGGAGGGAGACGAGGGGGCAACAACAGGTATGGAGTACCAACGCAAGACGGGAACCAACACCTGGCCAGGGAGAAACTGTAACAAGGGCGCTAAGAGCAACAACGAAACAACGTGAGTTTCCCAGTAAATACACGGTGCACGCGGGCAACAGCTCGGGAGCGCTGGTGGTACGGCGGACTTGCGGGGGATGGAATAACCCCCGACTGTGCCACCCCCGACTGGCACCGCACAGGATCCGTTCTTAGGGACCGGCTGGATAGTCGTAGACGTAGCAGACCTGCCGGAAACTGCTTAGCAGTATAGCAGCGGAAGGACAAAAACAGGTTGTCTGATGTCTTCTTCTGATGTCTTCTTCGAAGCACCCTAAGCAGTTCTCCCCGAGAGAACTGCAACACCACAGCCTTCGTGTACAGTAACAGCTTTCACAGCGCGCGCAGCGTCTGTTGGCCGCACCCTGCAGCAGGGTGCGCGTACTATAACGGTAGTGTGTGGTTTACGGGTGGCGCGCGCGCCCTTCGCCCAGCACAAGTAAGAAAGGTTGCCGCGAGTATAGCCGCGAGTTCTACATAATTTTGCCTGAAGTGAGAGATTCGTGTGGGTTGAGTTGTTATCAAATATTGTTGTTGTTGCGTCGTGTCCGTTGTTTTCCGTCTAAATGAACAACCGATTAATGCTTGTTCGGACTTTGACACCATCCATCAATCCCGCATCAATCAGTGTCATGTCTGTTGCGTTCTTACTCGTCACACTCTGTGGCTCCGGGCCTCACGAGCCGGAGGGTGCGACCTTCGGCAGTCCTTGGACCAAGCACCTCTACAGGACCAAGCACCTCTACAGGCCCCGTGCCCCTAA
>Ga0209302_10001488_pt1 | contig 13670 bp, 5 predicted proteins | sample ArcOceMetagenome_2_FD_187445 | JGI IMG/M metagenome (GOLD analysis project Ga0209302, IMG submission 187445) | Marine eukaryotic phytoplankton communities from Arctic Ocean - Arctic Ocean ARC135M Metagenome (SPAdes) (version 2) | ecosystem: Environmental > Aquatic > Marine > Oceanic | place... | reverse complement strand
CCACGGCCAGCTGCTCTCGCTGGCGGTGCAGTGGGGGGTCGCGATCGAGATCGAGCGGGCGATCAAGAAGAACGCGAGCTTCTAGAGTGCGCACGGCGCACTCGAGACTCTAGCACCGGGACCCCCCGTGGGGGTGTTAACCAGCGGACGCATGGGTGTTAACCAGCGGACATCATCCAAGTGTGTGCCGTGTGCAGTATCATTAGCGTGTTGACACAGTGGGGTGCCACCCTAGTAATAAAAATAAGAGAGAGAGAGAGAGAGAGAGACAACCGCGTCGTCGGGGCGTGGGTGCGGGCCGTGCAGGCGGCGCGCGGCGCGCGGCGCGCGGCGCACACGCGCGCGACCGCCGAGGCGCCGGCGTGGAGCGCGCCGAGCGTGCCCGACTTCGTGTCGGAGTACGCGGGGCAGGCGGGCGCGCACCAGGCGGGTGAGGTCAAGGTCTACAACACCATCATTTCTGACGCAGCCCAAGCTGCTTGTTCGTGGTGCGACCCAGGCCTTCGGCGCGACGCGCGCGCGGCTGCTGCAGGAAAACCTCGGCGACTTCGCGCCGAAGGACGTGGTGGCGCCGCGCAGCGACGGCGCGGCGCGCACCGCCAAGTACCTGCAGGCGGCGCTCGAGGACGGGCACGACGTGCTCGTGCTCATCAGCGAGGTCTGGGGCCGCGGCTTCTCGCCGGAGGTGATGCGCTTCCTGGGCGAGCTGGCGCAGGCGCGGAACGACGGCATCGACATCGAGCGCGCGAGCACGACGTGGTCGACGTCGTCCTTCACCTCCTACATGGGGGGACCCTAAGGATTCTGGGATCCGGAAACTTTTGACGCTTTTGAGAATATTGATGGTCTGGTGCTCTCAAAAGAGGTTTTGAGCTTCAGGACCTTTGGAGGGCTCTCTTTTGAGGAATTTTGAGGAGGAAGGGGTGTTAATCACGGAACGTCCGACGAAAAGGCTGTCGGTCGGGCATAGACGGGAAAAGCTGTTTGACAGGTACTTTTCTAGTACGATCCTTCTAGTGGATGCCGTGAGCGGTTGCCGCAATGCCGTGAGAGCTTGAAAGCTTGATCTTTCACAAGGAATGTCAATACTTCGAGCGAGGCATCCCGTCATCATATCTGCGCCATACAGGCTTTTGAGGCTTTTGACACTTTTGAGGATATCGGAGAAATATCCTCAAAAGGGTGCCTAGGCACCCATTTGAGACTTTTGAGGATCTGGCGCTGCGGGGCACCACTTTTGAGCCTAGGGACCCCCATGACCTCCTACCACGGCCAGCTGCTCTCGCTCACTCGCTGGCGGTGCAGTGGGGGGTCGCGATCGAGATCGAGCGGGCGATCAAGAAGAACGCGAGCTTCTAGAGTACGCCGGCGCACTCGAGACCGGGACCCCCCGCGGGGTGTTGACCGAGACCGGGACCCCCCGCGGGGGTGTTAACCAGCGGATATGATAATAAGTGTGTGTGCCGCGTGCAGTAACCAGTATCATCAGCGTGTTGACACTGACAGTGGGGTGCCACCCTACGACCCTAGTAATACAACTAAGAGAGAGAGAGAGAGAGAGAGAGCGCCCCCCCGCGGCGCCCCGGCGGGACGGCACATTTTACCGGGGGGGGGCGGGGGTACAAGGGACTACCGTCTCCCCCAGTAAGCGGGGGGGCGGCACGTGTGCACGACTGTGCGCACCCCAATTTGCGCACCCCTCTCCCGCCCGCCCGCCACCCCCCCAGCACCCACCCTCTTTAGTCCGTTTAGACTTTACGGCTAGTTTACGACGATGCCCTTTTAACCCCCCATGGCGAGGCTGCCCACACCGCGGGCGCCCCGGCGCGCGCCGCGGGGAGACAGAGGCCCCACGGCGCACGGGAAGGCCCGCGGACGCCGGGATGGCCCGCGTTCCGCGCGCGACGACCGGCGGGACGCGACCCGAGTCGCGAGTGCCGCACACAGCAAATCAAAGAATGTTCTCCTCAAAATCGAAATCGTTTTGAAATCCGTCCGCGCCGTCCACGCCGAGATAAGATAGATAAAAGATATCTCTTATCTTATCTCGCCGAGAGACAGAGGTCAAAAAGCGAGATAAAATTTGGCAATTCGAATTGGCAATTGCTACAAATTTGCAAATATGTTTCCGCGTGTCGCGTGTGTATTAATATACGTCGCACCTGCGTCGCACCCACGCACCGCCAGCGCCACCGCGCACCGGGCTATACGGTACGGTATTATAAACTAGGCTGTACGCTTCGCTTATCTGCTTCAAAACGGCTAAACTATATGGCGAAGACAATCATCTGTGCGCGTACGCGTTGCGCGGCGTGCAGCTCGCTGCACCAGGCCGGCGACTAGAGCGTGCACCAGACGCGGGACGACTCGCGGTCGACTGTCGCTAGTTCTACTTATTTGGGGCCTCATCCACCGCCTCGGCCACCGCATCCTCTGCATCCGCCGCATCCGCGCGCTCTGGCTCTGGCTCAGCCTCCGCCCCGCCCCCCGCCGCCGCCACCTCCTCCGCGTCCATCGCGAGAGGCCTGCTGCCTTCGGTCGCGATGCGCAGCACACGCTGCGCTGCCTCCGCATGGCCGGCTTCGAGCAGCGAGCGCACGAGGGCAGCGTTGGCCTCGGCATCGAGCCGGACGGGCATCCCCGTAGCATTAAACGGGCGGTCGTCCTTGCTCTCCATCATCGCGTACAGCTCCTCCAGCCGCTCGAGCTCGCCATCAGCAGCGAGCTTGAGGAGGATCTTGGGCACCAAGCTGGGCAGGACCTCCCTGTCGGTCTCTCCGCGGTAGAAGACGCGATACCGCTGGGAGGAAGAGAGCACCTGGAAGAGGACGTCTAAGCTGCCGCGGTAGTAGGCTTGGAGCAGCTGGTCGATGCAGTTCAGTGGGAAGTTCTCCTGGCGGATGTACACATAGTTCGCATGCTGGGCGAAGAGCGCTCGCGCCTCCTCTTCTGTCTGCACGTTCAGTGCCAGGTTATCCAGCATCAGCCGGCTCGGCCAGTCGTGGCTATCAAAGCGCTTACCAATCTCTGCCGCAAGCTCGAGTGGTGTCGCATCCGGCCCAAGCTTTGTCAAGACGGGTTGTCGTCTGGGCTTGCGCTCCGTCACAGTATCCGTGCACAAGCCGTGCGCGAGCACCGCAGGCCGACCGAGTGCCGGCTCAAGCCACCGACGCGTGGCTACTTTCGGCCACGCGCCCGCGCGTCTGGCAGCCCGGAGCATGTCGGCTGGTCGTGAGGGAGGGGAGGCAGCGCAGGAACGGCCCTGCGTTAGCGGAATTGTGTAGCGTCGCGATTTGTGTACCGCGTGAAACCTCACCATCTTGTCTTATCTTCTAGAAGAGAGAGATCAAGTGTGGTTCTTAGCAGAACGCGACGCATACCGCTAGGTGTAGGTCGAGACTACAGGCTCACGCATACGGTGTGGAGTGCGACAACTATAGACGATCAGGCGGGTGAAATGCAGCACTGTGAGCTGGGCAGCAGTGCTGCGTGCTGGCACACCCTGCCGTAATATAAGTAAGTGAAGTGAGTCAAGCAGGCAACGGGCCCGATCGAAAGCCCCGCGCTCTCCAGCATCGCACGCCGGCGCGCCGTCCCAATCAAGGCGAGCCTTTCGCCGCCAGCCTCTCGCCGCCAGCCTCTCAGCGCAAGCGCTCGCCGCCAGCTCGCTCAAGACTTGGCCCCCACGGGGTAGGCGTCGTTGAACTGGTCGTGCACGGTGGCCTCGGCACGGCCTTCGGTGAGGTCGGCCTGCTTCTCGAAGGCTGAGGGGAAGCGGCGCATCGAGTTGTGCCCGGTCATGATGTCGATGGTCTTCTTTAGGCGCCAGAAGACGCTCTGCTGCACGTAAGGCACGCCGTGCTTGGCGCAGATGGCGCGCACGAGCGGCGCCGCCTTCTGGTAGGAGAGCATCGAGAGGTCGGGCCACAGGTGGTGCTCGATCTGGTAGTTGAGCCAGCCGTGGAGGAAGTCGTTCACGTCGCCCAGGGTGGTGTACGGGGTGCCCGTGCGGAAGTTGACCGAAGAGATGACCTGGCGGAGGAAGTAGGTGCCCGAGCGCGGCGAGCAGTGGCCCTCGAAGCGGTAGAGGTCGTCGCCGGCGTGGTTGGTGACGATGTTGAGGAAGGCGTGCGCGTTGGTGAGCAGCTCGGCGGCGATCAAGGTGACGAGGGAGTTGTAGAAGGCCGCGCGGCCGAGGAGCAGGCCGAAGGCGGCGGGCAGCAGCACGAAGCGCGCAACGAAGAAGGGGCCGAGCACGCGCACGAAGAACTCGCTCGCCGTGTAGAAGATCGGCCCGATCGTCAGCCAGTCGGGGTTGATCGTGCTCGCCCACTTGCTGCCGGGCATGGTGGGGTGCGACGGCAGCGGCTTGCCCGCGCGGCGCAGCTGGTTCTGCTTGAAGACCTTGAAGGTGTTGGGCGCGTAGTACCACCACTTCCAGATGGTCATCATCAAGCACGACACGGCTACCTTGACCGCGCGCGGCGCGGGCGTCTCGCGCATCAGCCGCAGGTTCTCCTCGACGAGGTCGGGGTCCTCCTCCTCGCCCAGGTAGTAGTGGTGCAGCTGGTTGTGCTCGCAGTTCCACGCCTCGACAAGCATCCAGTCGAGCCAATCCGTCGCGCGGCGGTAGACTGTGCCCACCGCAAACGTTAAGCGGTTGTACCGCTTGCTCTCGTCCAGCTTGTCATACCCGCCATGGCACACGTGGTGCCCGATGCACGTCCAACGCGTCATGCAGCCGACCGAGAGCAAGAAGATCGATACCGGGTTGATGGAATACCACATCGTGAGCGCACCGACCCACTGCGAGAGCCGCGACCACCACACGATCTTATTCAGGTGCGCCAAGTCTGCCGGACCTTGCTGCGCTGCCAGCTCTTTCCCGAGCGCCTTGATCTCGTCGCGGAACGCATAAAGGTCGAGCTTGCCGATCCACTCGTCCTCGGGTGCCAGCTTTGTCGCGGAATACGACTGACCACTCAGAGCGTCAGCATGCTGCGACATGACGTCGGGCATTATTTCCGTCGTGGATCGTCGTGCGTGCAGCACGATCGCTTGATTGGCCGGGGTGAAAAGCATCAGCCAACACTGAGATCAGACCCCTTCGCCCTGGTGTGTGCGCGCGCCCTGTGTCTGTGCTTTTCTGGTTTTCCGGTTCGACTCAGAATTCAGATAAATCACAAGACGCCAATCAACGCCTGCCCTGAACCCGGACGTGCAAACTACCCGACGCACATCATGCAACATTAATAGATTCGGGAACCTCTCGCAGTCATGCTGGAACCTTCGGCTCGCGCATTTCAGCTTGCGCATTTCGGCTCGGCTCGCGCATTTCCAACCACGGACGAGCGTCACCGGCCAAGTCACCCTGCGTAAGCGAGGCGCGAATCGGCGGCACGAAGCCGTGTTTGGCGTCCTGCTCCACCTCGGACGTCGAGAGGAACTCCTCTGGAAGATCGCTCTCGCCCACATCCACCGGCAAGTACGAGCGCACGAGCTCGGCGGCGGCGGCGTCGCCTATGCTTCTCCCCAGCGCCGCGCCGTCGTCAGAGGCGAGGGAGGAGTTGGCAAGAGGCGTCGGCAGGGCCGTCAGTGAGGGCGGTGGCGGCGACAGCCTCAGAGATGGCGGCGGAGGCGGCGAACGCGCGGGAGACGGCGGCGGCGGCGGCGACAGCCTTGGCGATGGTGGCGGAGGCGGCGAGAGCGCGGGCAGCGGCGGCGGCGGCGGCGATAGCCTTGGCGATGGTGGCGGAGGCGGCGAGAGCGCGGGCAGCGGCGGCGGCGGCGGCGATAGCCTTGGCGATGGTGGCGGAGGCGGCGAGCGCGCGGGATGCCACTCGGGCGGCGGCAACCGCCTTGGAGGCGGCGGCGAACGCGCGGGAGGCGGCGGCGGCGGCGGCGGCGGCGGGGGGGGGGTCTGCACGCGTTTCACGGCCTCCACCGGCGTCGTCGGCGTCGCCGGGCGCGGCTCCAGTTGCGGCGGCAGCAGCACGCGCGCGTTGGCGCTGCCGCTGTCGACCGTGACTAGTGGCGAGACTTGGCTGACCAGGGCGTTGGCGTTGGCGACGACGACCTTCTGCGCAGCCTCGACCGCCCGCTGCGCCTCGACCGCCTCCCACGCGGCGACCTGCGCCACCTCGGCGGGCTGCAGCTCCACTGCCGACTGGCCAAAGAGCGAGACAGCGCCTGCCGGCTGAGCCTTCTCCTCCTCCATCGCCTGCCACGTCGGCGGTGCGGCGAGGTGCTCTGGCTCGGCGTGTTTCAAGGCGGCCGCCTTGGCCGCCGCCTTGGCCGCCGCCTTGGCCCGCGAGGCAGCGAGGACCGACGCGCCGAGGTGGCCGAGGACCGAGGCGGTGGCGAGGGGCGGCTTGGCTGCGGGGAGCGCGGCGGAGGCTGCAGAGGCGGAGGCGAGCGGCGCGGCAGGCGCCAGGTGCGCCATGTGCGGCAGGAGGGCGGCGTCGCCCAGGGGCAGCTCCTCGGGCGGGGCGCCGCCGAGGAGGTAGAGCCAAGACAGCTCGAGGAAGTAGGCCACCTCGAGGTGGCCGGCCTGCAGCTGCTGCAGCAGCCACTGGTAACTGCCGCGCCCCGTGAACTGCAGCGCCTTGCGGCTCGCGCCGAGCAGCGCACCCTTGGCGACGAAGAGCGTGCGGGGCGGCGGCCGCCCCAGCACGCGCACCCAGAAGGCCTCGAGGCTGAGCGGCGGGCTGCCGTCGCGCGGCGGCGGCAGATCGCGCAGGAAGTGCGCGAGGTCGCTCTCCTCCCAGGGCAGGAAGCGGTCGGCGCCGCCGCCGGGCAGCTGCGCCACCGGCCGTGGCACGCGCGGGTGCGGGTGGACGTCGGCGAAGGTGGAGCGCAGCGCCATGCGCGAGAGCGTGACGTCGAAGGCGGCGGTGACCGGCATGAAGGTGTCGTTCGTGGCGGCGCGGCTGCTGGCAGTGAGGTAGTCGGCTGCGGATACGTTGGTCATGAGGTGGTTGCCCATGCCGCCGCGCGCGAGGGCGAGGCCGCACGTGGGCATGCGGCCCGGCAGTAGCGCAGTCCAGTCGGCCAGCGAGTCGTAGTGCGCCACGAGGTGATGCAGGTAGCCCTCCGCCACCAGCGGCGCGTACGATGCGTGTGTCGCCGCCGCGCCGTCTGCGCCGCCGCCGCCCTCGACCGCGGTGGCGGTTGCCCCTGCCTTGGCCCTTGCCCGTGCGTAGGTGTACCTCCCGTCGGTGTAGACGGTGCGCATGCGGGCGAACGGCTCCGACCAGCCGAGCGCGTCGTCGACCGCGCCGGCGATGATGAGCTCAAGCTGCGGAGGAGGGCCGCTGTGGCTTGGCCGGGTGGGGTGGCGCTTGGCGCTGAGCCGGCCCGCCTCGAGCTCCTCGATGAGCGCCGCGGCGGCGCACCGCGGCGGCGAGCTCGTCAGGTTGGCCGACGCCGCGTGGTGCGACGCCCCGGCGGGGTCATAGGGCTCGCCGCTGCATGGCGAGATGCCTAGGCCCCACGAACACGGGAACTCGCCCCAGCTGCACGCCATCGTGCTAGGGAGCAGCTGCGGCATGGGGGCGTGCTCTGCCAGCCGCAGGACGCCGCCGCCAGGCAGGCACGAGAGGCCACCGCGGTGCGGTGCGGGCGGCGGCGGCGGCGGCGGCGGCGGGGAAGACAAAGGCAGCGGCAGCGGTGGCTGGCGCTGCGTGCTCTGCTTGGCCTGCGCCGCCGCGCGCTGCTGCAACCCGCGGACCGTCTGCTCCGCGGCCTGTGCCGCCTGCGCCGCCTGTTGCGTCTGCTGCTCCTCCTGCTGCGCCTGCTGCTCCGAGGCGCGCGCGTACTGCGCCTCCTGCGCCGCCTGCACCGTCGCGTGCTGCGCCTGCGACGCGGCCTTCTGCGCCGCCTCGGCCGCCCGCTGCGCCTGCTGCGCCGCCTGCTGCGCCTGCCGCCCCTCCTGAAGCAGCTGGTGCTCCTCGCGCTGTGCGCGCTCCTCCGCCTGCACTGTGGCGTGCTGCGCCTGCGTCGCAGCCCTCTGCGCCGCCTCGGCCGCCCGCTGCGCCTCCACCGCCTCCCAGGCCGCCACCTGCTGAAGGTCCACCGCAGACTGAAGCTCCACTGCAGGCTGGAGCTCCGCCGCGCCCTGCGGCTGCGGCTGCGGCTGCGGCTGCTGCTGGAGCTGCTGCAGCAGCTGCTGCTCCTGTTGCTCCTGCAGCTGCCGCCGCCGCCGCCGCCCCGCCACCGCCGCCCCCGCCTCCACCACCGAGATATCAGCTCTCGCCGAGATGTTCGCTAGGAGATGCGTGTCCACGATTGGTCGCGAGGAGGCGGCGGCCTGCGCGCTGACCTGCGCCTTGAGAGCGGCAATCTCCTGTGCCTGCCGGGCGAGCAGCCGCTCCGCCTGGGCACGCTCGGCGTTGGCCGCCGCCACCTGTTGCTGCTGCACTGCCGCCTCGTCGACGACGGCGGACGGCTTGGCCTCCAGCTTCACCACCGCATCCAGGGCCTCCGGCTTCTCCACCGCGTCACCCAGGTGCCGCTCGATGCCGTTCGGAGTAGAAGCGGGCACGGCGGGCGGCTCGACAACAGTCGGCTCGACGGCGATCGACTCGACGGCGGGCGGCGGGCTGGCGGCGGCGGGCGGCAAGGGGGCGTTGGGCAGGGCGACCTTTGCCCGCAGCCGCACACCCAAACGCGGGAGGTCGGAGGCGGCGTCGAGGGCGGCGAGCTTGGCTGTCACCTCCGCCGCGGCCGCCGCGCTCGCGCACGCGACTGCGAGCGAGATGGTCTGGAGGCCGCCCTGCAGCTCGCTCAGAATGGGCGGGCTGATCTCGCGCGGCGAGACGCCGAGGTAATCGGCGAGTGCCGCCCAGAAGGAGAGCCGCTGTGCCGGATCGGCAAGCCTCTCCACCGTGAAGCTCGCCTCGACGCGGAAGGCGAGCCTCTCCACTGCCGAGGCTGAGTCGGCGGCAACGGCGGCAGCGGCGGCGGCGGCGGTGGCGGCGGTGGCGGCGGTGGCGGCGGTGGAAGTGGCCATGGTGGGTGCAGCAGCTGGTGCAGCCTGGGCGGCGAGCATCACGGCGCTGCGAGGGACCTGAGGGTGGTTGGCCTCTGCGAGGTCCTTAACGTCCTCATCATCCTGCCACTCTACCTCGGGGTCGGCCATTAGCTTTAGCCCGAGCGCAGAGCCGCCCGAGCCTCGGAGTAGCGCCTCCACCTGATTGCTATCGTCGCCCTCCACCAGATCGGCCGTCACGTGCAGCAATGTGCCGCCGCCGCCGCCGCCCAAGCAGATCTTCAGATACGCCCTCCCGCCGCTGCACCCGCCCTCGGCGCTCACCTGCACCTGCATCGCCTTCAGGTGCGCCGCCGCGGCCAAGGCGGCGCCGAAGGCCGCAACATCGGGAGGCGTGAACTCCGGCACCACGTGCAGCCGAGCACTCACCCGGAAACCCATCGGGGCCGCAGGGCTGGCAGCCTGCATGTGCGCCGACGAGGCGCCCCTTGCCTCGGCGGCGTACTTGACTAACGACTCGAACGTGCTGGGATCGGTGGGCGGCGGCGTCAATTGGTCCGGCAGCACTTGGGCGTGCGCCAGAGCGCGCGTGTTGGCGGCAGCAGTGGCGGATTGCTGCTTGACCGCGTCCTGCGCGAGCTGCGCCATCAGCCCGTGCACCGGGTCGGCAACTGATGGAGGTATCGATGGCAGCGAGGGCTCGTCTCTGGGTGGGTGCGGCCTAGTAGACTCGGCATCGACAGCTACATGCCGAAGGGGTGGATGTCCCTTAGAAAACCGCTGCACCCCGTTCATTGCCGGCTGCTCCTCGACCGGCTTCAACCCCTCGGGCTCCACACGACTCATCGGCCCCGCTGCCTGCGAGGGCTGCAGCAGTTCGAGGCTTGGCGGTGCACGCTCGACGCCCGGCATGAGGTCCTGGCGAAACGCAGGGCGCGCCTCGGCCCGTCCCACGAAGAGGAAGCCCAAAAGCATCGAGCCAAGCACCGAGCGGAAGCGAGGCTCCGCCATGACCGCCCTCCCTAATCGGGCAGTTTTGTAAAAAGGGGGAGGAGAAGGAAAATCGGCGCTAAGATAGATAGATAGATTATCTCTCTATCTTATCTTATCTTATCCTAAGATAGATAAGGTAGATAAGACATCTTATCTTATTATCTTAGGTATGGATAGGAAGGCAGATAGATAGATAGATATCTATCTATCTAGGAAGGTACCCCAGAGGAAGTGGCGCGCGCACGGTAGTGGCGCGGCCTCCCAGTGGAAGCACGCGGAGGGCGCCTCGCGCCGGCGAGTGGGACCCGGCGAGGGCGCCTCGCCAAAGGCGAGGGTCCCAGTGGGGTGAGCGAGCCGCGCCCCCCGTGCGCCCACTCGCTTTTCGAGCCGCGATTTGAAAGTCCCACTCGCCGGCCGAAAGCTCCGAGTGGGATTTCCCAGTGGGATTTGCGAAGCTCCCACTCGGAAGTCGCAGCCTTCCGAGTGGGAAGTCGCGGACTTCCGAGTGGGAAGTCGCGAGGCGCCGAGTGGGAAGTCGAGTGGCCGCGAGTGGCGTTTCGAAATCGAGAATTCGGACACGCATTGCGTCACGGCCCTCCATAGCTATACAGCTATACAGCGCTGTACAGCGCTATACATTATACAGCTGTACAGCGCTATACACTATACAACCTCTACAACACCCCTCTGGGTAGTATACGTCTCGGCACCGGACACCGCACTCGTCCCGGGCTAGCCCCCGTAAAAAATGTAATGAGTCCGGTTCACAGCTAACGCTAGTTGTAAGACCGTTAGTTGTTGGGCTGGTAACGGTTCGTTGTCTCATCGTGTTTGTTGGTCCTCCTTTGCAATGTTCACGACTCCTCTCTCGTCCGCGCCCGGCGACTTGGTCTCCCCCGCTCTCGCGGGGCAAGTCGGCCAGAGCGGTCCTCTCTCAGGGCTAGACCCGCAGCAGCCCTACTCACCGGCTGCCCCTCTCACTCGCCCCCCCGGGCTAGACCCGGACGGCCCCACCTTCCCATCGCCACGCAAGCTGGTGGCGGAGGGCCTAGACCCGACGGAAGTCGGGACCCAGAATACGAAACCATTATTCTGTCTGTCATGCGAACATGGCCTCTGTGGCCTGGGGTTCTTTCTACCCCCTGTAGAACGTCCATCCACCAACCCGCGTTGACGACTAAAAGTGTATTAGAGAATAGCTTTACGAGTCGGTCGTAGCATGCATGCAAGCAGCCGCCGCAGCTGCGAGCTGCCCCGGTGCGCCTCGGTCGGCCCTCACGCTCATACTCGATGCTCCCGGTCGGGTGCGTCACTAGGTTTGCTTTGATATGTATCTATGCTGCTTGTTTCCGAAGTCGTCGCCCCTTTGGCCCCACGCGAACTTGACATCGGGCAGGAAGGTCTCCTGCCACGATGGGCCACGTTGCCCGTCCCACGGGGCGCAGAGGGGGAACTGCGGCGGGCTTTGAGTAAATGGCGCCGCGCAAATGGCGCTCCTCGCCTTCCGCGAGCTCGCCTGCCTGGGTGAGCAGCAGCACAAGTGGACCCCGAGACGCCGCTAGGGCGAGGGGCGTGCAAGGGGGCACGTGCGCAGCCGCACCACCACCAACTGAACCCCCATGTACGGCTACCCACTGATCCTCCTGCCGGACGTGTGCGAGCGTCCCGTCAAGCCTCAAGCGCCAGCGCAAGAAGAAGGCGCCAATGCCCGTTTCCGCGCCACCGCCGCCGCCGCCGCCGCCGCCGCGGCACCGTCAGGGCGTGCGCGCTGCCGCCCGTGCCGGGCGGTCATTGCCAAGGAAAAAACGCGACTCGAGGTCTGCGCCTCTGTGAGGCCTGGGCGTCACGCCGCCACGCGCTTGGGTCACACTCCAAGAGCCCGGGCCCTCTGCGACCGACCGCCGCGCCGTGCGTGGTGGGTCGGGGGGGCGGGCGGAGGCCTTCGTGGAGGGGGACGGAAGGATCGCGGCCTCGGGGGTGGCCGGATGAAATCATTGGAGGGGGATGGTACTCATCGTACCGTTCAGGAATTCAGAAATTCAGAATTTTACAGGCTGTTCAGAAGAATTCTCTATGTGAGAAATTCTCATAGAGAGAGAGAGACCCAAGCTGCCTGTAAAAAATCTGAATTTCTGAAGCCTTGCGGAACGTGTCCGCTAAGTAACACCCTCCCATGAATTCTTCTCACGGTTGGGTGGCGCCTGCGTGCGCCACTCGCCGGCGCAGCAGGGGCGCGGGCCGGGCGTACGTGGGCCGCGGCCGTGCAGCGCCGCTCACCAGCTGGAGATGGGGGCGTGAGAGCTTCCGATGGGGGGGGTAGTTATTCAGCGGACTCCTAGAAAATTGAGAAATTTAGAATTCTGCCCACCATTTCGGTAGTCCTCTATAGAGCTGCCTTATAGGCTACCCTTCAAAACACGGGCAAAAATCTCAATTTCTCAAACTCTTGGAACGTGTCCGCTGGTTAGCCACCCCTAGGGGTGTTATTCAGCGGACTCATAGGAATTGAGAAATTTAGAATTCTGCCCGTGTTTTTGAAGGGTTCCCTATAGAGGCTTCCTATAGGCTACTCTTCAAAAGACGGGCAAACATCTCAATTTATCAATTCTTGGAACGTGTCCGCTGGTTAGCACCCCCCCCATCTGGACGGCCTCCGCTCCACCCGCTGCGCCTGTGGAGGGCCCCCGCACGTGCCCCTCGCGCGCCCCCTCGCGCGCGCCCTCCTCCCTCGGCGCCGTGATCCCCGGGCGCCGCGCCCCCTCGCGCCCCTCGTTCAGCGCTCCCCGCCAAAAGCCGCCCTCGCCGCCACCCTCGCCTCAGGCGCCGGACTGGGCGTCAAGCCCGTGCGGCTGTAGCAGCCTCTGCCGCTGCGCGGCCGGCGCTCCGGCCCGTGCAGGCGTGATTGACGGCATCTTTCAGCAGCATTTCCAGTACTGGCCACAGTATATGCCGCTTTCCGAGATCGAGCCGGGCCCGTTCACGGTCTGGTTGTCGCAGTTGCGATTGCCCACCGCCCCGCAGCAGTCGTCGTAGCCTTCCCATGTCTTCGTCCCGGGCTTGCGCCTCCAATGCGTGACAGCGGGCAGGATTGGCATCAGCAGGTTGAAGAAGGTCTGCGTCTTCATGGGGGGCTGGCCGTGTGGGCTCTGACCCGAAGGGGCTATGCCAGGGTTGTTGCGCATGCAGCCCACGCCAACGACCGCAAACGGAGGTAGCGCAAAGCAACCGACGCTGAACCAGCAGCCATCGAGGTCCTCAGCATCAAGCTCCTCCGGCGTCTTTTCCTTGGCGGGCCGTGCATCTCTGACATACGGTGCAGTCGGTGCAGCGACCGGCTGCACCACCATCGCCTGAGGTTGGGCACCGGGCACTTGGATCATGCTGCCAGCTGCAACACCTGGCGGACATGTGACCGACATCATCTGCCCGCCCACGCTCGCCTGGAACTGCATGCCGGGCCCGACGCCCGGCGGCACCACCAGCTGGTACATCGTGCAAAGGGCCACCGCGGGGGGGTGCCCTGGATTTATTTGGCAGGCGTCTCAATTGGCACACGACGACACCAATGTGCGCTGCCCCCCTCCCCTCCCCCCGCACGACGCGCTGTTGTTGCGCGTACGCACTCCCGTGTGACCACATTTCTCGCAGGACTGCCCTCTTGCTCATCGGCGCCCCCCTCGTGTCGGGC
>Ga0209302_10001487_pt1 | contig 13671 bp, 13 predicted proteins | sample ArcOceMetagenome_2_FD_187445 | JGI IMG/M metagenome (GOLD analysis project Ga0209302, IMG submission 187445) | Marine eukaryotic phytoplankton communities from Arctic Ocean - Arctic Ocean ARC135M Metagenome (SPAdes) (version 2) | ecosystem: Environmental > Aquatic > Marine > Oceanic | place... | reverse complement strand
GCCTAAGCCTAAGCCTAAGCCTAAGCCTAAGCCTAAGCCTAAGCCTAAGCCTAAGCCTAAGCCTAAGCCTAAGCCTAAGCCTAAGCCTAAGCCTAAGCCTAAGCCTAAGCCTAAGCCTAAGCCTAGAAGCCTAAGCCTAAGCCTAGAAGCCTAGAAGCCTAACCTGCACGGAGGAGAGCGACAGGCGGCTGATGACATCGTCCTCGATGAAGACGCTCGTCGTGAAGGCCGCGCTCGCCTGGTTAGGGCTAGAGCTAGGGCTAGGGCTAGGGCTGGGGCTAGGGCTGGGGCTAGGGCTAGGGCTAGGGCTGGGGCTAGGGCTAGGGCTAGGGTTGTGGCTATGGCTAGGGGTTGGTGAAGGCCGCGCTGGCCTCGGCGACGCCGCGCGAGAGCAGTCCGCCAGGAGGCGCCAAGGCAAAGCAGCGCAGCCGTGCTGCGTGCTCTGGGTGCGTGTCGCGCCAGGCGCGCCGCAGCAGCAGCGCCAGGAGGGCCGCGACGCCGGCGCCGAGCGAATGCCCTGCGACGGTGGGGAGGCTCCGGCTTGTGACCGCGTGTAAGCGAGCCTATAGAGAACCGCATGCCATGGAGCCTGCAACCACATTTATGGAGCCTGTAACCGCATGTAATGGGGCATGTAACCGTATGCAATGGGGCCTGTGACGAGGAGGCTCCAGCCGGCGCACGGCGCGCCGGCCCGGAGCAGCAGTGCCTCTAGGACGCCACTCCTGGTCAGGCGTAGGGTCAAGGGTGGGGCTAGGGTTTAGGTCAGGGTTAGGGTCAGGGTCAGTGGTCCGACATAATGTTAGGGTTGGGGTCAAGGTTAGGATTGGGGTCAAGGTTAGGGTCAGGGTCAGGGTCAGGGCAGAGCCTCGAGGACGCCGCACCGCTCCAGGTCGAGGAGCAGACCCTCCGCCGCACGAAGCATGCCACGGTGTGCGTACTGGGGCTCGCCACCGCCGCCCGCGTCGCCGTCGATGCCGCGAGGCAGCGGGGCCGCCTCCGCCATCATATCGGTCGCGGCGTCGGCGAGTGAGAGCGATCCCCGCACGCAGACCACCAGCTGCCGCGCCGCAGCGTGCGCCGCCACAAAGTAGGGCGTGCGATGGACGTCGTTGTGGAAGACGCCACGCCACACCGTGTGCGGCGCGCCCTCGCCGCCCGCCTCCTCGCCGCCCGCCTCCTCGCCACCCGTCGCCGAGCCGCCGCCGACCGATTGCCAACCCGCCTCCTCCCCGCCGCCGCAGCCGCCGCCGTCAACGCCTCGACCCAGGTGCATGTCGGCCAGGCTAACGAGCAGCGCCGCCTCGTCGAGCTGCGTGCAGCACTGGTTGCCCTCGATGACTGCGGCGGCGTGCCGTATTGCCACGAGCCGTGTCGCCCCCCCTCCTCCGCTGCCCGAGCGGCCGAGCTGCCCACGGCCGCCGCCGCCGTGCAGGGCCGCCGCGCACAGCGCACAGAGCGCGCGCGGCGCGGCTAGGAAGCAGCGGCCGGAGCGTCGGTAGATGTAGAGGGGCCAGCCGTACGCAGAGAGAGCAAACCACATGGCGCTCTCCGCCTGTCGCTGCTCCGAGGCCGCAACACGCAGCGCTCCTAGGCCCGCTACGCCGCCGCCGCCGCCGCCGCCGCCGCCGCCGCCGCCACCACCGCCGCCGCCACCACCACCACCACCGCCGCCGCCGCCCTCAGCGGAGGTTTCGTTAAGCGGGGCCCAGCCCGGCCGATCCCCCCAGAAGTTGGCCGCCCACTCGCGCCAGCTCCTACGGACGCCGAGGGGCGAGTAGGAGGGCGCGTAGGAGGGCGCGTAGGAGGAGGAGTAGGAGGAGTAGGAGGAGTAGGAGTAGGAGGAGTCGCCCTCCGGCTGCGCGCGCTCATCCTCCTCCTGGATATGATCCTCCTCTGCTTTGCGGCGGGAGACGAGAGACAGCGCTGCGACCATGTCGCCCAAGGTGAGCTCGAGCTCGGGCGCGCACACCTGCCGGTTGATGGCGCGTCTCGCGTCTCACGCCTCAGGCTGGTGTCTCAGGCCTCAGGCTGGTGGCGACTGTCGCGGCGTTCGCTAAGAGGCGTAGCGGCCTCAGGCGTAGGGGCAATCAGGCGGGCCACAAGGAGCGCCAAGCAGAGACGGAGGCAGCGGCGGAGGTGGAGGCGGAGGCGGAGGCGGCGGCAGGGCGGACGTGTATCCAGCTGCCACACGGCGGTGAGGCACTGCACGAGCACGCGCTCGGCCGTCTCGTCGAGCCGCACGCACACGCACAGACCCTTGATCCACCGCTTGGCCCAGCCCTGGGCGGCCACCTGGGTAAGGGTTACGTTCGGGTTAGGGCTAGGGCCAGGGCTAGAGTTTGGGTTCGGGTCCGGGTTTGGGTTCGGGTTCGAGCCCTCGGCGGCCACCTCGTGGGCGTGGCCGCTCTTCATGAGTGTCGCGAGGAGCGTGAGGCCGCACACGATGAAGCAAAGGTAAGCAAGCAGCGAGGCGCGGAGCAGGAACAGACTGACGCCGCAGGAATCGGCGGCGGCGAACTCGACTTGTGTCGCCACCACGACGCCGAGGCACATCTCACCCAGGCTCAGCACGAGGTGGGTGGTGAGGAGGGGACGAACGGCGCGGTCCCGAGAATCACAGTCGACGACGGCACCGCGCGTCGACTGGCGGATGATGAGAAGCTCCAGCAGGATGGCTGCCGCGTTGGCGACATGCGTGGCCAAGCAGGCAAGGCGCAACGAGGGCGAAATCCCGCCGCACCATTGGAGCCACAGCAGCAGGCCGCCGATCGACCGAACGGCAGCTGTCCACGAGGCCGGGACGAACAGATCGTCGGACGCGAGGCACCATCGGCGGCCGAGCCAGGTGAGGTTCGGCATGACGCTCTCGTCGCGCCTCTGGATGGGCAAACTTGTTGCCGTCTGTAGCCTCCCACATATAACATGCGAACTTTCTCCCCGCCACCAGCTCCGCGGTACACGCGCGGCCTCCGGCCAAATTTGGTTGTTGTGCTTCGTCTCTCATCACCGAGGTTGTCGAACGGAACCACCACAGCATGCGCGGAATGCGCTCGCTCCTGGCGGGCCACCGCCGCGCCACCAGTTTTCTCTCCAAGCTGGGCTCTCCAGCGCCCGCATTGGGCTGCTGGAGGGCCACCGCTAGGCTGCTCTCCACCGCGCGACCGCTCTCCACCACCAAGCCGCTCTCCACCGCGCGGTCGCTCTCCACCGCCCTGGCCACGGACCATTCCGACGACAAGTGGGAGTCCGACTTCCTAGAGGCAACCGCGACCATCCACAGCGACGTGACGCACGAGGAGAGCGCGGCGTGCATGCGTGAGCTGGTCAAGTCGGGCCTGCTGCGCCACACCGACCTGCGAGACCACCCCGAGCGCTTCTTCAAGGCGCACCGCCTCCTCGCTCGCCACGCGGTCGAGCACGGTCCGGGCTTCTGGATCCGGTTCACCGTACACTACAAGTGCGCCGCCACAGCCTCTCGAGCCCCCAGCCGGAGCCACCTCTTACCTGTCACTCCACACCCCTTCACCCTGCCACTCCACGCGCCGCCACTCCGCGCCGCCACTCCGACCCACCGCCCCTTGGACGTGTCGCAGCCTGTGCTTCGGCACCGTGCTCGCGGTGGGCGGGCCCGAGCAGATCGCCGCGCTCGACGCCGTCCAAGAGGCGGGGCAGCTTGGCTGCTTCGCCCTCACCGAGAGGCTCGCCGGGGTGCAGTCCGGCCTGGTGGTCGAGACGGAGGCGTCCTACGATGCGGCGGCCCAGGAGTTTGTGCTGCACACGCCAAACGAGGGCGCGGCGAAGAACTGGATCTCGCAGGGCTTCACCGCCGACAAGGCCGTCGTGCTCGCCGCGCTCACAGTGGCCGGCAAGAACGTGGGCCCACACGCTTTCCTCATGGACCTCCGACGCGGCGGCGAGCTGGTGTCCGGGGTCTCCGTGGGTGACATGGGCATCAAGACTACCGGTAACGACCTGGACAACGCCTGGATCAGCTTCGACAAGGCGCGTGCTAATACATAGGGTTGCAGCCTGGGATCACATAGGGTTGCAGCCTGGATCAGCTTCGACAAGGCGTGTGCTCATGTGTAGGGTTGTAGCCTGTCAACCTGGCGATCTCACCTCCTCTCACCTCCTCTCACCTCCTCTCACGTCCTCTCACGTCCTCTCACGTCCTCTCCTCTCCTCGGGGCAGGTGCGGCTGCCCCGCTCTGCTCTGCTCAATGCCCACGCCGACGTCGACGAGCACGGTGGCTACTCACGCCGCACTAACCCCAACCCCAACCCTCACCCTCACCCTCACCCTCACCCTCACCCTCACCCTGAGCAGGCAGCTACGCACGCCGCACCGCCGACATTGCACCCTTTGAGATGATCGGGCAGCGTCTGTACACGGGGCGCGTGGCCGTGGCGCAGGCCGCGCTCGCCTACCGCTCGCAGCTCTTCGAGGTCACCAAGGCCTACGCCGACGCCAAGCCCGTGCCCGCGCCGCGCACCCATCCGAGCGGCGCGCCGCCGCCGCGCCTCTCCCTGTCCCTAACACCCTAACCCTGATCCTACCCCCCTACCCCTAACTCCAAACCCAACCCTAATCCCAATGCCCTAGCCCGTACCCCAACCCCAAACCCTACCCCCAGCCCTACCCCCAACCCTACTAGCTCCAACCCCCACCCTCATCTCGAGCCCAAGCAGGCGCGCCGCCGCCGCGTCTCTCGGGCATCCCGCAGCTGCGTCACCTCTTTGCCGAGGCCGACGAGCGTGCTGCCAGGATCGAGGCCTTCGTCGGACGGTGCGAGGAGCGCCTCACGCCGCTCCTGCGCACTGGGGCGCTGCCCGGAGCCGCACTGACGCAGGCGCGCTAGGGAGGGATGAGTAGCGCTAGTGATGAGTAGACGTAACTACGACCGGCCACCGCGGGACTGTGTAGCGTGCTCGCTGTAGTGAACGTAGCGCCTGATCCTACCCCTACCCCTACCCCCACCCCCACCCAGGCCATCGCCACGGCCAAGGTCAAGGCTGTGGAGACCTCGATCGACCTCTGCTGGCGCCTCAAGCAGGAGGTGCGTAGCCACGCGCTGAGCGGCCCTAACCCCAACCCCAACCCCAACCCCAACCCCAACCCTAACCCTAACCTCAACCCCGACCCTAACCTCAACCCAACCCCAACCCCAACCCCGACCAGGTGGGCAGCTACGCGCTGATGGGCTCCTCCGGCTTCAAGCACCTCGACTTCCTCAACTGCTGCAAGTTCGCAGAGGGCGACTCGCGCGTGCTCATGCAGAAGATGGTACGCCTTGCTTAGGTTTAGGGTTAGGGTTGGGGTTAGGGTTGGGGTTGGCGTGCTCATGCAGAGAATGGTACGCCCCTGCAGCACCCCTCGCTGCGCCCTCACTGCACACCTCTCCCTGTCGCCCCCTCCTCTGTGCGCCCCGCTTTGCACTCCCTCGACTCCCCTGCAGGCGCGCGACCGGCTGCGACAGTTCGGGCAGGACCGCAAAGCTAACGTGACGCCGCCCGCCTCCCACGCGGCCGAGGCCGAGCTGTGCGGCCGCCTCGGTGCCGCCATGGCCGCGGCCAAGGGGGACAAGGCGCTCGAGCTCGTGCTGTGGGACGATAACTGGCAGACGGTCTACGCCCTCGCGGAGGCTACTATGGCGCGCACCATGAGCGAATTCATGGACGAGTGACAGCATCCAAGCGGCCGAGGCGGCATCGCGCAGCGCGAGCGCGAGCACGCACAGCACGCCGCGGCACCGAGAAGAGGACGACGCAGCAGCATTGCGCCCGTGAATTATACCGCCCGGTGCGCGTTGCGGTTGTGCGCCGGTCAACACCCTCCGTGAATCTCTGATCTCGCGTGAATCCCTTTTCTCCCCCCCCCCAAACGCGCTGTCCTGGCCTTTGAGCGCGAGAAATGGCTGCTGCGAGCTGTCCTCTCCACTACCGCCTCGGCGCCCGCGCGCTGCGTCGCGCACCGCGCATCCGCTGTGACACGCTGTATGCTGTGGGCGGGCTCTACGGCAACAGCTTCGCATTGAGCTCCCTGCTGGAGCGTGCAAATCGGGAGACGCGGCGCACGCAGGTCGTCTTCAACGGCGACTTCAACTTCCTCAACTGCACGCCAGCGTGGTGGCGGCAGATTAACTCGGAGGTCAGGCACGGTGCCGTGCACGGCGTGCCGCACGTCGCAACCCTCGGCAACGTCGAGGCCGAGGCGGCCGCCGAGCACTTTAACGGGTGCGGCTGCGGCTATCCCTCCTACACGTCGCCTGGCGTGGCCGATCGCTCGGACCAGATCGTACGCGAGCTGCACGCGTGCGCGCATGCGGCGGGCGCCGCCGATTTCCTGCCGTGGCTGCGAGGGCTGCCTCTGGGCATCGTGGCCGAAGTGGGCGACCGCCAGGTGCCCGTGCGCATGACCACCACCATGACGGCCCAGCCCTGACCCGGAGCCGGTGCCGGAGCCTGGTATTGTCCTTGGCCCGGCCCCTATCGTGACCCCTGGGCGTGCAGGTGGGCATCGTGCACGGCGACGTCGACTCTCTGGCGGGCTGGGCGCTAGGGGTCGAGCTGCTCGAGCCGCTCGACCATGAGCTGAGAGCGCAGCTCGGATGCGAGGCGCAGCACGTGACGCCGCGAGTGCAGCTCCTCGATTGGTTTCGCGAGGCGGGGGTCGATGCCATCCTCAGCACGCACACCTGCTTGCCCTTTGGGCAGGGCCTGAAGGGGCCGGGGGTGCGGGAGGGGTCGGAGGGGCGGGAGGGGCGGGAGGCCGAGGCAGGAGCGGATGGTGGCGGCGGTCAGGGCGGCGGCGTGGAACGCGGGGCGACGGCGGGGCCGGAGCGGTTGGTGCTCTTCAACAACGGAGCGGCGGGGATGCCCAACTTCCGCGGCGTCCGTGCGGGCCTCGTCACGCGGGTGCCACCACCACCACCACTACCAACCCCACCACGCCACCACCACCACACGCCACCCACCGGCACCAACTGCCTGCCCAGGTGAGTGCCGATCCCACGCCGCCACCCGACGCGCTCTACGGCATCGCCGCAGGGGGGCTGCGCTACGACGTGAGCCGTAAGTAGCACGTGGTGAGTAGTACGGTGAGCAGTACGCCCTACGGCACCGCAACAGAGGGGCTGCGCGACGACCGCGACGACCCCGTTGTTGCGACGACGCCGCGTGGCAGAAGGCGGCACGTGCCCCTCCCTCGTGGGGTCCCTGTGGCAGCTGGACGCCCCCTCTCCCTCCACCCCCATGACCCGCTCCCTCGTTACCCTCTACCCTCCCCCCGCCCCCCTTCTGCCGCCGCGCAGGCCATCCCCCTCTCCTACCAACCCTAATAACCCTAACCATAAACCCTAAACACTGAACCCTAAACCCTAAGCCCTAAGCCCTAAACCCTAACCCTAACCAGGCCATCCCCCTCTTCTACGACCACGCCGGCTTCCTCTCGCGCTTCGATGAGGTATGGCCAGTGGGATCGGCAGCCGAGGAGTCCTACCGCGCACGGCTGCTCCATGGGCCGCCGTTTTCGGTCGAGCAGGTGGGCCATAGGCGTCGTAGCGTGTGGGAGCATCTCTCTAGACCCAGCAGTATCCCTATCGAGGTACCTGTTGCGGATTGCTATATCTATGCTTCGAGCAGGCGGCGCGCGGCGGCGGTGTGGAGCTCGGCGGCGGCGCGGCGGCTCTGCTCGCGCTCTCGCGCAGCGCGGCTACCGACCCGGCGGCGTTCGAAGGCATGTGCGGCGGAGGGCGAGGCGGCGTGAACGTGGGAGTAGCAGGCGAGACGGTTGGAATGCGCTAAAAAGGGGGGGGGGGGTACGGGACTCGGGAGCGCACTGCAGATAAGATAAGATAAGATAAGATAAGATGTGGTTAGGTTTCACGCCACACGCGCTACACGACTCGCGACGCTACATAATTCCGCAATGCTGTGGACCCCTCACACCCAGACACAATCTCAATCACAAATGCACGGTGTACACCTACACGGGTGCACGGGCCGTGCGCGCAAAAACAAATACCTCATCCTCACGGTGAAACAAAAATACCGTGTCAGTGATTACACCGCATGGAAGACATCTTCGCCAACACGCTGGAACCAATCGGTATCAACCGGCATTCCCAGCGCCGAGAGCCGGACAAAACACCCGCGAACTTGCGGGTCTAGCAGTACTTCAAGCGTTGTGTCGCGCGTTCCCTGGTCGCACCCCAGCCCCAGCTTCAACCCCTGAGCCTCGCAGCGCTCGTTCCATGCTCGCAGCCCATCAGCCCACATGGTTGAATCGAGCCTCCCCTCACGGACACGCGCGCGTTGCGTCACGGCCCTCCACAGCTATACAGCTATACAGCGCTATACAGCGCTATACAGCGCTATTACAGCGCTGTACATTATCTTATCTTATCTTATCTCTCTTATCTCTCTTATCTTATCTTATCTTATCTTATCTTATCTTATCTTGTCGCCTGAAGCTCGCCAGCGCGGCTACATAACCATAGACACTGCGCACCATAGCCACCCACTACTACTTCTACATTACAAGTACAAGTGCGGCCTTACAAGTACACTTACTCCTCTTGCGGCTGCATGCACTGCTGCAATATAATGAAACACTCGGATTTCATTTTTAAATACGTAGGGCACACCGAGCCGCGCTCAGCCTGGAACTGCTCGGAATATCCCATTAATTAACAGACCGACCTAGAATCCAGGTCGGCAGCCCTTATAGAGGGCACGGCAGGCGACGAAGAAGAGTCGCCTGAAGCTCGCCAGCGCGGCTACAGAACCATAGACACTAAGATAAATCTCTTATAGACACTGGCGGCTCTCGGTGGCTGCCAAAAAAAAGAGGGGGGAGAGGTGTTGGGGATCTATCTATCTATCTATCTATCTATCTATTGGGGAAATCTGTCGTTGCCTCCCACTGAGACTTGAGAGGGCGCGTTAATTATAACATGCGAAATTGAAGGTTGGAGGCAGTAGAAGCGTGGGGCTGCAGAGGGCAGGATCTGTCGGAGCGGCGACAGAGGTAAGGCAGGATTTATAAATAGCCACCTCCGAACTTGAAGGCGCGCGGTGCTTTGGGTGTGCGCAGCAGCAAGAGGTAGGAAAGGGGGAGAGCTGCACGGCTCTGCAGCCTCTGCAGCGGAACAGCTCCGTGCAGATGCAGTCGCTACTCCCGCACCTGCCAATGGAGGCACAGCCTGCACCGCCACCTCCGGCCCCTGAGCCTATCCCTAACAGCAACGCTGAGGCCCTGCCGCTGCCGCCCTGCTTTCTGGAGCTGGTGAAGCAGCAGGCAGAGCGTGCGCTGCCTAGCAAGGCGTGCACGCCAATGCTGCTGCAGCGCGCCAACATGCTGCTGCAGGATGCCGTCGACGCCGCGTCCATGTGCATGCGTGCTCACGTTGACTCACCTACGCTGCTGAAGCACCTGCTCGGCGCAGAGCACTACAACGTTTTCCTGAGAGACGACGACAAGGTCAGGGCACTGGATCTTCCCGAGGAGGATGGCGGGCCGACCACCACAGAGCTCAACGCCTGGTCCTCGCTGGTCACGGAGCACGTTGGCGAGGTGGGACCGCCACCCTGGGCCGCCACCCTCCCCCCGCCCAAGGACGCTCCCAAGCCCACCACCCCTCCCACGCCCAGCTCCACCTCCGCTTCCCACTGCCATCGCGCCGCAGGCGTATGCGCCCACCCTCGGCGCCGTGCTCGAGCTGATCTGCGACAGCCTGATGGAGTCGGTCCTCAAGCAGCTCGAGGAACCGGCTCCAGGCGCCTCCTCCTCGCAGGATGAGCCCGCGGCCCGCACGCCTCTAGCGCTTACAGACGGCCCCGCAGCTCGTCCAAGAAGCTGCAGGCCCGACTGCTCTCGGTGGCAGCCGCCGGCCGGCCTGCCCCCACCATGGCCTGCGGCCTTTGGGAGGCCGGGGCCGCCCTCGTGCAGCCGCGCCGCTGGGAGGCGATGCCCGCGGCGCAGCTCAGACGCCAGGGTCGTGGGCACGCAGGCTCGGGCGACGGCGACGACACGGGCCCCAGCTCAGCGCACGACGTAGACCTCCTGCCGATCGACCGCGCGCTGCTCTCGTCGCTCGAGCTGCGGCAGACTTGCGGTGCTATCGAGCTGCTGCGCACTGCCGCGCGCGAAGGCGCCGCTGCCTCTGTCAGACGGGCCAGTGCCGCCCCCCGCCACCGCCACCGCCACCGCCACCGCCCCGCCCCTGTCCCTTGGCGAGCACGCAGGCGGGAGGCGAGCGGGCGTGGGCCGCCCCCGCCCGCCGCCGCTTTGGCCACAGGGCTCGGCTGCCACCGGCCTGCCGCCCACCTCCTTTCCGGCCAGCCGCCACCGCCACCGGCCCGCTGCCGCCGCCGCTGCCGCTGCCGCCGCCGCCGCCGCCGCCGCCGCCGCCGCCGCCGCCGCCGCCGACCACCCTTGCCACGCTTGCCCACGCCCAGGCGCACCGGTGCACGAGTGGGCCATCAGCGGCTTCCCCTCGCTCGGTCCCGGCAAGCTGTGCTCGCCGCCCTTCGAGCTGTACGGAAGGCGCTGGTCGCTGCTCTTTCACCCGCGAGGCTGCGGCGCCAACGCACAGGGCACGCACCTCTCCGCCTACCTGCGCCTCGAGAGCGGCTGCGCATGCGACGCGCGCGTGCGCCTCGCCGTGCGCAACCACGCCACGCCGGCCATCTCGGCCTTCAATAAGCCGTGGCAGTGGCGCTTCGAGTCCAACGGCAAGAACCGTGGCATGTCCTCGCTGCTGCCGCTCTCGTCGGCCAACGGTGAGCAAGGCTTCCTCAGTGAGAACACGCTCGTGCTGCAGCTGTGGCTGCGGCCGCTCGGTGCCGCCGAGGCGCGCTGCCTCCCGCCGGGGCAGGAGGGCGGCCTGCCGCTGAACGACGTGCTGCAGCCGGCGGCGCGGCGGTACTACCACGCGAAGCTGCTCGCCTCGGTGTGGGGCGGCGACACCGAGGAGGCGTTGCAGCTCATCCTCGCGCTCACGCCGACCAGCAGCACGGCCGACGCCGAGTGGGCCGCCGAGCGGCAGCGGCTGCAGCTACTCGCGCTGAGCGCCGCCGCCGCCGACGGCCGGGCCGACGCGGTGGCCGCGCTGCTTGAGGCCGGCGCGATGCACCTCGTGCAGCTCAGGCTGCAGGGGCTGCCCGAGGCCTTCCAGCAGTACAGCGGGCCTTACTACCGCGTGCAGGAGCCGCCGGAGCGGCGCTACTCGTTTGGCCGCCCCGTCTACCGCTCGGGTGGCTGCTGGCTCTTTTTCGCCGAGGACGCGGGCCCCGACGGTGCCGCGACGCCACCGCGCGACGCGGCCAACCCTCCCGCTGCGCAGTGGATCATCGGGCGCGAGGAGGACGTGGGGCACACCCACGGCTGGATGTACGTGGACGACGAGGCTCCCTCACCCGACCTGATCCAGGGTGAGTGGCAGCTGTGGCAGGGGCCGCTCGAGAAGCCGCCCGCCGAGCCGATGGAGCTGCCCGAGGTCGGCGGCGAGGGCGGCTGCTGGTGCGGCTGCGAGCGCGTCAAGGTGGTGCCGAGCGCCGCCTTCCTCTCGCCACACCGCTCGCTCACGCCGCTGCACTACGCGGCGTGGGGCGGCCAGCTCGAGTGCTGCAACCTAGTGCTCAAGGCGTGCAAGCCCTACGCGGCCAACCCGCCCACGCCGCGCCCCGGCGAGGCGCCGCCCGCCGTCGACGAGGTGGTCGAGTCGCCGCTGCTGCTCGCCGCGCGCGGCACCGCCGGCGCGGCCCCCGTGGTGCAGCTCCTCGCGGCCGAGGGGTTCACCGACTACCGCGCGCTGGGCAACGCCGCCACGCACACGGTGCGCATCGGCCTGTTGGAGGCCGCCCCTAAACCTAACCCTAACCCTGAGCCCAACCCTGAGCCCAACCCTGAGCCCCACCCTGAGCCCAACTCTGAGCCCAACCCTGAGCCTGAGCCTGAGCCTGAGCCTGAGCCTGAGCCTGAGCCCTGACCAGGTGCGCATCGGGCTGCTGGAGGCGGCGCTGCTCCGCCACTCGCAGTTCATGTCGCTCGTGCACGACCCCTTTGCGCAGCTCGCGCGCGCCGTGCAGCGCTTCCCCAAGCCACTCGGCGCCGCGCTCTCCAACCTCCTCGGCTGGTTCTCGTGCTCGCTCTACCGTGACGGCTCCACAGTCGGCCCCTTCGGCTCGCTATCGTCGCAGTGCCAGGAGGCTGTGCTCTGGCGTGTCGCCGAGGCTGTGCTCATGCCGCCCGGCTCGTCGGGCAGCCAGGTGCCCCCACCCCTAATCCTAACCCCAAACCCCAACTCCGAACCCCAACCCTCAACCGCGAGCCCCGAGCCCCGCACCTCAACCCCCAACCCCCAACCCCTATCACCCTAACCCTCACCCCACGCCTGGCCAGGTGCCGCCCCACCTGTGCGCGCTCAACGAGAGCTGCCTCTGGGAGTGGCTCGCGCAGTGGGACCTCATGATGCGCATGTCGGACAAGCTGGAGAGCCTCCTCTCGGAGGGGCTCGACGGCGCCGACGGCGACGCGGCCGAGGGCGTCTACCGCAACCTGGCGCTGCGCTACGCGGCTCAGCTCGAGGAGTGCTGCCAGCTGCTCTACGGCGACGAGGTGGCCGCGGAGCTCGGCATCCCGCGCGACGGCATGTCCGTCGAGCGCTGGTCGTGCGGCGGCCAGTTCCTCGTCGACGTCATCGGCCGCTGGGTCTTCGGCCCCTCGTTTTGGATCAAGGAGCACCTGTGGCGGCTCCCCGACGGGCCCAGCCGGTGGGAGGCCTACCGATCGTACCACTCGCAGCTGCGCGGCACGGAGCTGCTGCTGCCCGCCTCGTACATGTCCATCGACCCGTGGCTGCTCTCGCTCTCGTGCTTCAAGGGCTCGGCGGCCGTCTCGGGGCGCGAGTCGACGATGATCCGCTACTGCCTCGAGCTCATGCAGTCGCACGCGCGGCACCTCGAGGGCACCGAGGCCGACGAGACGGTCAAGTCGGGCAAGAGCCGCGCTGAGATGAGCCTACTCGAGGCGTGGAAGGCCAAGTGCCCGTACATCAACGCGCTCGACCTCAAGCGCGGCAAGAACCGGCCGCTCTACTCATACATGAGCTCCGTTATCACCGAGGGCCTCGCGCTCGACGCGGCACCGCCGCCGAGCCTACCGACGGCGGCGGAGCGCGCGCGCATCGCCACCATCGACACGGCCGAGCTGCGCGGCTGGTGGCGCGGCCGCTCGACGGCGCAGCGCAGCGCCGTGCTCGGCTTCCCGCTGCAGGAGCTCGAGCGGCTCGTGTGGGTGTGCCCCGTGTGGGAGGTGCTGCTGCACAAGCTGCCCGAGCTCGTCTCGGGCGCGTGCCCGCCCACCCGCATCGCGTGCGCCAACGGCAGCGTGAACCTGGGCGCCGAGCTGCTCAACTCGCCCGACCTCGCCGTCAAGCTCATGATGGAGGCGCGACTGGCCGAGCTCGAGTGGTCGACCCCCTCGACGCCCGGCAACGAGCTCGAGGGCGAGAAGCAGCGCATGGTCGAGCAGCTCGCGCTCTCCCTCCTGCAGACGCGGCTCGTCGAGGCGCGCCGCAGCGCGACCGATGCCCCCCCCCCCCCCCCCCCCCCCCCCCCCCCCCCCCCCCCCCCCCCCCCCCCCCCCCCCCCCCCCCACCCCCCCCC
>Ga0209302_10001484_pt1 | contig 13675 bp, 4 predicted proteins | sample ArcOceMetagenome_2_FD_187445 | JGI IMG/M metagenome (GOLD analysis project Ga0209302, IMG submission 187445) | Marine eukaryotic phytoplankton communities from Arctic Ocean - Arctic Ocean ARC135M Metagenome (SPAdes) (version 2) | ecosystem: Environmental > Aquatic > Marine > Oceanic | place... | reverse complement strand
CTACGTTTTGTTTTTTTACGGCTCCTACGCCTACGGCGTCTTCCGCCAACTTTTAATGATGCGAGTTGTTCTAGAATACCCATTTATAGTATATGGTTAGAAAAAAATCCCTAAAGTAATAAATTAAACGCAGCCATTTTTATAAATTGCATAATTGGTAGTATTATTATAAAATGATTTACTGTTTTTAATTATGTAAAATTGTTTTGGAATTTCAGGAAATTGAACATCATATGAAAAAGAATTATTAATATGGGTTACATAAATTTTATCTAATTTAGGATCTTTAATATAATAATCAAATATACTTTTACCACCAATTAACCATATTTTATGATCACTTATTATACTATTTATTTCTTGATCTAATAATTTAAAATCAGACAAACAGTATGTATTTTCATATTTTTTTAATTCATTATTATTTAATGATTTGCTTAATATTATATTTTGTCTATTTTTTAATGGTTTATTTGGCAAACTTTCCCAAGTATTTCTCCCCATAACAACAACATTATTACCCCCACTTGTAGTTTTATTTTTAAAATATTGTAATTCGCTGGGTATATTCCACGGTAATTTATTTTTATAACCTATTCCGCGATTTTTACAAAAAGCAACAATCATATTCATTATGTTTTTAATTAAATAATATAAGATATATTTATATATATGTCAGAAATATTTAATATTGTATTAATAAAACCAAACCAATCACCAATTACATATACGTTTAATGATTCAAAAAGCAAATCAATAAAAAAAAAACAAATACCTTTTTCAATTTATAGAGATGATTCAATACAACGAATAAAGGAAAAAATTTATATTTACACAGATATTAAAATACCATTATCAGAAATGTATTTGTTTAAAAAAACGAATATAAAATTTGACAATGAAAAAGTATATAAAAATTTGACACAAGATAATTTTTTAGAATTGGATAACGATAGATTAAAAACATTGTTTAATAATTGTGAAAAAAAATTAAATATCGATGATATTGATAAAAAAGTTGTTTATAATCAAATAGACATTGATAATGTAATTCAGAAATATTATCCCGATGAACATTTAATAAATGAACCCATAGGACATGGGATTATCCACAATTCAATTTTACTACCATATATAGTGAATCCGTTTGATTTAACTGATATGGATTTAATATTAGATAATGGTGAAGGTAATATTATTACAAAAAATAAAAAATTATTATTAGAATTTAATGAAATAAAAAATAATACATTATATTTATGTTGTGCAGAAGATGTATTAACTTTTCATAAAGGTGGGGATAAAATATCTGAAGAATATATTTTAAAAGTCTATTTTCCCCAATTATATGTATTTCATAATATTGATTCTCTTGAAAAAATGTTAGCAAAAAGAAATAATTTAAAATTAAAGGTTGAAAAAAATGTTGAAAAAATTAAAATGATTGAAAATAAAATACAATATTTGCAAAATTTGGGAGAAAAACAAAAACAACAAAAAAATTTAATAAAAAAAAAATGCGGTATAACGGATATTATTTTCACAATATATCCAAAATCTACAGTAAAATTAACATTAGAGACAATATTTAAAATTTTACATTCAACAAAAGAGATACCATTAATAAAATATAATTCAAATTATAATGAAAATATGTATCGTTTATATGTAAATAATTATATATCCGATTCCGGAAAAAAAATACCAACATTGTTTGTTGATAATAATAATAGATTGGTAAAAATAAAACAAATATCAAAAAACATTGCCAATTTTAATAAAATAGGGTTTTATATACCATATAATGAAGATTTTATTAGAGAAGATATTTTTTGCGATTTTTTAGAAAATGGAAATATTATAATTCATTTGGAAAGTCATATACAACCAAAAACAATAGAAGACATAAATAGAATAATAAGAGACAAAATTAATACAAATATTTTAGATAAAATAAATTTATTTACACGCGATGTGGGTTATACTTTTACAGAATTTACAAATTTAAATGCCGATAACATTGAAATTAATAATATTGAATTATCTTATTTATTTAAAAATGATAATATGATAGATTTAAACCAATTTATGTCTTGTTTATCACCTATAGTTAATATTACAGATGGTATATTAAATAAATCAACAGATCAAATTAATTTAATATATAAAAGAGTATCAAATTTTCAAATAATGTCAAGTATTAATTCGTTTATCACTTTACAAAGACAACAAAATATTCACGAATTGGAAGTTATAAATAATATTAAAAAAACTTTTCAAGTAGAAAAAATGGAAGCATTGAAATATTTTTCTGATTGGCAAAATCAAATACAAATGGAAGTGGATAAATTTGAAAATAAAAAAATAAAAATATTGGATAACCCCGGATTTGAAATTAATATTTCAAAAAAAGATCATTTTTTGGATACATTAGAAATATGCAATTTAATTAAAATAACAAATATTAATAATTTAAATTATTTAAATTATATTGAAAATTATATATTTGTTATCATTTCATTAGTAATAAAAAATTATGATGAAAATGAATTAAATAGATTGTGTAATTTAAAAGAAGATGTGGTCATATTAGAAGAAAAAGAAGATCAAGATATTTTATTGGACAGTGAAGAAATTAAAAAAAACCAGACATTTATTCAAAATCAATCAGGTAAACTTGAAATTTATTTGAGTGATGATGATGATCTAGATTTAGATGATTTTTTAGATTCGGATGATGAATCGGATTTAGATGAATATTTGGATTCCGATGAAGAAATAGAAGAACTTTTATCCCCTTCTCCAGCAATTTCTCAAGAACTTTCTTTACAAAAAAGCAAACCCAGAACAAAAACGGCAAAAGAGTTGATAGCTGATAAAAAAAAGACGCGTTTATCCAAAAAACAACCCAGAACAAAAACGGCAAAAGAGTTGATAGCTGATAAAAAAAAGACGCGTTTATCCAAAAAACAATCCAGAACAAAAACGGCAAAAGAGTTGATAGCTGATAAAAAAAAGACGCGTTTATCCAAAAAACAATCCAGAACAAAAACGGCAAAGGAGTTGATAGCTGATAAAAAAAAGACGCGTTTATCTATAAAAAGTAAAAAAGAAGATAACGATGGTGGTATTGAGGGTGCGTTGGAAATCAGAAGAACACTACAAAAGGACACCCAACCAGGTAAAGATCAGTTACAAACACCGAATAGTTCTAAAATCTCAATGAAAACAATGTCGCCTTTACTTGATGGTAAATCATCTTCCCAGTCTCCTACACCCACATCGTTGTCTCCTACACCCACATCGTTGTCTCCTACACCCACATCGTTGTCCCCTACACCAACATCGTTGCCCCCTACACCTTTAAAACAGAATGGGATCCCGATTGTAACTAAAATATCAGATGAAATTTCGGCAATAGATTCTGGAAACAACGCTTCAATTGATAGTGATATATCTATTGGAGAATTTGAATTATCAGAAGTAGATGATGAAGATGATGAAGATGATGAAGATGGTGAAGATGGTGAAGATGGTGAAGATGGTGAAGATGGTGAAGATGATGAAGATGGTGAAGATGGTGAAGATAGTGAAGAAGAAGGAGAAGAAGAAGGCGGGCTTTTAAAAAAAACAAAAAAATTAGTTGCAAATATATCATCGGATATGTCATCAGATATGTCATCAGATATGTCATCATCACCTGAAAATACATTACAATCTGTTAATAGCGGTGGGGCAAAATTAAAAACTGATATAAAAAATTATAAATTAACTGGGAATAAACATTATTTTAGGCAGCGATTAAGATCTAGGCAAAAAGATTTATTTTTAGAAAGAAAAGAAGGCAAATTTTCAAGTTATACCCGATCTTGTCCCTGGCAATTTAGAAAAATGCCGGTAATTTTAACTAGCGAAGAAAAAGCATATATTGATTCTAAAGACGGTGATGATAAATCATATGATGAATATATTTCATATAATTATAAAGAAGGTGGTGAACCATTCCATTATATTTGTCCTAGATTTTGGTGTTTTTCTGATGAAAATGGTAAGGGGAGGAGTTTATCCGTAAAACAAATTAACGATGGTAAGTGTGGTGGTTGGGATGCGGTTATACCACATAATGCTAAAAAAATAAAATCCGATAAATATAGAATTTTTGAATTTACAGATAAGCGTTATCATAGAAAAGGTAACCCATATCACCCATTATCGTATAATACACATTATCCATTATATCAATTAAATTCGCATCCAAAAAAATTTCCAGTACCGTGTTGCGGTGATACACCAACGCAACAAGAATATTCGGGTCCCGATAAAAAAATACCAATCTATATTAAAACAGGTGACGATAAATATTCTTTTAAATTATCTGAAAAATGTACCATAGAAGAATGTAAAGAAAACAAGGAAGTTTATATTTATGAGATTAAAATCCCAATGGGAAATAATAAATATAAAACATTTTATGGGAAAAAGGCAGTGATTAAAGAAATAATTGATGATAAAAATATTAAAGTTATTTTATCAGATAAGAGAATTAATAAAGAAATCACTATCAATATTGATCAATTATATAAAGATAAACCATTGACAAAAAAAGAGGTCCAACGGGATATAGAAATGAAGTTTAATAATAATTATATATATAATTCAAAATTACCGTTAAAAAAAGATATAATAAAATGGACTGAGCAAGATTGGATTGATTATGGTGCGGGGGGTAAAAAAATAAATTTTGAAAAATTTAAAGATGCTACAAAAAATGTAAAGAAAGTTCCATCAAACGCACAATGGAAAAAATTTATTAAATATGATAAAAGGGGAATTGGATTAGAAAAAAAATCAGATGAAAATGATGAATATAAAACAAAACAACAAGACAATAAACCATTATTAAATTTTCCACTGGAAAAAAATCGTTTGGGATATTTATCATTATCAATGCAAAAATTTTTACAATATAATACAATACAATGTTATAATAATTCCAATCAAGAAAAAAAAGAATTAAAAAAAAATTTCCCATGTCTATTGAGATTGGGAATAGATAATAATCGTAAAACATCGTTTTTATCCTGTATAAGTACAATTTATGGTGAATATAAAATAAAAACATCCATATACGATGAAAGAAAGGGTAATTTGAAAGATATTTCTTTATTTAATGGAAAAAAATTAAAAGATATTATAAAAAAAAGGATGACGTTAGATATATTTATCACATTGCAAAATGGCAATTTAATAGATTTATTTTATAAAAAAAAAAAAATAATTGATAAATATATTGTAAAATATAAAAGAACTAATATTTATAAAAAAACAATTTTAAAAAAAATTAGCAAATCGAAAGAATTTATGAAATATATAATCTGTTCATATGAAAATTATTTAAAATATTTAATGGAAAATGAAACGATTAGTTATGAATTTATTTGGGATATAATATGTGAACCGACATCAAAAAATGGTATATTATTTGAAACGGGGATAAATTTAATAATATTAAAAAATTTAAAAGATGGTTTACTAGATAAGATTGAATTAATATGCCCGAAAAAAAATTATTCTCAAAATATTTTTAATATAGAAAAACCCACAGTTATTTTATATTCGGAAGATGGTATATATGAAATAATAGCTTCTGTAAAAAGTGTTTCTACAAAAATATTTAAAATAAATAGTTTTTTTAATAAAACATCGCCAATTAAAGAGTTGGTAAAAATGCTTACAAAAATAAAGAAATATATTAATAATAATTGTAAAAATATATCGTATATACAACAAATTGTATATAATATTACAGCTATTGATATAATAGAAGAATTAATAAGAATAAACGAAGAAGATAATAATATAAAAATAAAAAATTATTTACAAGTTATTAATTTAAAATCTCAAGTAATTGGTATTGTAATTGAAATAAACATAAGTACTGAAAATAACATTGTATTTTTACCAAGTTATCCTTCAAAAATTAATAAAGAATTTGAATTAATATTTTTAAATGAGCCCGGTTTTTCATTACCTTTAATGCCATTCGATAAATTAAAAAATATTTTTATTGAATTAAATAAAAATAGTGAAATATTAAAAATTAATTTTATGTCTTATATCGTCGAAGATTCAAAAATAGTAGGAATAATTACAGAAACAAACCAATTTATACCAATTGTTCCATTAAATACAAATGAAATTTCAGACACCGATTTAAGTAATTTAAATGGTGAAGACATAAATAAAATAGAATTTAATACATATGATGAGGATAATATTTATAATGAATATAATTTAGATACTAAATTATTATTAAATGATAAAAAAGATGATAACAGAAAAAAAGAAATATTGGATATAAAATTAGAAACAACTTTTTATAAAACATTTTTAAATCTTTTTAGAATCATAATTAATAAAAATATTAGACATAAAGATAAAAATAACTTAATTGTTTTATTAGAAAAAAAAACAAATTATATAGAAAAATTAAATGGGGTATTTATATTTTTAAAAAAAATATTAGATAAATATGTACAATATTCTGAAAATTTAATACCTAGCGATTATGAAGATTTTACACATTTAACAACGTGTATAAATAAAACACAAACAGAATGTAATTTATCAAAATGTTTATGGAATGTGGATACTTGTCAATTATTATTACCTAGAAGTAATTTATTAACAGGTGAAGACAATGAAAATGTATATACAGCCAAATTAGCAGATGAATTAATACGCAATTATAAAAAACGGTTATATTTATTGGAAAAGAATCAATATATGGTTTTGAAAGAATTACCTTATAAAATAAATAATGATGAAATACTTATATTAGAAGAACAATTATTTAATGACTATTTTAATAATATAAGTTATATCAATAATAATAAGTATTATAATATAAAAAATTCATATGGGTTTTTGAAACCATCAAATCCGAAAACAGTTCAATTTAGCTTGGAAAATTTTTTAAATGAAGACTTATCAAAGAGTGCAAGTATAAGTGAAGAAAAATTAAATGAATCAAGGCTTTTAAAAGAAAAAATTAGCGAATTGAAAAAGGGTATTGGGAAAAAAAAATTTAAAATAACGGGTGGAAAGAGGAGAGACAAAATAAAGTTATAAATAATATTTAAAAAAGTATAAATATTATTTAAAATAACGTGAATCTAGATCTTATAATTTGAGAAGTACTTTGTTGATTTGATGGTGTTCTTGGTAATTCTCTTCTCGGTTGAAATGGATCTGATATAATAGTATTATTTTCCGAAGATGAAATTAATGATGAATTGATATTGTTATCATTTAAAGATTCCAATAATTGATTAAAATCGGAATTTTCTTCCAATGGTGGTATAAAAATTGTTTGTCTTCTTCTATCATACCTGCGTTGTCTTCTATATGTAAAAATACTAGAATTTGGCAAAGGTGGTATTGGGTTAGGATAAATTTGTTCTTCGTCATTTTCAGAATCACTATCCAATAATATTCTTATACCTGCTTGAATCCCATCTGTTATAGAATTTAAAGATATATCATCTATATTTGTTGAATGACCGGTTTCGTTAAAATTATCATTGGTTTCATATAAATTTTGTTCTATTGGGGTTAATTTAATAAAATGTAATGATGTATAATTGTATTTAAAATATATTTTTAAATTCGTTTTAAGTTCTGTACAATATTTATCTTTTAATAAAGGGTTGCATAAAAATTTATATTTTAAATATAAAACAATAATATATTCCATTTTATTAACAATCGCTTTTTTTTTAAAATCACTGATGTCTAATTTCAAAAACACATAATTGGTATCTTTTCTAAAAAAATGTAACATCGTAATAAAATATCCGATTAATTCAGTATAAAAGGCATTTTTACAAAAATATTCTATTGCCTTTTCCTGTAAAATAGGATATTTTTTCTTTTTTAAAAAAACCATATTAAATGAACATTTAAAATAGCTTAATATAATTTCTGGTAAAATATATGTTGTTTTATTAAAACTAAAAAAAATATTATATAAATTATGTTTTTTAAATATTATATTTGTATATGGGTTTTTTAATTCTTTCGGCATAGCGAACATATTTTCACTTTTAAATAATGCTATTTTCCACAAATAAATTAAATCTAGTATCCTAAATTTATAAATTGTTTTATTTTGTATTATATTTATTATTTCATTTTCCTTGTATTTATCTAAAGGATTAAAACGAAGATCGCGATTATTATCATATTTTTTATATAATGATAATTGTATCTTTTTAGAAAATTTATTAAGAATATTTATAATATTTTTTGATTTTATATATAATTTTGTGATTTTATCTTTTTCATATTCGGATAAACTAATATTATATTTAATTGCAAAATTAAAAAATCGCAAATCTGAATAATTTTTAAATGTATTTTTATGAATAATAAATTCGTCACTATATATTTTAATTGTTGCATTGGCCTCAATGGTGTCCATTATTGTTTTAATCAACATGATAATATATTATGTTTTGATTATATTTTTAAATAAATTATGCGTTTAAAATAAAAGATTGAAAGCTATTTTAAAAATCTATATTATAATCATCCGGTGTAAATCCTGAACTTTTAATATTATTATCAAATTCGCTTTCAATCTTAATTTTATCTTTAGAACAAAAATCTGTAGGATTATCAATTGTCAACAATGAATCAATATCATCTTCAACTGTTAATGTTTTTTCTTTTAATTCTGACAATTTTTTAATATTCAACAGAATTTGAAATGCTCCGGTACCATAATATCCTTCCTGTCCAACCATAATATTTGAGGATACACCAGTCATTAAATCCATTTCGCCGTGTCTCGCAGCCCGTAAAAACATTTCCGGCGTTTCCTCAAAACAGGCCTTTGCGATAGGACCAATGTTATCATTATTAATACCGTGTCTAAATACCGAAACCATTTTTTTAGTAGCGGTAATTCTATCAGCTAACATGGTCAAGTGATGCATATCAATATATGTACCATCAAACCCGATAGCTTCTTCTAATTCATTTAAAATACATTGTCTCGCTGCTTCAATACCCAGTGTTCTGAATGTTTCCTGGATATCACTAGTAATTGTGTTTGAAGCATCAATACCATCTTCTGCTAACATATCAGCTAAATTAGTGCCAACCGTATCTAAAACCCAAATGTTTCTAGGTTTATATTGTCCATTATCATAATATAAAGAATTTGTAACTTTACGAATCATAATTTTGGGAATATTTTTTACTCCTCGTAAAATTATATTTTTCAATAAATTTTGTTGTAAATTTTTAAGTAAATAAATTTCATCATTTTTATCCAATGTTTTCTTTTTATTATTGGATAAATTTACACCTCTTATTCTAAAAATAAGATTGTCTTTATTAAAATCACTATAAACACATCTTATTTGAACTTTTGGACCATTACCGCTATTTTTAATTGCAAAATATACATCATCCATTGAAATATTTTTTTCAAGCATATCTTCTTTTGATAATTCTAGACGAATAATCCATTTTGAAAATATAGATGATTCCTTAAATTCCGATTCTATACCAATGTCCGTCATCATTTTTTCAAATTCCAAATATTCCTCTAAAATTTCTTTATCTTCTGAGATATTTGTGGCATCTATTTTTGGGTCAAAATAAATACTTACAGTTTTTGTGATATCGTGTAAATTTGTATATTCTAATTTATATTTCAATTCTCTAGCTTTATTTAAATCTGTTTCATCCTCTTTATTAAGCCGAATAGTAATAGATGGCTTTTTTGGATTCTCTGACAATGAAAGTATTTCTTCAATTCTTGGTACACCTCGTGTCACATTTGATTTAGATGCTACACCCGCAAAATGAAATGTATTTAATGTCATTTGTGTAGTTGGTTCACCAATACTTTGCGCAGCCACCAATCCAACCATTTCACCCGGATGAACAATTGACTTTTTATAATTAAATTCTATTTTTTCTAACAATAATGTTATGGCGCGTTTATTAAATCTTTTAACTGTGAGTAAATTTTTTGGGGATAAATAATAATACCAAGTAACTTTAAATAAGTTTGATGGTTTTGTGTATTCATTAAATTCAAGTTTTTTATATGATTTTTCAATCATATTATATAATTCCAATGGTGTTATATCTACCATATTATTTTTTGTAATATATAAATTATTTTGTATATTATTAATTAATCTATCAAATTGAATAGCTATATGTATTTTTGATTCGGAATCATAATTGAATACGTATTTTATTATATCTTCTCTATTTTTAATAACCATTTTAATAATTTCTTTTGTTTTGATTTTTAAATCTTTTTTTTGTGATTTATACCTCTTTTTGGTATCGTTGTCAAAATTAGATAATTCAATGGATCTACTTTTTTTGTCATTTGGGATTTGATAATGCATAAATATTTCTTCCAAAGACATTTTTACAATTGGCAAATGATTCGTTTCAACTTTCATGGTATTGATATTATCTGTACCATAGCTAAATTGGATGATTTTGTTTTTATTATTTCGTACTGTCATATCATACCTAACACTCAAATCTTCTAATGATTTAATTAATCTTCGTTGAATATAACCAGTAGAACTAGTTTTTACTGCCGTATCAATCAAACCTGTCCGACCTCCCATTGCGTGAAAATATAATTCTTCTGGTGTAAGTCCTTGGATAAATGAACTTTCAACAAATCCACGAGCTTGTGCCGTATCATCATATTTTGTATAATGAGGCAACGTTCTATCTTCAAAACCATATGGTATTCTTTTACCATCTACATTTTGTTGTCCCAAACAAGAAATCATTTGTGCAATATTAATTGTTGATCCCTTTGATCCAGCTTTGACCATTGTAACAAATCTATTACTTTTATCTAAACTATTTCTACCAATTTTACCAGCTTCTTCTTGTGCTTTATTTAAAATTGAATTGACTCTTGTTTCAAACTCAACTTGGTTTGTTTTGCCCGAATTATTTTCAAATACACCTATATGGAGTTGATTTAATAGTTTTACAACTTCTTTTTTTTTATTCGTTACGGCATTTGAAATTAGTTTATTTGTGTTTGAATCTGCAATTAAATCGCTAATGCCAACACTATAAGAGGATAGTTTCATATATTCAGTAACAATTGATTGTATATTATCTATAAAATTGGAAGCATTCATATCACCATAGTCATTATATATAGAACGTATCATCCCATTCATTTTTCCAGAAAGCACACCTTTATCTATTTGTCCGCGGATATATTTACCATTTACAATTTCAATAATATTATTTGTAGTTTTCTTATCATCTGAATCTTCAAATTTACTATTATGGAAATTCGCATTTAATGGTGGTAAAACTTGTGACAATATATCAAAACTTTTAATACTATCTTTTTTAAATAAAGATAAATCTATATTTTTATTATACATTAATAAATTCATAGCAGTGCGTTGATTAAATGTAATATTTTCTCTTGTAAAACGATAACAACCCAATAAAGAATCTTGGAAAATACCAACGATTGATTGGTGGTTTGCTGGACTAATAATACATTTTGATACGGCACATAACTCTAATAATTCACATTGAGATTGTTCTCCCTGTGGTCCGTGCATATTCATTTCATCGCCATCAAAGTCTGCATTATACGGCTTTGTATCGGCAACATTCATCCGAAATGTATTTCCCTTTTTCATAACTTTAACATTGTGACACATCATAGACATTCTGTGAAGACTGGGTTGTCTGTTAAATAAAACTGGATCCCCATCTATCAAATGTCTATGCACAATATCACCCTCATATAATTCTAATGTATTTCTATCCACATATCTAAGTGAAATACTTTCACCACATTTTCTTTCCAAAATATTTGCACCGGGATAAATATCAGGACCATTTAATACTAATTTTAATAGAAACAACTTATTTCGTTCATTTACTTTATTTGGAAATGTAATATTTTTGGCTATTTTTAAAGGAACGCCCAATTCTCTAATACTTAAATTGGCATCTGGTGTAATTACTGACCTTGAAGAGAAATCAACCCGCTTTCCTTGTAAATTCCCCCTGACTCGTCCAGTTTTACCAACAAGACGTTCTTTTATTGATTTTAATGCACGACCAGAACGTTGTGCAACAGAAGCCACGCCCGGTATTTTATTATCAACCATTGTTGCAACATAATACTGTAAAACAGTGGCCCAATCTTCAATAACTTTAGAATCGGCTCCCTGTTGTATTTTGTCTTGCAATGTTGTATTTGCTTTAATAATATTCACAATAATATGTGAAATATCATCTTCGCTTCGTTGTTGCGAATCGTGCTTTACAGAAGGTCTTACCGCGGGTGGCGGGACAGCCAATACTTGACAAATAAACCATTCGGGTTTACACCAAATTGGACTAAACCCCATAAATATCATATCTTCGTCACTAATACGTTTCATAATTCTAAGAATACTTTCTGGTGATAATTTAATAGTTGGTTTTTCTTTAATAATCCCATTGGCGTTTTCAATACCATCTATTTTTTCCCACTCTGCATAAATATCTGCCAAATCTTGTTTGTAAATTTTTCTAGGTTGTTTTATACCACATCCATCTTCTGTGCATTCGCCACATCGTTTAACTTTATTGGCGTGAGTGAATACAAAGTCAAATCTTTTCTTTGGTGATAATTTATAAATAAAATCATATTTTTTTTTACTAATTTTACATTTGCCGCATTTAATACAAACTGTTCTTAATATTTTAATAAGAGTATTTAAATATTGAATGTAAAATACAGGTTTAGCTAATTCAATATGTCCAAAATAGCCGGGCGTTTTCATATAATCCAAACCGTCCGTTGGACAAACCAAACCGGGTTCTAATACACCCATTCGTGGATCAAATAATCCATTAATAACTGGTTTGTTATTAATGTATGTATCTCTTGATGTAATTTCAGCCACACTACCTCTCCGAATAGCATCTGGCCCCAAAACACTAAATTGGATTCCTAATATTTTTGAAGCATTAGAAATATTTTCATTTCTTGAATACATTCTTATATTTATAATATAATATATTCAAATATAAATTTTAAATCAATTTAAATTTTTTTGTTTAACAAAAAAATTGATTTTAAAATAATATAAATATATTTTATAACAATTAGATAATATGGATACCACAAATGATAATGAAAAATCTCCTAAATCAAGTAGACAAATTTTGTTAAGCTATGAAAATAATGACGATGAAAATATGAGTGAAAATTATTTAAGTGAGGATTCCGAAAATTCTAATAATACAGATGAAGAAGAAAACACCGATAATACCAGCGATGAAGATTATGATCCAGAAACAGACGAATCCGAAATAGTTAATATTCTAAAAAATCAAGAAAATTACCAAGAGTTTCTTCATTCGTTATTTCCATCAACATTTTTAAATAATAAAATTAATGGAAATAATAAAATTAATAAAAAAAATGGTAATAATAAAATTAATAAAAAAAATGGAAATAATAAAATTAATAAAAAAAATGTAAATAATGTAAATAATGTAAATAATGTAAATAATGTAAATAATGTAAATAATGTAAATAATGGAAATAATAAAATTAATAAAAAAAATGGAAAAAATGGAAAAAATGGAAAAA
>Ga0209302_10001483_pt1 | contig 13676 bp, 11 predicted proteins | sample ArcOceMetagenome_2_FD_187445 | JGI IMG/M metagenome (GOLD analysis project Ga0209302, IMG submission 187445) | Marine eukaryotic phytoplankton communities from Arctic Ocean - Arctic Ocean ARC135M Metagenome (SPAdes) (version 2) | ecosystem: Environmental > Aquatic > Marine > Oceanic | place... | reverse complement strand
CCAACCCCAACCCCAACCCCAACCCCAATCCGAGCCCGAACCCGAACCCGAACCCTAACCAGGTGCAGCGCCTCGCCGCGACGGTCGGCGTCGAGCTGGTCTGGGCGGGGCTGGCCGACACGGTGGCCAAGCGCCTCGAGCGCGCGGGCTTGCTGGGGGACAGCTCGCGCCGGCTGCCCACGCTCGATGCCGCGGAGAAGTGGGTCGAGGACACGCTGCTGCAACACGTGCACACGCTCTCCCTCAAGTGGCTCGTCGACAAGACCTGTCGCCAGGCGTACACCCTAACCCTAGCCCTGAGCCTAACCCCAACACCAACCCTAACCCTAACCCCGGCCCCGGACCCGGACCAGGCCCCGGACCCGGACCCGGACCCGGACCCGGACCCGGACCCGGACCCGGACCCGGACCCGGACCCGGCAGGTGTACACGCGAGCGATGCTCCACGACGCCCTCGGCTCCGCCTCCTCAGCGGGCGGCATGGGGCCCTCGCAGCTGCTGCGCTGGTGCAATCCGTCGGGGGGGCGACCCACGGGCGAGACGACGCGCAAGCTCGTGACCAAAGGTTAGCGTAGGCGCAGGCTTAGCTACGCTAGCGTGACCGAAGGTTAGGCTAGGCTCAGGGCTAGCTACCCTAGCCCTAGCCCTAGCCCTAGCCCTAGCCCTAGCCCTAGCCCTAGCCCTAGCCCTAGCCCTAGCCCTAGCCCTAGCCCTAGCCCTTAGCCCTAGCCCTAGCCCCTAGCCCCTAGCCCCTAGCCCCAGCCCTAGCCCTAGCCCTAGCCCTAGCCCTAAGCCTAACCAGGGGAGCAGATCTTGCGCGAGGGTGTCGAAGACGACGGGCTCTATTTGCTCTACCGCGGCCTAGTCGATGTGAGCGAGGGCGGCGTCGTGCATACGATCTACCCCGGCGCCTTCTTCAACGAGCACGTGCTCTACTACGCGCCCTGACCCTAACCCTAGCCTCCAGCCCCAGCCCCAGCCCCAGCTTCAGCCCCAGCCCCAGCCCCAGCCCCAGCCCCAGCCCCAGCCCCAGCCCTAGCCCCAGCCCCAGCCCTCACTCTAATAATCAGGTGCTCTACGCACCGAGCGACGCGGGCGCCTTGTACACGGCCGCGGCGGAAGAGGACTCGATCATCTTGCGCATCTCGGGTCGCCATCGGGAGCATCTAGCCCCAACCCTGACCCTAACCCCAACCCTGACCCTAACCCCAACCCTGACCCTAACCCCAATCCTGACCCTAACCCCAATCCTGACCCTAACCCCAACCCTGAGCCTAACCCCAACCCTGACCCTAACCCCAACCCTGACCCTAACCCCAACCCTGACCCTAACCCTGGCCCTGACCCTGACCCTAACCCTAACCCTAACCAGGTCGCCAGCGGGAGCAGATGCAGGAGCTCAACCCGCACGACTCCTACCAGCTACTGCTCACAGTCTTCCGCCAGATAGAGATGCGCAACCCCGCGCGCCGCCACCACACCTGGGTCGAGCACAGCGACGACGACGACGACGACGACGACGACGCCGCCACCGCCAGCTCGCAATCTCGCCCGCTGCTCGACAGACCCACCTCGCCGCCCCCACCGCCTCCGGGCGCCGCCGCCGCAGCCGCCGCAACCGCCGCAGCCGCCGCAGCCGCCGCAGCCACAAGCGATATGCCCGTGGTGCCGCCTGTAGTGCGTCGCGCCAGCTGGCCGTCCGGACAGCCCGCCGCCGCCGCGCCCTCATCGAAGCAGGTGGGTCTCGACAGGAAGCGGAGCAAGCTGCTCGCGATCGAGGCGCGCGAGCATGGGATGCGCTCGATGATCTCCAAGGCAATGCAAGCCAAGGACGTCGTCGACCGCCTGTCTGTCTCGCAGGGCGGCGGGCGGCGGCGCAGGCCATCGGAAGGGGCGGGCCTCGAGCCGCTCGCGGTCCATGGAGGATCCCACGAGGACGGCGAGATCTCGCCTGATCATCTCCGCACGCCAGATCGGCGCTCACACAAGGCGCACGCCCACGGACCCGTGGATTCGCATGGCAGGTGCGGAGATGGCAGGTGCGCCCAACCTCGCGCATCGAGCACGTGGGTCAACGACGAGGACAGCGGCGGCGGGCGCGAGGGCGAGCTGCACTGCCACCTGACTCACGACCACCACCACCGCGTCGCCGAGGTGCTCGACGCCGAGTTCCTCCACGGCGCCGGGTTCAAGACGCCGCTCTCACCCGCGCAGGAGGGCGGCGCCATCCCACTATGCTTGCATCTCACTATGCAAGCACTAACTACTCGTATGCTGCCTACCATGCTGCCTACCATGCTGCCTACCATGCTGCCTACCATGCCGCAGGAAGAGCACTTCGACCCATACGCTTCCTATGGCTACACTCTTACTAGGAGGAGCGAGGCATGGCTTGCTACTCACTAAGTGACTCACCATGCTTACGAGTTCTACACTACGCGACCACAGGAGGAGCACTTCGATCTGATCTTCAGCCTCAACGACACGACCGGCGCCGGGCACATCAAGGTTGCCGAGCTCGCGCAGTTTATGGAGTCGCTCGGCCATGGCCTACCTGCGCACCAGCTGGAGGAGATGATCGAGGAGATGATCAAAGACATGGGCATGGACGAGGAGATCGGCCGCATAACCCTAACCCTAACCATAACCATAACCCTAACCATAACCATAACCATAACCCTAACCCTAACCCTAACCCTAACCCTAGCCCTAGCCCTAACCCTGACCCTGACCCTGACCCTGACCCTGACCCTGACCCTGACCCTGACCCTGACCCTGACCCTAACCAGGAGATCGACCGCACCATCTTCCAGGACGGATTCCTACCCGAGCTCTCCGAAGCGGGCCGCTCATGGCGCACCATCTTCCGACCGAGCTTCCTCGAGCTGCTCGAGCGCGAGGGCCACTCAACGCGCATCATCTTCCGCGCCACCTTCCTCGAGTTCATGCGGCGGACGCTCGTGGCCGACCTGCCCTCCTCCAAGATCGCAAAGATCCACAACCTCTTCCGCGAGGCGGCGGAGCACCGCGAGGCCTATGAGGAGGCCGCGCCGCACCACGCGCGCTCCAATGAGTGGGCGGCGCCGCCGCGGGTGGCCTCCTCATATGGGGTGGCCTCCTCATATGGGGTGGCCCTCCCGGCCTCGGACGAGGCCGTTGGAACGGCCGCGCCCGCGCCCGCGCCGCCCGCGCCCGCGCCCGCGCCGCCTCGGGGATCTGGCGAGCTCGCAGGGCCCGGCTCGTGCCTGCTCGTAGACGCGCGCCTCGCGCCGCCGCGCGCCGCCGCCAGCGCCGAGTGTGCCGCCGCCGCCCTGCCGCCGCCGCGGCCGCCGCCGCTGCCGTCGCTGCCCTCGGCGCCGCCGCCGCCCTCGGCGCCGCCGTCGCCGCCGCCCTCGGCACGGGGATCGTACGGGGCAGCACCGGCGGCGCCGCCGCCCGCCTTCCTCCGCCGCGGCCCGCCTTCCTCCGCCGCGTTCCCGCCTCACTTAAAGCAGCGCGAACCGAGCCGGCAGCGACAGGCGAGCGCGAGCGCCGTCGAGCACCCACCGCACGCGCTCGGCCACATCGAGGTCGAGCAGGTGCTGCAGCGGCTGGGATTCCACCTGGACGACGTCTCCTTCCACGAGCTCTTCGACGAGGTCGACGGCGACGGCGACGGGCACATCTACGAGCACGATGGAACCCTAGCCCTAGCACTAGCTCTAGCCCTAACCCTGACCCCAACCCTAGCCTGCCTACCGCCGTACCCTACCGCCGCACCCTCTAGGCACATCTACGAGCACGAGTTCGTCACGATGATCGGCATGCTCAAGCGCAACCTGCTAGAGGTGATGCTGCTCGAGGAGTCGTTCACACGTTTCCGCGCCGCACGCGCCGACGGCGCCACCGCGCCCGGGCGGGTGGTGTACGCTGCCGGCGCCGCGGGTGGGCCGCAGCGGCAGCCCGAGCACGTGGTGTACGCGGCGGACTTGGTGGCGACGCTCGGCGTGACCGAGATCGAGGCGGAGGAGATGATCTTCATCGCCGACCTCAAGGATAACCAGTACATCGACTTCACCGAGTTCAAGCAAGTGGTCGTCAGCTGGTCGGGTTGAGGGCCACAACGAGGGATGTCTCGGAAGGTGGGGAGGTTGCGGGTGGGGCCAGTTGCACCCCAGTTGAGAGGGAGACGAGAGCAGCACCAGTCACGAGTCGATGACCTGTATATATATCCGGTACTTTATATCCGGGGTACTTTAAAAGCAAGGTATTCCTGCTGCTTTTAAAGTAAGGTTTTCCTAAAAGCAAGGTATTCGGGAAAAAAGCAGCACAAGCAGTGTACTTGAAGTAAAGCCGGTATTTCACACTTTTTTGAACATTGAATAAAGCGTCATCGGAGCCTGCGCGGCGTGTACACGCTGTAGGCTGTAGGCTGTACTTTAAAGCCGTACGCATTTAACGGCTTTATGATATGAGCACATTCGACGCATGCGGCCTGTGAGCTGTGTGGGGGCTCACAGTTTGGCATGTGAGCACAGTCGAGAGGGCAAGAGGGCATGGGGCATCGCCGCGCTGGCGCGTATGGGCGTTGGGGCTTGGGCGCTGCACCCTGCGGCGCCTCTGTTCACTTTTGCGCGCTGCTGAGGCCGAAATAAATGATTTTGAATGTTTTAAAACGGCTTTTATTATTTGAAGGCCTCTTCGCTACCCTACTCTCTAGGCCTCGTCCTTGGCCGCATTATTCCGGTGCCCGCTCCCAACGCCACCAAATGCGCGGCGCAGCCTCCGCAGCGCCGCACCGACCCCTATGCGCTCGAAGAGAGCTCGCCTCCGCGCCGCGCCGTGCGCAGCCCGCAGTGCCTTGCGCGCCGCCCCGTGGCCTGCATGGGTGGCCGTCGTCACCGGGTCGCGCCCATCCTCGTCGCGAGCAGTGAGCGTCGCGCCCGCAGCGACCAGACCCTTGACTGCCGCCACCCTGCCGTGCTCGGCCGCGAGGTGCAGTGGTGTCCTCTGCTTCCTGTCTATCGACTCGAGCGCCGCGCCCGCACCGACGAGGGCCTCGACGGCCTCGGCGTGGCCCATCGCAGCCGCGCCGTGCAGAGCCGTGAGCCGCCCCACATCTCCCTGCGCGTCCACCGCCGCCCCAGCGGCGACGAGCCCAAGGATCGCTGCCACGTGGCCACCTGCCAAGCGGGGGGGCATGCTAGCTGAGCAGTCCGGCTCAGCACACTCAGCACGCGAGCGTTGGAGAGGCGTGGGCGCTCACGCTCCGCCGCCATCTGCAGCGGCGTGACCCCTAGCTTGCTCTGCGCCTTGTGCGACGCACCCGCCTCCAACAAGAGCTGCACGACGTCCTCGTGGCCACGCACAGAGGCAAAGTGGAGCGGCGTCCGCTCGCCCACGTCGCGGGCCTCCAGAGCTCCGCCCCTGGCTAGCAGCATACCGGCTGCCTCCGCTTGCCCTTGGCTGGCAGCCCAGTGCAGCGGCGTCATCCTTACACCCGGGACCCAAGCCTCGAGTGCTGCTCCATTATGCAGAAGCGCAGCTATCGCGTCGGTGGCGCCCAGGTAGGAAGCCAACATAAGCGGCGTCATCTTGTTCTCGTCCAAGGTGTCCGTGGGCGAGCCTTCGGCGAACAGCTTATAAACCAGCTTGCCGTCATCCTGAGCAGCAGCCTCGTGCAGCGACACAGCTGTGGGCGGCGCTGCCTCGTGCAGCGACACAGCTGTGGGCGGCGCTGGAGCGTCCTCAGCGTCAGCCTCTTGAAGCGAAGCAGCTGAGGAAGGCGGCTGTGAACGCAGGAGCAGGAGCAAGACGAGGCCACGCATCGCTTCACACCGCTAGATATACCCCCTGAAACGGGCGACGCGGGCCCTCTGGACCCCGTGGATAAGATAAGATGAGGTAGGTCATTGACAGCGCTGTTACTCTTCTGAGCGGCGTCTCGGGCACGGCCCCGGACCCACTTATTGTTGGTTCATCACCAACACACCAGAAGACAGGCGGAGTAAGCAGGATCCATCTGCTTCACTTCACGACCGCCAGCACGTTCAAATGTGCTGCGACACAGCTGAGTGGCAAGTTAGGCTGAGAAGCTGACGGGCGGGGATGGTGTCGGGTGTACCAGTCTGGAGACGCGGCCGAGATTTGGCCCATGAGATGCAAACGGCTGGCGAGCTAGCGGGGCTGGAAGGCACCATTTCGCTCTTGGGCACAGAACACACTGGTGTTTCCGCTGCGCCTTTCAGAGGAAGGCGCAGGGACCGTTTCAGGGAGGGTAAACAGCGGCTGTATTTATCAATACGAAGTACTCTCTGGATAGATAAAACTCAGAAATCTTATCTCTCTGATCTTATCGCAACTCTGGTACGCGAGGGGGGCATGTGCATGTGCATGTTTACATGTGCATGTGCATGTTGCATGCACATGTGCATGTGCATGTGCATGTTTAGTGCATGTGCATGTGCATGCACATGTTGTGCACGCACATGTGTGCATGTGCACATGTTGTTACATGCACATATGCACATGTGCACATGCACATGCACATGCACATGCATTATCTGTGCATCATGCTACATGTGCACATGCACATATGCACAGCAAGCGAACATGCACATATGCATGTGCATGTGCATGTGCATGCACATGCGTACACTTTACGATATGCTCTGTTAGTAGTAGCTCTCTACGGCTTTAGTACACCGTAAAACCGTGCGGCCAGCGTGCGGCTTATGAATATAATATTGAACACCGAGGTTCACAGGCTCAACCCAGCCCCGTCATCATGCTGGGAGCGGCGCTGGGTCTTGCTCCGTGAGCAGCGCGAAGACCAAGTCCGGCGTGACGCACGGCAGGCCGCGCGCCGCCGCCTGCTGGGCAAGCGGGTGTGCCGCGGCCGCGCCCTCCGGCACGACGGCTGCCGTCACGCCGGCCTCCAGCAACGAGGAGCACACGCGGCCGCCGCCCGCTGCGATGATACGGCCCAGCGTGGCAGCTGGCGGGGATATGTCGGGCGCGACCACGAGGCCGAGACCATGCAGACTGCCAGCACCGCCCTGCTGCCGCTGCAGGCGGTTGTGGCGAGGCGCGCCCATCCACAGCCGGGCCCTGCCCTCGAAGGTGCCACCGCCCGGCTCGAAGAGCTCCCACGCCTCCTCGGCCGCCCACGTGCCAGCCGCGTCGCTCGCCTCGACCCAGCCCGGCCGAAGCAGCCAGCAACCCGCCGCGAGGGCCGCGAGTAGCTTCTCGCCGCGCTTGAGCGTCGCCACGATCATGTGCGTGCAGCCCGGCTCGAACGACTCGCCACGCACAAAGGCACCGCCGAGCTGCTCGGCGGCGGCGCGCAGCGCGCGGCAAGCCTCGTCGTTGCCGCCCACTACTTGCAGTAAGATCGGCGGGGAGCGCGACGGCGGAGCGCCCTGCGATCTGGAGCCTCGCGAGGCGGGCGAGGGCGCGGCGGCAGCGGACGAGGCCGCGGCCGCTGAGGGCGCTGCAGGCGCGCAAGCAGGTGCGCCCTCCGCGCTCTCCGCACCCTCCGCGGCTGATCCTTCGCGGAGAGCGCGGCGGTCACGGCCGCAACCACGGGGCGCGGCGGGCGCGGCGGGCGCGGCGGGCGCGGCGGGCGCGGCGGGCGCGGCGGGCGCGGCGGGCGCGGCGGGCGCGGCGGGCGCGGCGGGCGCGGCGGGCGCGGCGGGCGCGGCGGGCGCGGCGGGCGCGGCGGGCGTGGCGGGCGCGGCGGGCGCCGCGGGCACGACAGGCGCCGCGGGGGCGGCGGGCGCGGCGGGCACGTCAGGCACGGCGGGCGGGGTCGCGGCGGGCGGGATCGCGGCGGGCGGGGTCGCGGCCCCCGCGGCGGGCCACTCTAGCGAGGAGGCGGAGGAAGGGGTGGCGGCTTGTGGCGGCGGCGGCGGCGGCGACGACGATGCCTGCAGCGGTAGCGGTGCCGTGGACGCGGCTGTGGGTGTGGCCGCCGCGTTCTCCTCCACTGCCGAGCACGCCGCGTCAGACGCTGCCCCGTCCGTCGCCGCCATCTCTCCCACCGCCAGCGTTGCCCCGACCGCGGCGGGGCCCACCACGACGTGCCCAACCCTGCTGCACCCCGGCAGCCCTGGCGCTGGAGAGCTCGGCCCGCTGTGGCAGCCGCCGATGGTCGCACGGTCTGCAGTCCCAACCACCATCTCCACGTCCGCCGCTACTGCCGCGATCGCCACGTCTGGAACTGCTGCGCCGATCGCCGCTGCATCTGTCGCTCCCACGCCTGCGCCCACGCCTGCGCCAGCGCTTGCGCCAGCGCCCGTTTCCGTTTCCGCGCGCACACCCGTCGCCGCCGCAGAGCTGCCCCTGGGCGGCACTGGCGTAGGAGAGCTCGGCCCGCTGGCAGGCAACTCCGCGTCTGCCATCTCCACATCCATGTCCACGTCCACGTCCACGCCTGTCGCCGCCGTTGCGGCCGTGTCTGTCGCCGCTACCGCAGCAGCGCCTGTCGTCATCGCCTCTGTCGCCGCCGCCGCTGCCGCGGCCGAGTCAGTGCCGCTGCCCTGCCACCCCTCGCCATGCGTCGCATGCTGCGCCTCATCAATGGACGGCGCGTCAGTCTCCGCTCCTGCCTTTGCTCCCACTCCTGCTCCCACTCCTGCCCCGGTGTCGCCTGCCGTGGCCACGGTGTCGGCCTCTTCCTCTGCCGTCGCCGCACCGGTAGAAGCCCCCCCCAAGTCGGCTTGCATCTCGACGTCTGGCGTGGCGCCAGCATGCGGCACCGTCGCAGGAGCGGTGGAGGGCGCGGCCGCGCCAAGCACAACCGCGCGTTCGTAGCACTTCTGGCAGATGTCATAGTCGCAGCCCATGCTGCACTTGAACGTGGTGCCGTGGACGTTAGGCTCCGGCGCGAGGCAGCCCTCCTGGATGGTCGAATGCAGCGGAGTCGGCGCTTTGGGCGGCGTTTTGGGCGGCGCCTCGGAGAGGTTCCAGGGCGGCACCACCGCGGGGCCCACGCGGCCCTAGCCCCGCTCAGGCACCCAGAGAGCCACCGTGCCCAAGTGCCAGGGCGCCTCGAGCCGGAGGCGATAAGCTCTGCCGCTACCGGGACGACGGGTTGTGAGCATGCTGCCCCTCCTGGCACGCGTCGCACTGAAAGCCCTCCATCCAGTGACGCGTGAGCGGGTGCTTGTGCCACCGGATCGTGACGCAGACAGTGAGGTCGTCGTGGCATTTCTGGCAAATGTCAAAGTCTTGGGGGGCGTCGCCGAACATAGTGCCCGTCTTACCGCAGTAGTCGCACGTCAGCTCGGCCTCGGGCTTGCGGGTGCACTGGTACGTCTTCTCGCCGACAGTGACCACCGTGGCGGCGGCACTCTCGTTCAGGACAACGGGGAGCGGCTTGGGCAGCACCAGGCAGGTCCGCGCCTTGAGGCGGGACTTGCCCATGAGCTTGAATTGCTGTCGGCTCTTGGAGCTACTGTGCTGCTGGTAGAACTTCTGGTTGTGGTAGAGCAGCTCCTTGAGGTCGACGCCGCGCTGCGTGGCGATGAGGGCTGGCCGCTCGTTCTCCTTGGCCTCGTAGATCTCGAGCCCGAGCCGCGCCGCGTACGACGGCAGGTCCTCCCATGGCTCCGCCTCCCCTTCGCTCTCCACCTCCGCCTCCGCCTCTGCCTCCGCCTCCGCGCCTGCCTCGCGCTCGTCCTCACCTCCGCCCTCATCCTTCCGCTTCCCGCGTGCGTCCACTGCCCCGCGAGACGCGGCCGCAGAGCTAGCCGGCTGCAACAACTCGTCTCCGCTGCTGTCGAGCTCCGCCGCCGCCGCCGCCCCCCCGCTGCCCCCAGCCACCGTCCCCGCCGCCGCGGCGGGCCGTGTCGCGAGCGCGGCCCGTCGCTGCTTGTTCTTCTTCTGCAAGCGCGCCGCGCTCTGCTGCTCGGCATCAGCGGCGGCGGCTTGCTTGGACAGAACGGCAAGGGGAAGTTCTTCTTCAGAGGAGGAGGAGGAGGAGGAGGAGGAGGAGGAGGAGGAGGAGGGGGTGCCTCCCCGAGTGCGCTCGGGCGAGCTCCCCAGGTCCTCGCGTGCGGTCTGGGCCACCTGCGCAGCCGCGGCCGTGGCCGCGGCCCTTGGCCGCGGCTCGCGCATTGCGCCGCCGCCCGTCTCTTCCTCCGCCCCCTCATCTGCCCCCTCCCCAGCATAACCATCGCCAACCTCCTCCGGCAGCTCAAAGAGCGCTTCGTCCAGCAGCACCCACCTCTGCAGGCACAGCGTCAGCCAATGCACGCTGACGACAAAGGCGGCGCGCCGCCCGCGCCGCTGTACCGCCTGAACCTTCGGCCGCCGGCGCTGCTCGTCGTCCACGCTACCATGTGCACAGACGAGGTGCGTGGTATCCTGATCCACGTCGGGGCTGTACGACGCCCCTGCCGCAGCGATCATCCGGCGGGCGTGCTGGCGTGCATTGGAGCGGAGCCCGGCGAGACAGATCACCAACGGGCGCATGCCCACGATGCCGTCGCGGCTGGGCAGTGGGCGGAAGAGCGGTGACAAGTGCGGTGAGATGCAGCGCGTCGGGATGCGGCGCTGGCAATCGAGCCAGTACTGCGAGACTCGACACTCCGTTGGGAGTGTGCATTCGGCCTGCACCGCGGCGAGCTGCCAGGTGCCCGCAGTCGCCGCCCCGATCTCGACCACCTCGGCTCCGAGCGCCACCAACGCATCCGCGTCCTCGCACTGCGCCGCCACGAAGCGACGGTCCAGCAGCGGCTGTGCCGACATCGCGCGCGAACAAGGTAACTTGTTTCCCTTCGAGAGGGGGTGAGTCTCCGGGACCACCCGAGCAACTAGAAATACTCAAGAACCAGCAGCGCCAGCACAGCGCGTGACACGTGGGCGCGCTCGGTGACGTGCGAAAGGAACACGCATTCGATTAACTATCATGCAGGTGACGACGCGTCGCCAGTCGCCAGCTCGTCGATCCTATCCCCCTCCTCGATGCTCTCCAGAAGCTCCTCGACCATCGGGCTCACCGCATCGATCTCTTCGTCCGTCGGCAGCACGAAGCTGCTCTCGCCCGTGCGCTTGCCGACGATGAACTGCCGTGCAAGAGCCGTGGGTGGATTCGACGTGGTTTAGGGCCAGTGCTAGGGCTAGGGCCAGGGCTAGGGCGACTGGGTTGGGGCTGGGGCTAGGGCTAGGGCTAGGGCTAGGCCTAGGGCTAGGGCTAGGGTTAGGGGGTCAGTGTTCAGGGTCAGGGTTCGGGTTAGAGCAGGCGCTGCGGCACCATCGGGTCGAGCGGCTTCATCACATAGACCTCGTCGCCCTGCGGCGCCGCAGCATCCGCGCGTGGGCTCGGGATGCGGGGCAGCAAGGGGCAGCAAGGGGCGGTAGGGCGCACCTCGTGCTGGAAGGCAGTGAGCACCATGGCCTCCTCGGCCTCGTCGTCGTCGTCGTCGTCGGCGGCGTCAGTCATGTCGTCGGCGTTCATGAGCAGCTCGTCGAGGCCGGAGCCGGCGGTGAGCAGCACCGCGGTGTCAAGCAGCTCGATGTCCATGTCCTTGCACGCTCGCTGCGCCATGCTGAAGAGTGCACGCTCATCCGCCTCCATCAGCGGCACCAGAACGTCGTCCTCCATTTGCGCGAGCGTGATCGGCGTGTCGGCGGGGTAGAGCGCGCCGTACACCTCGTCCTCGGCGCCCGGCATCTCGACGACCACCGTGCCAGCGATGAGGCACTTGAGCGTCTTTCCCGAAGCAGGATCCATCAGCGTCGCGTCCGCCTCCCGACAGACCAACACAGACCTGCCTGACCATCGCGTCGGCCTCAGGCCCACCGTTAATGCCGTGGTGCGCGACGAGAGGGCCAGCAGCAGCACGCACAGGGTCGTGCTCATCACCAGACACAGACAGACAGACAGCAAAATTTAGACAAGAAAACAAAATTCAAGAAGAATTGTTAGCATCGCGAGTCGTGTGGCGCGTGAAACCTAACCGTCTTACCCCCTTAAATAAATAGATCTGCAATAGATCTGCAAACACCCCAAGAGTGGTCACCGTATGCCCAAACCACAAACATATATACCATACGGACAAACCACAAACACAAACAAAACCAAACTGAGCGGATCAAACCATCTCTATCTATCTAAAATGAATTACTTCCCACACTACAGGTCCGTGCTATAATAGTTCGAACGTCCGACCCCGCGTTTAATGCCTACGGGGGGGGGGGGGGGGGGGGGTTGGCTAAGGGGTAGTGGAGCTTGGCGTTCAATTGGACTCAAAATGTCCCCCGTCCGCCGAAAATTTCCCCCTTGGGAGCTTATGGCACGGGCGACTAAATACGAGCCGCAGGTCGGGGCCTCGGGTGGCGCTCGCTGCGTATGATGTAAACATTTTATCTACTGCCAATGATGTAACTTTTTTCATCTACATGCGTTGCTGTAATTTTTCAGACCATGTGTTTGGATTTTTAAGGTTGTATTCTCGTGTTGCATACGAGAGTCTCATTGGATTCTACCCACACCTTTGGTGTTGTGTGAACACAATTCCTTTGGTGTCGGCTCCACCAACCCCAACCTTTCTACTAAACACGCCCCTCTAAAAAAAACCGAGAATACCACCTTAAATTATGTTTCACGACATACGGTCACAGCTCCGCGACGGCACAGAGTTGCAGCTACCCCTAACCACACTCACAAGCTCGACGCCTCTTGCTCTTCATCAGCGCGCGGATCCAGTTGCACCCCGCGGTGAAGAGCCCCTTCTTCTTCTGCTCGGGGTTGCGCAGGAGGTTGCCGTAGCCGTAGGCGACGAGGACGCCCAACGCGATGAGCTGCAGCATGGGCGCCGACAGTCACGATCGTGGCGCGTGCGGAGACGCCTCCGGAGGCATGGGTAGTAGCTGGGTGTGGCTGTGGGCACAATCGGCTCTCCTGATCACTCAGCTGCAGCTCCGCAGTCTCCCCTCCCCCTAGAGAGCTGCTAGGGCGAAATGTACTGACGTCAAACAGCGAGCGCTCTGAAGACGGTGATGTAGTCACTGGTGCAGAGGAGCGGGGGGGCACCTCGGGCGTCGATTGGGCTATTTGGGAGTCTTGCGCGCCGCCCGAGGCCTGCAGCTGAGTGATCAGGAGAGCCGACTGTGCCCACAGCCACACCCAGCTACTACCCATTTACTACCCATGCCTCCGGAGGCCTCCGACGCTCCGAGAGGCTGGCGGCGGCTCGATTTTGAAAGTGGCGCCATATTTCAGTTCTGCTGTACAAAGGCTACATCGGGTAGGCGTTGCGTCACGGCCCTGCAAAGCTATGCAGCTGAAAAGCGCATAAACCGCCTTTTTTCGTCAGCTAAAAAGCGCTATACGGCGCTCATGTATGTACGGCGCCCATGTCCATGTACGGTGGCTCACGGTCTTTATGTCAGAAAAGAAAAGGAAAGAATAGCTAAAAAGCGCTATACGGCACCCATGTCCAAGTACGGGGGGGGGGTAAAAGAAAAAAAGAAAAGAAAAGAAAAGAAAAGAAAGAAAAGAACCAGGGGAAATAATGAGGCTCGAACCCGCGAAGCTGCGCGTACCAAGCGGGATTACATCCGACTAAGCCGAGATGCGCTTTACAGAGGACCCATTCAATCTTGCGACCCCCGGTTGTCCCTTGGGCGTTTAATGCCTAGGAGTCCCGATAAGATAAGATTGTCTTATCTTATCTTATCTTATCTAGGGG
>Ga0209302_10001482_pt1 | contig 13683 bp, 12 predicted proteins | sample ArcOceMetagenome_2_FD_187445 | JGI IMG/M metagenome (GOLD analysis project Ga0209302, IMG submission 187445) | Marine eukaryotic phytoplankton communities from Arctic Ocean - Arctic Ocean ARC135M Metagenome (SPAdes) (version 2) | ecosystem: Environmental > Aquatic > Marine > Oceanic | place... | reverse complement strand
ATCGACCTACATTGTGGGACTCGATAGCCACCGCACGTCGTGAGATAGACCGCTTTTGGAAAATCACAGACATCGCCTTGCCGTCATCCGAAGACGAGGTGGATCTGTTCAGCGACAAGAGCACCTCCGGTATCGTCAATCGTATCGTTGCGGCAGGTGCGCAAACTGGCGCGTTGAAGTGTGGCGATGCTGGACCACTGCTTATCCCATTATCCGACGCCACCACAAACTTTGCCAAAGCCGACAGCGTTGTCGATACAACAGGGGCCGGTGATAGCTTCAACGGTGCTTACCTTGCGGCAATCGCAGCCGACAAGACGCAAACAGAGGCCGCGATCGAAGCCCATGCATTGGCGGCCCATGTTGTCACACATCAAGGCGCTATCTTGCCGCGCATGGCAGCCCCCGAAGCAATCCGTATGGGCAGTGTTATTCGTCTGAGGCCAGAGCACCTAGAAGAATACAAACGCCTCCACGCCGACGTTTGGCCGGGTGTGCTTAGTCGTTTAAAAGCCTCCCACTTCACAAACTATTCTATTTATCTCAAAAAAACCGAGTTCCTTATGTTTGGGTATTTTGAATATACTGGAAGTGATTTCGAAGCTGACAATGCAGCCATTGCGGCTGACCCCATAACCCAAGAATGGTGGGCAGTTTGCGGACCAATGCAGGATCCTTTTGAAACCCGAGCAGATGGCGAATGGTGGGCGGAAATGGAAGAAGTGTTCCATTTGGCTTAATTGACGCGGTCCTTTTCACCCCAAACGGCACCAATGTTCTGACCTCTCTATAATTGGTTAAGCAACTCGCGCAACGTACCAAATACCCGCGTCGCAGTATTACCGGGGCGCAGCACACTTTGGGCGAAAAGGGGGCATTTGGGAAAATCACAATGAGGATAACTCAGGGGACCCAATGCGGTACACCAAAGAGCGGACATTCAATTCAACATCCCGAACGGCAGAAAAGTCCCGCAGTCTGTGAGTGCGACGGATTTGTCTTGCTGCGCCCTCCGCAGATGTCCACAGGTCGCGCATAGCTGCCGATTGAGTGAAATCAAACCTGCTTTCAAAAGTCAGATAGTTAAACAGGGGTGAGCACGTCATCAGCGCAATGTGACACAGCTTCGATCAAATTCTTTTCAGTCATCTCAACACCCGAGAATTGCCCAACCATACGCCCCTCTGACATGGTCAGAATGCGGTGGCTGACACCCAAAACTTCAGGCATTTCAGACGAAATCACTATCACCGCCAATCCGTTTTCGGCAAGGCCCGCGATCAATTCGTGAATTGCCGACTTCGATCCTATATCAATGCCGCGCGTTGGTTCATCGAGAATTATCAGTTTGGGATCCGCACAGAGCCATTTTGCAAGCACAAACTTTTGTTGATTGCCACCAGACAGATCTGACAGCGCCTGCTCCGGTCCTGTTGTTTTAATATCCAACTGTTTTTTGTAGGTGTCAAAAACGCGCATTTCCGAAGCAACGTTCATCACCGTAGCGCGGGAGAACATGTTTGGATGCGGTAAGGAAATATTCGCGCGCCCCCCTTGCCCAAGGACAAGGCCCTGCTCTTTCCGGCTTTCAGGCACAAGTGCCATACCAAGGTCCGTGGCTTTGCGTGGCGTCAACCGGCCGGTGGGTTGGCCTTGCCAATAGATTTCGCCTGCCTCCATTGTCCGCACGCCAAAGATGGTTTCGACCAATTCAGACCGCCCCGCGCCAACCAACCCATAAAGCCCCAGCACCTCGCCTTGACGCACCGAAAAGGAAACATCGCGGAAATGCCGGGTGTTCATCAAGCCTTCGACACGCAAGACCTCTGACCCAAGCGTTGATTTGGCACGATGGAAAAATGCATCAAGTTCGCGACCAATCATCATCTGGGTGATCTGACCAACATCAGATTCTTCAGTTTTCACCGTGCCTTGCACTTGTCCGTCCCGTAGCACCGTAATGCGGTCAGTCAGATCGAATATTTCGTCCATTTTGTGTGAAATATAGACGATCCCAACACCACGATCCCGCAGGTTTCGTATCGTCGCAAATAACAAGTCTTTTTCCGTATCCGTCAGTGATGCCGTTGGCTCGTCAAAAATGACGACATTCGCCTCAAAGGCATTGGCGCGGGCAATCTCTACCATTTGCTGTTTCGCAATCGACAGTGTCCCCAGTCGAACGCTTGGGCCAAAATCTGCACCTAGGGCAGTAAGCGCCGATTGTGCATCCTTGTTCAGCTTGGATTTGCGTAAAACCCCAAATCGGTTGGTGGGCCACGCCCCCAGAAAGATGTTTTCCGCCACCGATAGTTCAGGCGAGAGTGATAGCTCCTGATGGATTAAAAGGATACCTTGATGCCGCGCGTCCAACGGTGAGGCGATATCAACTGGTTTACCTTGATGAATGATCTCTCCTGCGTCAGCCTTATAGAGTCCGGCCAGGACCTTCATCAATGTTGATTTTCCTGCACCGTTTTCACCAACCAGTGCATGCACTTCACCGGGGCGGATATCAAAGCTGACCTCGTTTAAGGCAACCACACCAGGAAATGTTTTGGTCACTTCATTGACGGTTAGGATTGGGGTTTGGTTGGACATCACCTTGCCTCCGTTTGGCTGGACAATACGCGATCCAGCAAGAGCGCTAATATCAGCACCGCCCCCATTACCATCAGTTCGACATAGTTTGGAGTGTTGAGCAGCCGCAGACCATTTCGAAGCACTGCCAGTGTCATCACGCCGCCGATTGTTTTCCACATTGATCCAAAGCCACCCGTGAGGCGCGTGCCCCCCAGAACCACAGCAATGATGGTCCAAAGTTCCCAAATCTTACCGGCGTTCGGTTCAGCGGTGCCAAGCCGCATAGACAGCAATATCCCGGCGACAGCAGCCATCGTACCGCAGATTGAGAAATTGATGATCTTGTGGCGTTTGATGTTGATGCCTGCGTCATGTGCCGCCTCAATATTGTCGCCTATTGCAAAGGTTTCTCGTCCATGTCGCGTGCTGGTAAGTACCCATTGAAAAAACAGGGCGAGAACAAAAAATGTCAAAGCGGTGACAGACACCGGACCGAGATAGATCTCGGCGTATTCTGTGTAGCTGAAGTCCTGCACCATCAGGGCGTCTTCGCCAGTATAGATAAAGACAAGGCCGCGGATACCAATCAACGCACCCAATGTGACAATAAAGGAGTGCATGCCAGAAAAGGCGGTGATTACACCATTAAAAAACCCCAAAGCTGCACCTGACAAAAGACCGGCAAGCACCGCAGGCCACACCCCGATCTGTTCTTGCAACCCGATCGCCAAAGCAGTTGATAGCGCCAGAATTGCCCCAACTGACAGATCGATTTCGCCATCAATCATGACAAGCGTCATGCCAACGGCCAAGATACCGATGAAAGCCCCCTGTGTCAGGACGTTTGAGATATTGTTGACCGTCAGAAAATACGGCGACGCCAGCGAAAAGATTGCGATCGCAAGGCCGAGAAACAGCCAGATATGGTTGCGAAACAGCCATGTGACCGCGCCGTTGGTGTGACGTGATTGCGCGCCTGTGTTCATTGTCATGCCAAGACCCTTCCGCGTTTTCCGGCCAGATCAATCCAGACCGCGATAATGATGACGACCCATGTGACCAGCCATTGCACGTAGTAGGGGAAGCCCATCAAGAGCAGCCCGTTTTGGATGAACCCAAGCATTGCGATGCCAAGCACTGTGCGCCATACACTGCCGCTACCGCCTAACATGGATGTGCCGCCCAGAATAATGCCTGCCAAAACCGTCAACTCGTACCCTTGCCCTATGGTGTTTTGTGCGCCCATAACGCGGCTGCCTAGGATAATCGCCGCGAACCCTGTTGCCAGGGCCGATAGAATGTATGCCCAGAACACCGTGCGTGCACTTGAAACGCCAGAGAAGTTTGACGCCGTTTCATTACCGCCGACAGCATAAACCTGCCGTCCGAAAACGGTCCGCGTAAGCACGAACGCAGCAATCGCGCCTACGCCCAAGAATAGCAGCACGGGGACAGGGATTCCGAACATGTCTGAGCGGCCAAAGAAGCGAAACCAAGTCGTCTGCGCGTTCGGGATGTTGACGTTGCTACCACCGGAATAAAGCAACGTAAGACCTTGCAAAAACGACAGCATCGCCAATGTCACAATCAGTGCGTTCAACTTTAGATAACCCACAAGCAGACCGTTGAATGCGCCAAGAGCAATGGCAGCAGCAAGTGTCAAAACAATTGCAAGGAGTGGTCCAACTTGGTTGTGTTGATCAACAAGCAAGACAGTTAATAGCGTCAACATCGATCCAACGGACAGATCAAGCCGTCCTGTAATCACTACGAAGGTTGTTCCAATCGCGATCATGCCAGTGATTGACACCTGCCGCAACACATCCAGAATATTTCCAACGCTCAGGAAAGCATCCGAGGTTAACGAGACCGCGCCAAGAAACACTACAAAAGCCACTAGAAGGCCACTTTTCTTCAGTCCTGAAATCAGGTTTGTCGACTTCATGCGCACATGCCTCCCAGTTTAAGGTGATCGTAGTAAGTTGCGAAAATTTGTCACACTGTGATGAAATCCAAAATGGATTTTTGGAAAATTTTTCAGCACACATGTCAAATATCAGCTTTGGATATATTGCGTGTTGTTTGCGTCGGGAATGATTTGGGAATGTTATCAAGCAAACGAATGACCGCGTCAGCATTTGTTTTGTGTAGAAATTGACGTAACAGTGGAGGAACACATAATGAATATTACCAAACTGGCTGTCGGGGCTATGGTCACGATGCTCGCCGTGCCAGCGGCGGCCGAAGATGCACCCAATTGGCTGGGTGGAGAGCTGCAAAAGCCACTATCAGAAACGCGGATCGGTGTGACCGTTCTATATCCCGGTTCAAATTCATATCAGGCCAAATACGCTGAAACGGCGGTTTCTTACGCTGCTGAACTGGGCATTGATGCAACTGTGATGGACCCTCAGGGCGATCCTGCAACTCAGTTCGACCAAATTCAGGACATGGCATCGCAAAATATGGACGCCATAGTCGTCTGGCCGACATCGCAAAACGCGTTGATCCCTGCCATCCGTGATGCCTCACGCGCTGGTATTCCGATCATCACATCAAATTCACCTATCGGTGAAACAGGACGTCGTTACATTCAGGGCCACACCGGGCCTGACGATTGTGCGTTGGCAGCGCAGGCAGCTGACATGCTGGGTGCAGCTCTTAATGGAGAGGGCGATATTGTTGTCGTGGAAGGCACTCCTGGATATTCTGTTTCAATCTTGCGGGGCAATTGCTTCCTCGACCGGATCGCCGATGAATATCCAAACATCAACGTTCTAGACAGCCAAACAGCTGAATGGAACCGCGAAAAGGCTCAAACCGTCACTGAAACGTTCTTGACCAAATACGGCGAAGACATTGACGGCGTTTATGCCTTTGATGACGGCATGGCGCTTGGTGTTGTCAGCGCGTTGCAAGGCGCGGGCTATGCTGCAGGCGACGTCAAAATCGTTAGCTGTAACCAGTTTGGCGAAGGCTGGGATGCTATGAAAGAGGGCTGGATCTCTGGTTCTGGTAAGCAATCCCCGATCGATGACGCGATTTTGGCGATCCAAACTGCTGTGAAAGTGGCCAACGGTATCGAAATTCCTGCTTTGCAGGAGATTGAGCGTGCGCAAATCACGTCCGCCAACGTGGATGACTTTGAACGTCCTACTTGGTAAGACTTAAATAATTGGGCCGCGCCGAGTTAATTCTTGGCGCGGTATTTTTTTGAGTAAAAAAACTACCGGACCTTCTTAGAGGTTCCCATTTTAAACAGCATTTCAATCCGATGTTGGGCTGAACCAAGTGCTTCATCGATGGACACCTGCTTCTGCAACAGAAAGTATATTTCGTGGCCCAGAATAGAAATGATGTCGGCAAATTCTGGTATTGGCGGGCGTGGCCACACCTGCAATGTGCCATTCTGTTCCATCTGGTCAATATCACGGATCATTCCTGAAACGGCTTGCACTTCTGGGTCTGCACTTGTCGAGAAACGTGGGCTCGTCAGGCTTCCATTCTGCACATAAAGCTTCATCAGTTCCGGCCTAGTCAGATACTCCATCGCTTTCCATGCAACGGCGACGCGATCGGCCCCCAGTGCTGCGGGCAGCGCAAGAACAAAACCGCCAACAGGAGATACTCGTGCCAACCCGCCGTTTGACGGGTGCGGTGCATAAATTACTTTGCCCTGGGCAACAGAGCTATCATCCTGTTCGAACTGCGCCGCGCGAATTGACCAGCCATAAGTCATTGCCGCCTCGCCACGCGAAAAAATTCCAATGCGCTTGTCCCAATCACATCGCAGACTGTCGGGATGGGAAAAAGGCAGTAGATCTAGCAAGAACTGCGCCGTTTCGCGCCCCGCCTCAGAGTTAATCAATGGACGGTAGTTCTTAGCGAGAATTGTATCGGTGTTGAAGCCATCAACACTGGGCGACAGGTCAATCACTGGCGATCCAAAATCCGCCATGGTCTGCATGAAAGTATGCGCCACTGGCGTGCCGCGGCCATAGTTCATCACTATACCTGATTGACCGCGGCGTGCTCCATGCAATGCTTGGGCTGCATGTAAAAGTGCATCCGTTGTTTGTGGAAGGCCTAGTCCCACTTCGTCGAGCAAATCCTCGCGGCAAAACAACATTTCGACCGTGGGTTGGATCGGAATACCACATTGTTGTCCGCGGTACCGCGCTGCCTGCCAGATAGTCGCATGAAAATCTGAACCGCGATAATCATTTGCCTTTAGAAGATCATTCAGCGGCATGATGGCTGCGCATTCCGCAAGCTGGCCAATCCACGGTAGATCGACAGAAACGATGTCATAGTGGGACTTCGCCCGCTTTTGGTTCTCGAATATTTCGTTATGCAGCTTGTCCAGCGGCATTGTGATGAATTCAAACTGCGCACCACAAAGCTCGCTCAACTGCGGTGCGAGTTTCTTAAGCGTTTTGAAGGTCGGGTCGATTGGGCACAGCACGCGAATGGGGCGTTCTTTACCGATGCCGACTCGCATGGCACTGGGGTAGGATAAGATACGCGATGCCATGTAATGGCCGCCAAAATAGAAACCGCCTTCGGCATCTTCCTTGTCAACGTCGTTAAAGCCAAAGGTATCGCCTACTGTGCGCTTGAACTCCGACGCGAAGACTTCAAACTGTGTGATCAGTGTGCGGGTTGGGTGTAATGAAAAGGACTTGCCGCTCTTTGATCGCGGTCGCCGCAATAGCAGACCTTCATCAATTAGTTCGCTGATCCGCCGCATCGCAGTGCCATAGGGAACACCTGCAGCATCAGCCAACGACGTGATCGTCAACATCTTTCCCTCAAAGTGCCTATTCATCGCATATGCGATGATATTCCAACGCGCATCGATCGATGCAAGTTCGGTTTTTTCTTCGCTCAGTTTACGCAAGGACCCAGCAAAGCTTAGAACACGCAACAGTTCTTCTCTTGTCATTTTGGCTTCGTCCATTTTGGATATTCTCAGGTTAGTGATCCAACATGGTCGCGCAAGCTAGATAAATATCCAAAACGGATATAGTCATAATTCAGCGTCAGCGACGTCTGTGTCAAAGTTGTGAAAGCGCAAGCAGGCACAAGCAGAGGCACGTAATGGATACAGCTGGCATGGATTTTGATTATGTTGTAGTCGGTGCGGGTTCTGCGGGGTGTGTCGTCGCAGGGCGCTTAGGCGCAGCAGGGCACAAGGTTCTTCTGCTTGAAGCAGGTGGTGCAGACAAAAGCCCGTTCATTCATGTGCCACTTGGCTATTCAATGCTTTACAATAACCCCAAGGTAAACTGGTGTTTCAACAGCGAACCTGAACCCTATCTTAACAACCGCCGCTTATTTCAGCCGCGCGGCAAGGTGATGGGTGGGACTGGGTCGATCAACGGTATGATTTATATGCGTGGCCAGCCCGAAGATTTTGACGGGTGGAGGGAGCGTGGCTGTACTGGTTGGGGGTGGGATGACGTGCTGCCCTATTTTAAGAAATGCGAAGATCAGGAACGTGGCGCAAGCGAATTTCATGGGGTTGGTGGACCGGTGTCGGTTTCGGATCTGCCGTCACCGCACGCCCTAGGCGAAGCGTTTCATCAGGCCTCCGAAAATCTTGGTGTGCCCCGCAACGACGACTTTAATGGGGCCACCCAACTTGGCACGGGGTATGTTCAGACGACCACGCGAAAAGGTCGACGTTGGAGCACCGCTTCGGGGTACCTGCGTGGCCCAGCGATGCAGAATATCAAAATTGAAAAAAACGCCTTGGCAGAACGTCTCGTGATGGATGGCAAGCTGGTCACAGGTGTTCAATGGTCCCGCAACGGCACGTGCCATACTGTCCAAGCACGGCGCGAGGTGATATTATGTGGCGGAACGTTTAGTTCACCGCACTTGCTTATGGCGTCTGGCATCGGCCCGGCCGCACATTTGCGCGAGATGGGTGTCGAGGTGACCCACGACTTGGGCGGAGTGGGCGAAAATCTTCAGGATCACTTTGGCATCGGGCTAGAATTTGAGTCCACTCTCAAAACGACGGTCAATGATCTCTATAACAACAAGCTACAAGGCGGGCTGCAGTTGCTGCGCTATTTGTTGTTCCGTAGCGGGCCCTTCGCGGACAATGGCAATTATTCCAACACTTTCGTGCACAGTTCGAACGACATTCCGACCCCTGACATGATGGTGACGTTCATGGCCTGGTGCACAACCGAAGACCTCATACCGCATCCATTTTCAGGCTTTACTATTTTGGCTGAACACATGCGGCCACAAAGCCGTGGCCATGTCCGCTTGAAAGGGCCAGACGTGCGGACCGATCCGGCCATTCAATTCAACTTCTTTGAACATGAGGTTGATCACCGTGCTGCGATCGAAGGACTACGCTGGGGTCGCCGGATATCACAGACGTCACCGATGGCTGGTTGCGTGAAGCGCGAAATTTCTCCGGGTCTGGATGTCACTTCTGACGACGAAATGATCGCCTATTGTCGTCAAAATGGCCTGTCTTTGCTGCATCCCGTCGGTACTTGTGCCATGGGCACTGGTCCTGATGCTGTCGTTGATACAGATCTACGCGTGCATGGCCTGTCGGGGCTGCGTGTCATTGATGCATCGATCATGCCGCGTATCGTGACCGCAAACACCAATGCCGCAGCAATCATGATTGGTGAAAAAGGCGCAGCCCATATCTTGCGCGACCTTAACAGCTGAACAGGAGCCACATCATGCAGACACTTGGAGTAGCCTTGCTGGGCAGTGGGCGGATGGCCCATGTCTATGGCCCCAAAATCAACGCTCATCCGGGTTTGCGGTTGTCCCTTGTGTTCAACCCCAATCTGGCCTCGGCTGAACGCATTGCGGCGCAATATGGTGGTGAGGTGACCAGCGATTTGAATCACGGGCTTTCCCACCCGGACGTGGATGTCGTCCTGATCGCGACGCCAGCAAACACCCATCTGGAATATGTCATTGCCAGCGCCAAAGCAGGCAAGCCGACCTTTTGCGAAAAACCCCTGGATCAATCCCTTAATCGGGCGGATCAATGTGTCACCACGCTAAAACAACACCCCATTCCGTTCATGTTAGCCTTCAACCGACGCTTTGACCCCGACATCGCAGCCCTGCAAAAAACTGTGAAGGACGGCGGGCTAGGGCAACTGTCGTTCCTGATGAGCACAAGCCGCGAACCCGCACCCCCACCGATGTCATACGTGAAATCCTCGGGTGGTTATTTTGTTGATGCGACAATCCATGACATCGACCTGATGTGCTGGATCGCGGGCGAACGCCCGAGCGAAGTATTCGCTGCAGGTTCTTGCCTTACCGATCCCGAAATCGGCGAAGCGGGAGATTGCGACACAACCATGACCACGCTCAAGATGCCGTCCGGCTGTCTGGTGCATATCAACAATTCGCGCCGCTGTGCCTACGGCTTTGATCAGCGTATAGAAGCCTTTGGTGAGGCCGGGTTGCTCCAGACGACAAACCAGCGCGACGAGAACCTGATCCGCTGGTGTGCTGACAAGACCGAGGCGCGTGCCCCACTAAAGCACTTTTTTCTTGAGCGCTATGATGCGTCCTTCACGATTGCGCTGAACGAATTTTATTGCGCTGTGACCGAGGGGCGGTCCCCGTCCTGCACGGTACAAGATGGCCGCGATGCTCTGGCCATCGCTCTGGCCTGCGATCAGTCGCGCAAAACCGGAGCTGCAGTGAAAATGGATTGGCTATGATAAAACCTGAATTGTGTATAGGGCTTATCGGGTCGGGCTTTATGGGGCGCTGTCATGCAAATGCATTCCGCTCGGTCAGTGGTTTATTCGATTTGCCATTTGAACCAGTTTGCGAGACGTTGGCAGACATCAGTGAAGAGACAGCGGTGCAAAATGCTTCCGCTTTGGGATTTGCCCGTGCAACTGGAGACTGGCGCACGCTTTGCGCTGACCCCGCGATTGATGTGGTGGCTGTCACGGCACCTAACGTCTTGCACGAACCAATTGTCATGGCTGCATTATCAGCAGGCAAGCATGTCTACTGCGAAAAACCTCTTTCAACCACGCTGGAGAGCGCAAGGCGTATGACGATAGCCGCTCAGAAAGTCGGTGTTGTCACGATGGTTGGGTTCAACTTTCTGCGGAATCCGATGATCCGTCTCGCAAGGGAGCTTATCGAAGCAGGCGAAATCGGCGAGATCGTCTCGTTTCGCGGACGGCACGCTGAAAACTATATGGCTGACCCAGACGTCCCGCATTCGTTCCGCACCGACCCAGATGGCGGTGGAGCCATGGCCGATATAGGTAGCCACATCATATCTATGGCGCGTTATCTGCTTGGCCCGATAACGCATGCAACCGGGCAATGCCGCACCATCCACAAAACTCGCCCAATCGCATTGGGATCCACTGAACACTCGCCTGTGCTGGTCGATGATGTGACCTTCGCGCTTGTGGAATTTGAAAGTGGGGCCGCTGGTACGATCGAGGCTAATTGGACCGCCGCGGGACGGACAATGGACCTGTCATGGGAAATTACTGGAACCAAAGGCGCACTGGCGTTCAGCCAAGAGCGCATGAACGAACTGCTGCTCTGCAAAGGTTCTGGTGGCGGCCGAACTTCTGGTTTTACCAAAATCGAGGCCGGTCCCAACCACCCACCCTATGGAAATTTCTGCCCGGCACCAGGACATCATTTGGGCTTCAATGATCTCAAAGTCATCGAAGTCGCACAATTGATCGATGCCATCGGTGGTGGCTTCAACCATGGTCCAGATTTTCAAGAAGCGTTGGAGGTCCAAAAGGTAGTGTCAAAAATTGCGACGAGTTGCGGCTGACAACCAAGTCGGAAACGAAGCTTCGCCTTACTCCACACCATTGACATATATCCACTCAATATGTCGCTCAGGGTTAGAGCTTTGCCCAACGCTAATGAGCAACATCTCGGATGTATGTTGCGGATTGCATCGTGGAAGCAATGCCCGTCGTTTGGGCTGTCGCAATGCACCAGAACCGGCCATCTAGAGGGATCGGATCAAAGACTGCTAAGTCCTGTGAGCTCGCGCAGCGAGAAAACCGAATTCACAGATTGGGCTCGCAACTGCCGTTAGCTGCGTCCTGCACCAACGACCGCTTTGCGAAAGTCTCAGTAGTAACCTTCTAAGGCATACCTCTCAGCCTGACGGTCAATGGAATTTCACAGTACTTCATTACGACGCTTTTCGCATTAAAAACGCTCAAAACACCGCGTACAGCCCCAACCCACGCTAATTGTTACGCGTGCTGCTGACGTGGACAGGTCGACACCAACACGGCGCTTGTACGCGCTGTATGACGCCAGCTGTTTACGATGTTGAGATTGCTCCTTGGCTGCCCAGCGGCTTGAGCCTGTCGTAGTCAGCCTGCGATGTTGAGCTCGATACAGCAGAAGGCATACCACCACCTGTAGCATTTGGGGCGGCCTGTTGGTTTGGAGTATTCGGCTTTGGAACGGGTGGAGCCGCAATGGCTTTTCCCACGCGCGATTTGGGTTTATTCTTTGCAGTAACTTCGCCACCCTTAAGCCTGGCATCCAGTTTGTTAGCTAAAAAGCTAACTGTGTTGGCAAAGGTCTTGATGTCATGGACAGCCTGCTCGACGCTGCCACTGCCGGAGGCCTTCTCAATTACATCAATCAATCGGCGTAGTTCTTCGCGGTCAGTCATGCCCCCGCCCTGCCCTGCGCGCTTGGGGCCTGCAAAAGACCACCTCGGAATGATAAGTACTGGCCTATAAAAAACCGCAGCGCAGATTTTTGAGGCTGTAAAACCCATTTCGGCCACAGGCTCATACTGCCATCCGTTCTGGTGCGCGCCACACTGCTTCCGCCTGCCTCGCTATGGCACTGTCACATAGGGCTTTGAGGTTAATCAGCTTTATGGCCCAAGCCTTATGCTCCTCAGCATCTGACCCATTTAAACGCGCCGCATAATACCCCAGTTTGTTGGAACAGATTGTCAGTGTTTCCACGCTTGGTTCAATTTGATGATAACGCAGCACGCGGATGTAACCCTCACTGCGCCCAAGCCAGCTGCGACAAAACTCTGGTGTGTTCTGAACAATGCCGGTTAGGATCAATTCGTCTCGCATGTGTTCTAATAGTCTTATACTCATATGCTGTCTCCAATACGTTGTTTGCACTGGTATTTATCTCGATTAAGGCAGCTTCTGGTGTTTACGTGGTGTTTGTGAGGGCAATCATTACTCCCCAGCCGTTTCTGTAGTGTTTTCTTGTCTCGTTGATAAATACATGCGGAGAACCACAATGACATTTGAACAGCGCAGACAAGAACGGCAAGAATTGGTACAGCACCTAATGGCACAAGACTGGAATGTGTTTGGCACGCTCAAGTTCGTGAATGGCAGAACCATTGGACGTAAGACTGCCGACAAACTCCTTCGCAGCTACTGGAACAAGATAGACCGAGTGTTCTTTGGCAAAGCTGCTGAGCGTCTGGATCTGCGGGTGCCAAGATGGTGCTTCGCCCACGAAGGCGCTGACAGTGAGAACTTTCATGTTCACTTCGTAATGCCGAGCCCACTGCAGGACACAGAACACATGTGTTGTTTGCTCAATGCAGTTTGGGCGCAGCATCATGCTCAAACAGCGCCTCTGGCTAAAAACTGGATCATGCCAACACAAGACCGTGCAGCTGTGGCCAGTTACGTCACCCACGAGTATTGGCGCATGGGCAGTGATACGATCTCGGACAATCTTTGTTGGGGTGCTGCGCAGTCAAACTATGCGCCCAACGACAACTACTCCCAACAACAGGCACATCGCATTATACGGGCAGCCAGCCCACTCTGGCTACATCAGGCACAACAGGCATTACACACACAACAGGCACGATATGAGGCATGCGGTGATTTGCAGATGATGGAGCGTGGCTAAGCCCCTTCGCGCAGCAAGCACTTGAGCAGCTTGAACAGTACAGATGTCAATGGCGCAGGTCTTGGCACATCCTTGTTCACGAGCATTAGTTCAAACAAACTTCACAAAACAAAGATGATAAGACAAAAAGGTTCAAACACAAAACATCAACAAACGCTCAAACGAAGATGGTAAAACAGACAG
>Ga0209302_10001481_pt1 | contig 13688 bp, 10 predicted proteins | sample ArcOceMetagenome_2_FD_187445 | JGI IMG/M metagenome (GOLD analysis project Ga0209302, IMG submission 187445) | Marine eukaryotic phytoplankton communities from Arctic Ocean - Arctic Ocean ARC135M Metagenome (SPAdes) (version 2) | ecosystem: Environmental > Aquatic > Marine > Oceanic | place... | reverse complement strand
CGATAATCAAACATTAGAAAACCTTATGAAAGATTAATTATATTAGTTTTCCTTTATAGCAAGAATTCTGCATGATTCCTATCCAGATGGTTCGGGTTGTATAGGATAAAAATAATGGGCTTTTTAGTATTACAGGGCTACGGCTCAGCGATGGCGCTGATTATGGCGATAGGTGCGCAGAATGCCTTTGTATTAGGTAAGGGAGTACAGCGCCATTATCATTGGCCAGTGGCTGCGATTTGTATTTCTTGTGACGTAGTATTGATTAGTGCTGGGATGTTGGGAGCGGGTTTTGTCTTTGAGCAATGGCCTTGGTTACTCGACGCGTTTCGCGTTGGTGGGGTGATTTTTCTATCGGTTTATGGGTTTAAAGCATTCCAGAGCTTTCTGAGCCCGGCGGGGCTTGAAGCTAATACTAAGCGTGCTGGCTTACGTGCAACGTTATTAACGGCATTGGCGGTAAGCTTACTAAACCCTCATGTCTATTTAGATACAGTTATCCTGCTAGGAAGTTTAGGAAGTCAGCATCAGGGGCACGCAAAGTTACTATTTTGGGTTGGAGCAATGTTAGCGTCTTTTAGTTGGTTTATTTTTCTTACACTAGCAGCTCGTAAGTTATCGCCTTGGCTAGAGAAGCCTCATATTTGGCGTTGGGTTGATTTGCTCGTTGCCTTAATGATGTGGAGCATTGCTTTATGGTTGGTGGTGGATAAAGTCGGGCAGTAAAACCTAAAAAGCCTGCGAAAGCAGGCTTTAATCATTCGACGTTATAAATGCTATTTAAAGAGCAACGCCAAGTGATTTAATAGTATTGATGGTCAGCTGACCAGAAGCCATTTTGTTTGCTTTCTGATAAGCATTAACAGCGGACATTGTGTCAGCTCCTAACACGCCATCGATCGCACCAGGGTTGTAACCTTTCGCTTTAAGTGCTTTTTGAAGCTTACGTACTAGACCTGGCTGTGTGTTTGTTTCACACAGAATAGAGCGCCATTCCATGTAAGAATCAGTCACTTTAACGCGTTTAGAAACTGTGCTGTATTCAGCTGGTATCTCGATAGCGCGTTGAGTTGCAGGCTTCATCAATTTGCGCACTTTTACGGTCTTGTAAGTCGCTGGAATAGTGACAGTACGAGTCGTAGCGGGTTTATCGACTACACGACGAGTTACCATTTGGGTTTTACCTGGAACAACAATTTTCTTAACCGATTCAGGTTCAACCAAGATAGTTTTAGTGACCGTTTTGTATTCAGCAGGCACTTCTACTAAACACATGATTTCGCCTGTAGAGTCGTTTACTTTCTGGATAGGACCTGTGCCTTTTTTCCATTCAGTATGAGCAGGGCGAACTAAAACGCGCTCGGTTTCCGTTTTGTACTTTGCTGGTACGCGAATCAATTGCTCTGCCGCTTCGGCAACTTGAATTGTTTCAGTTACGTTTTTGTAAGTAGCAGGGATGATTTCTAAGCGCTCAGATGCTTCTGATACTAATACGCGCTCTTGTACAAAACCGTATTCAGGAGATGTAGTTTCAATACGCTGACCTTCTGCTTTAACAACAACAGTTTCTGATTCGTTCTTGTAAGTAGCAGGGATAACAACACGAGCGTAACATTCACCAGCTTTAGGATTGGGTGGTAACAAGCTGGAAGAAGAGTTGCTGCTGTTTAAGCGAGCCAGTTCAGACTCTAGTTGAGTTGCACGTGCTGAATCTGAACCTGAAGAGTTTTTAAGGCTCGCTAGTTCTTGTTCTAATGCACGGTATTGCGCGGAGCTAGTTACATCACCGCTCTGCTGTGTGCCTGTTGTTGAGCAGCCTGATAACACGGCAATAGCCAGTGCTGAAAGAACGAAAGTAGTTAATTGTTTTTTCATGATAGAACATCCAAGCTTTTTTATAGGGGTAAGCACAGTCTAAAAGCTTGGGATGAAGCTCACGTGAACAGCTTTTTTATTTTATTCAGAGTGCGGTCGGTTATACAGGCGTTTTCAGTGTGTCTTGATAAGGAGGCCAGCCGAGTGGTTTTCCGCCTAAAATATGTAAGTGAATGTGGTAAACCGTTTGTCCACCGTGTGGGTTACAGTTAAAGACGGTACGGTAGCCATCATTTGCAAAGCCTTTTTCGACGGCTATTTTTCCTGCAGTTTCAACCATGTGCCCGATAAGCTCACGGTCATCTGAGGTTACATCATTCAAAGTGCTAATATGCTTTTTAGGGATCACAAGGCTATGAAAAGGTGCTTGCGGGTTGATATCGCTAAAGGCAATAACGAGATCATCTTCGTACAGAATATCGGCAGGAATCTCTTGGTTAACTATTTTACAAAACAAACAATCCATTGATTACAGCCTCGGTATATAAGAATCGGTAGCTTAGTATAAGAGATCGGCTTAGCCGATCTCAAGTGGCCTGCGTGCTGGGCAATGATAACTCTGAGTGACTCGGTTGTCTGGTGTTACTGACTCTAGTTGGACATCAAACCCCCACAGACGATGTATGTGTTTGAGTACTTCATCAGTATCGTCTCCTAATGGACGGTTATTGTGCATAAAATGACGTAAGGTTAAGGAGCGATTGCCGCGAACATCCACATTATAAATTTGAATGTTAGGTTCGCGGTTCCCTAAATTATATTGTGCCGAAATATCTTCCCGAATACGGCGGTATCCTGATTCGTTGTGAATAGAAGAGACTTTAAGTGTTGGGGAGTCGGTGTCATCAAGAATAGCGAAGAGCTTGAGCTCACGAATTAGCTTGGGCGACAAGAACTGTAAAATAAAGCTTTCATCTTTAAAATTACGCATCGCGTAATCGAGTGTTTCAGTCCATTCTGATCCCGCAATTTCAGGAAACCATTCGCGGTCTTCGTCGGTTGGGTTCTCACAAATACGGCGGATATCCTGCATCATATTAAAGCCTAACGTGTAGGGGTTAATGCCGGAGAAATAAGGACTGTCAAATGGAGGTTGATACACAACACTGGAATGCGAATGAAGAAACTCCATGATAAAGCCATCGGTCACTAAGCCTTCATCATACATAGTGTTGAGTAAAGTGTAGTGCCAAAACGTAGCCCACCCTTCATTCATGACCTGGGTTTGCTTCTGAGGATAAAAATATTGAGATATTTTACGAACTATCCTGACAATTTCACGCTGCCAAGGCTCGAGTAAAGGTGCATTCTTCTCAATGAAATATAAAAGATTTTCTTCTGGCTCTGGGGGAAAGTGAGGTGCTTCAGTGATACTGTCATCATCGGCTTTTTTAGGGACGGTGTTCCATATTTGATTGAGGTGTCGCTGATTATATTCTTCCCTCGCTTCTAGTCGTGCTTGCTCCTCTTCAGCGGTTAATGGCTTTGGGCGTTTATAGCGATTCACACCGTAGTTCATTAGCGCATGACATGAGTCTAGTGTCGCTTCGACTTCGGCGAGTCCATGTCGTTCTTCACATTTTGCAATGAATTGTTTAGCGAAGACAAGGTAATCAATAATGGCGGAGGCATCCGTCCAAGTTCGGAACAGGTAGTTGCCTTTAAAAAAGGAGTTATGTCCATAGCAGGCATGCGCAATCACTAGCGCTTGCATTGTCATGGTGTTTTCTTCCATTAGGTAGGCGATACACGGATCTGAGTTGATGACGATTTCATAGGCTAAGCCCATTTGACCGCGTTTATATTGTTGTTCCGTTTGTACGAACTGTTTTCCGTATGACCAATGGTTGTAGTTTAGCGGCATACCAATAGAGGCATAAGCATCCATCATCTGTTCGGATGTAATAATTTCTATTTGGTTCGGGTACGTGTCTAAACCGTATCCTGCAGCTATGCGGCCGATTTCTTTGTCGTACTCGGCTATAAGTTCAAAGGTCCACTCGGCACCGGTAGATAAGGGTTCCTTTTTCATGCTGTCCCCTCGGTTTTCCGCTCAAATAGTCGCCTAAATACCGGATAGATATCAGACATTTCTTCAATATGTTGAATGGCAAATTGGTCTGGGTGTCGCTTATAGACCTCTTGGTATTCATCCCATAAGTTCTGATGTGGGCCATTAGTAATTTCTACGTAAGCAAAATACTGGACATCTTTCAGTATCTTTTTATACAAGAGATCAGAGCAGCGTTGCGAGTCACCTTCCCAGTTGTCGCCATCGGACGCTTGGGCGACATAGACATTCCAGTCATTTCGTGGATAGCGCTTGTCGAGAATGTCGGCGGTCAGCTCTAAGGCGCTGGAAACAATCGTTCCGCCTGTTTCACGAGAATAGAAAAACTCTTCCTCAGTGACTTCTTTGGCATGGGTATGATGCCGAATAAATACGACTTCGATATGCTTGTAATTACGACGAAGAAATAGATAGAGCAAAATGAAGAATCGCTTCGCCATTTCTTTGATAGATTGGGTCATGGAGCCCGATACGTCCATCAAGCAAAACATAACGGCTTTACTTGAGGGGACAGGGCTTTTGACCATGTTGTTATAACGAAGGTCAAACTCATCAATAAAGGGAAGTTTTTTACTGGTTTTCTCTAGCTCAGTGATTTGCGCACGTATTTCGTTCATTTCTTGATTGCGCTGGTCGCTGTTTGGCGTTTCCTCTAAAGCCCATAAGCGTTTTTTTAGTGTACGAATCTCTTGGCGATTAGGTCCCGATAACGCGATTCGCCGAGCATAAGCGGCACGTAAAGATCGTACAACATTTAATTTGTCGGGAGAGCCTGCGGTTGTAAAGCCTGCCCGCTTTATTTCGAAAGATGAGCTGTCCGTCAGCTGCTTCTTAATCAAATAAGGGAGCTCTAGGTCCTCAAACATAAAATCGAGGAACTCCTCTTGGTTAATATTGAAGCTGAATTCATCTTCGCCTTCACCTTGATCGCTTGCTTGCCCTGAACCAGCCCCGCCACCTTGTCCGCCCTGTGGACGTTGAAATTCATCTCCCGTAGAGAACTCTTTATTACCGGGATACACGCGAGTTTGCTCACCACCTTGTCCGTGATGAAACATGGGCTCGTTGGTATCTTTACGGGGGATAGTGATCTTACCTCCCCGGTCTAGATCCTGGATTGAACGCTGTTTAATCGCTTCTTCAACGGCACCCTTAATCTGTTTTTTGTAGCGTTTTAAAAAGCGCTGGCGATTAACCATGCTCTTTTTCTTTCCGTTGAGACGGCGATCAATGATGTAACTCATATTCCGCTCTCCTTCTCGATCAGCGCGATTTTTACTGCGACTTCCGAACGCGTATATACCATTCAGATAGCAGACGAACTTGCTTCTCGGTGTAGCCTCGTTCAATCATCCTTTTTACAAACTCACCGTGCTTGTTCTGTTCATCGGACGACGCTTTGGCATTAAAGGAAATAACGGGCAGTAGGTCTTCAGTATTAGAGAACATTTTCTTCTCTATAACGGTGCGCATTTTTTCGTAACTCATCCATGACGGATTTTTACCTTCACGGCTGGCGCGTGCACGTAGCACGAAGTTGACGATCTCATGACGGAAATCTTTAGGGTTACTTATGCCGGCTGGCTTTTCAATTTTTTCCAGTTCTTCACTAATGGATTGACGATCTAAAATATCGCCTGTTTCGGGATCACGATATTCCTGATCTTGGATCCAAAAATCGGCATAGGTCACATAGCGATCAAAGATGTTTTGGCCGTATTCTGAGTAGGACTCTAGGTATGCTGTTTGAATCTCTTTGCCGAGCAACTCAATATATTTGGGTGCTATGTATTCTTTGATAAAACTGACATACGCTTCTTGAAGCTCTGGCGCGAACTGCTGTTGCTCAATTTCACGTTCAAGTACATACATTAAATGCACAGGATTAGCGGCTACTTCTGAAGAATCAAAATTAAACACTTTAGAGAGGATTTTGAACGCAAAACGGGTTGATAGACCGTTCATGCCTTCATCGACCCCCGCCATGTCTTTATACTCTTGCATCGACTTCGCTTTAGGGTCCGTATCTTTTAAGTTCTCACCGTTATAGACACGCATTTTTGAATAGATATTCGAATTTTCTGGATCTTTAAGGCGCGATAAAATGATGAACTGCGAGAGCATATTCAAGGTGTCGGGTGCGCAGGGTGCTTTGTTTAGCGAGCTGCTTTCGAGTAGCTTCTGATAAATTTTAATCTCTTCCGTGATTCGTGTGCAGTAAGGCACTTTGACGGTATAGACCCTGTCTATAAAAGCCTCATTCGTTTTGTTGTTTTTAAACGTTTGCCACTCTGATTCATTGGAGTGAGCGAGTACGATGCCATCGTATGGAATAGCACCCATACCTTCAGTGCTGTTGTAGTTACCTTCTTGCGTGGCTGTTAATAGCGGATGCAGTACTTTGATCGGCGCTTTAAACATCTCCACAAATTCCATCACGCCTTGGTTAGCATTACATAAGGCCCCCGAGAAACTGTAAGCATCGGGGTCGTGTTGTGGAAATTCTTCGAGTTTACGAATATCCACTTTACCAACTAAGCTGGAAATATCTTGGTTGTTCTCATCACCGGGTTCTGTCTTGGCGATCGCTATTTGGTTTAAAATTGATGGGTGCAGTTTAACAACGCGGAACTTGGAAATATCACCGCCAAATTCATGCAATCGTTTAACGGCCCATGGCGACATAATGCCTTTGAGATAGCGACGAGGGATGTTGAATTCTTCTTGCAATATGTCGGCGTCTTCGGCTGGATTGAATAGTCCCAATGGCGATTCATAAACAGGCGAACCCTTGATGGCATAGAAGGGGATTTTTTCCATTAAGTGCTTTAGGCGTTCAGCGAGAGAAGATTTACCGCCGCCGACAGGGCCGAGTAAATAAAGGATTTGTTTGCGCTCTTCCAGTCCCTGTGCCGCATGCCGGAAGTAAGAAACGATATTTTCAATAGCTTCTTCGTTACCGTAAAACTCGGAAAAGGCTGGGTAACGTTTCATCACCTTGTTAGAGAAGATACGGCTAAGGCGAGGATCGCGTGCCGTATCGATAAGCTCCGGCTCCCCAATAGCGCTTAACATCCGTTCTGAGGCACTGGCATAAGCCAAAGGATCTTGCTTACAGAGTTCGAGATAATCAGTAAGACTCATCTCTTCCTGGGTGGTTGACTCATAACGCGTCTTGTAATGTTCGAAGATACCCATAACGTACACCCCTTCTGTTTGGCGAGCTCAAGACGAATAGCGGTTGTCTTGACTGCAATCTAGCTCACGCTAATCAGTTTTCATTAAATAATAGATACTCATTTTGCTCATGTTATCTGGCTATAATTCACCAGATAACATTCGGTTTTAGTCAAAAAGTAAACCCCGGTTACTAAAAAAGGTTACCTTCTTATAGATGTGTTACACCTGCAATCGTTCACGGTCAACAGCACTTTGTGATAAACAGTGTCGTGCAATCTCTGAGCCAATTTGACCAAGTGATCAAGTTTTTGGGGAGAAGATAGCCCCGTATTAGGTGTCCCGTTTTTGTAAAACTCTTCATGGTTATTCAGCTTTATGTGAGAAGGAATTATCCCATACAGGCAAGCCAGTACCTTGAGTATAGACACTAATTGGATAATTTCAGTGTGATAATGAAAAGCATAAGCTTATGTTTGTAAGGTAAAGTTTGTGCGCAGTAGGACGATATAAACTAGGTGCTTCTCGTTGGGAAATAATGAAATCGTATAGCGGAAGTGGGTAAATGTAGGCAGTGTGATTTTTTTATTTCAATGTTTTTACCTCTGAATGATCGTTTTTGGTGCGTTGTTATGTTTTCTTATGGTGCGGTGCAGCATAAATGTAGCCAGGATAATATTCTCCTTTGACGGTGAGTATGAAAGTCCTTCTCGGTCAGGGATATTATCCAGCAATTTGCGGTCTGAGAAGTAGTTTGTAGGGTATCTATCTATGCTATTATCTCTGTACCCTGCTATGGCCAAATCGAATTAAGTGTGGGTCTCCAGGCTCAATACTGGGTTACATTTATCAATTACTTTTCAGGTTACCGATGTTTACAGTGAAATCGCTATTAGTAAGCTCCTTTCTTGCGCTGGCTTTGCCTCTCCATGCTGCAACTGATTACGGCGTGTCTGAGGGGAATGAGGAGTTATTGATCCAAGGGCTTGAATCATTGGCTTCACAGCAGTTTGATAATGCACTGGTGCAGTTTAAAGAACTGACGCAGAAGCGACCTGATTTTAGATTGGCTCAGTTGGTCTATGCCGATTTGCTTGCATCGCAAGCTGATACATTAGGTGAAGTTGGGAATACACAAATACAGCGTAAAAAAGAAGTACAGGGGCTAATTGACGAAGCGCGAGCCCGCTTGATGATGACAAAAGAGAAACCGGGTGCTGGTCTCATACCTAAAAGCTTGATAAAAATGAGCGATGATCAAAAATATTTGATCGTAGTTGATACTAATATATCGCGCTTATTTCTATTTGAAAACCGTAAAGGTACGCCTACTCTAATAAAAGATTACTACGCTTCGTATGGCCGCGGTGGTACTGAAAAAGTAAAACAAGGCGATTTGAAAACTCCGTTAGGAGTGTACTTTGTCACAGGTCGTTTTAAAGATCAGAACTTACCTGAACGTTATGGATCGGGGGCGTTGCCGATTAATTACCCTAATATGTGGGATTATCGTCAAGGCCATACGGGTAATGGTATTTGGGTACACGGATCTCCCGTTGATACTTATAGTCGCCCACCAAAAGCGAGTGAAGGTTGTATTTCGTTAACCAATCCTGATTTTATCGAACTCGACGGGCTCGTTAATATTAGGAATACGCCGGTACTCATTGGCAGCGGTATGGAGTGGGTTGAACGTAGCACTTGGGTTGCTCAACAGAAAGGCGTTGAAAAGGCTGTGGATAAATGGCGTGCCGATTGGGAAAGCCAAGATCATGACCGTTATATTTCACACTATTCCAAAACCTATAAAGATAGTAGCCGAGATTACGCGGCCTTTTCTGATTACAAAAAGCGCGTAAACAGTGGTAAGAGCTTTATAAAAGTTGGCTTGTCCGATTTAAGTTTATTTACTTATCCTAACAACCCTAATTTGTTAGTGGTTACCTTTAATCAGAACTACCAGTCCAATAATTACAAAGGTGAGTCGATTAAGCGCCAATATTGGGTAAAAGAGCAGGGAGAGTGGAAAATCGCTTATGAAGGTGACCCTTCAAAGGGTATTCCTTAATGATGGACTCGAATTCTAAGTATTCGTTTAGATTTTTGAAAATATACCGTGGTTAATACAGATACCAGTCTACTGGATAAGGTAAAAATCAAACGTCGTCCTAGCCTTGAACTTTGGTCCTGCTGGCTTCAAAAGTCGTTGCCTGAGTTTGGTATTGTCCAAATCAATGTATCTAACGAAGAGGCGCTTCTAGCCCAGTTTGAGCGTGATTTGACGATCCCTTTACCCCGTTGGTCATCTACTGATCAGTTTGCTTCGTTTAACGGCTGCCTTGATCAGTTACTTCAAATCCCTGAGGTTAATCCAGCCTATCGCCAATATTTTTTACGCCGCTGGGCTGAATCAGGCAATGTGCTTTGGCTTTACATCAATGGTGATGCGTTAAATGATGCGATGTTAGAGGAGATCGCTGAATCGTTACCGCTCAATTCACAAGGGCAGTATGCTGTTCGCATCTTGCTTAAACTTGAGCCCAGACGCTTACATAGCCCCGCTTTGATTGGTTTGCGCGGACGTATATTTGAATCAATAGAGAATCCATTACTACATTCGCTGTCTGACTCTACATCGATGAGAAGAATTTCTATGGGTGTAGTGGTCATTGCGATTCTAGGTGCCGGCTTTTTGTTAATGCGCGATCCCGCAATGATTATGCCCGTCAGTCAATCCGTAAAGCAATGGGCTGACTCTATCATCGGCACTGAGTTGCCATTAGATATTTCAACGCCAGAGCTATCTACGCACAATCTTGTTGCCCCTTTATCTGACCCGCCGGTTAAGAGGTTATCAACTACGGATCTCAGTAATGAGCCACCTTTAGCGAAGTCAAAACCTGTAGATATTAAGGCATTGGCCCCTGTTGCTGACGATATAGTGAGCATTAATTGGGAGCAGTCAGAAAATGCGTTTGATGTAAGTGCTATCCTAGCTTCTAGTTTAAGTAATGAGCTGCAGGCTGGGCTAGAGTCATACGTCACGGCGTGGGCCAGTGCGTGGCAACGTCAAGATCCAAAAACGTATTTAGGTTTTTATGATGATCAGTATTCCACGAAGGATCAACCCAATGCCGAGCAATGGAGGGCGTGGCGAGAGGAGCGTATAACCGCACCAGAGTGGATTCGGGTAGAGTTAGGGCCAATAGGAATAAAGCGTGAAGGTGTTACATATGAAACACGTTTTTGGCAGCTTTATCGTGCTTCAGGCTATCAGGATAATGTAGAGAAGGTGTTAACGTGGATTAAGCGGGATGATCGTTGGCTTATTGTTAACGAGCGTTTAGTGAGCGCAGAAAAATTAACAGCTAACTAAGCCTTAAGGGCCCTGTTAGCTGTTAATGATAGGGTCAGGTTCTCTATAGCGCTTGCTCTTTTAGTATACGCCACTGACCATTAGTACGTGTCAATGTGAGTTGTTTCTGGGTGCTATCTTTGTAAGTGTTTGATTGGTATGACTGCTTAAAGGTCACCTTAGCTGTATTACTATCAACGATAGTCGTTTTAACATTGGTTAAACTAACCTTGATAAAGGTTGGTTTTGTTAAACGATCTTTACGTTGAGCAATCCAGCCATTATGAGATAGTTTGGCAGAGGGACGATAGTCCTTTGTATAGCTGTTTAAGTAACCATCTACGTCTTGTTGTGCCCATGCGTTTGCCCATGCATTGGTATGTGCGACCGCTTCGCGTACTAATTGAGGCGTAGACGTTGATGCTTTTGTGTCCGCCTTTGTAGAAGCCTCTACAATGACTGGCTCCACTTTAGCTAGTTCTGTCTTTTTAATGTCTGGCTTAACGTCGGGTTTGGCCACTGCTATAACAGTCGGTTGTTTGATGTTAATCGGCGGTGTCACTTCAACGCTAGGCTTTTCGACTTGAGTCGGCTTAATCGGCTCAGTTTTAGGCGTATTTGATGCTACAACCGTTGCTTTGGTCGGTAGCTGTGCTTGGGCATTGATGGACGCTGCTTGATAGCCTAGGTCGGGTGAATTTACATCAGACGTACGCCGCAACATTACAAGCTGTGGAGAGTTTGTTTGTTGGTTAAGGTCGAGCGCGCGGCTATACGCTTGTGACGCCACTGTTGCATAGAGCTCACGAAGGTTTTGATGAACCTGGGCATAAGTAGGATGAGTACTAAATGCTTGTAACAGGGTTTCAATCGCTTGTCCGTAGTCACCTTGCTCAGCATAGAGAACAGCCAAATTGTTATAGACTTCAGGTGATGTCGGATAGCGGTTAATGGCTGTTTTTAAAAGTGATTCAGCCTCATCCAAACGCCCCATATTATTGAGTACAAGGCTCTTAGTCAGTTGGCCTTCTAAATTGTCTGGGTTATTTGCTAAAAAGCTATTAACAGCCGACATAGCGGCGCGGTGATCACCTTTACGAGACATCGCTTCTATACGCATTAGCTCAGGATCAGTCGCGGATGGATCACGTACAGAGATGCGTGCATTTGCCGGTTTTTGAACGGAAGAAACAGTGCCATTGGCATCCGATTTTTCTTCCTGAAGCCAGGTTTTAATTTCGGCCAGCTTACTTTGCATCCACGCTTCATCAGTGGACGGTAAACTTCTAGCATCAATCAACTCGCGGTCAGGTACTTGCTTTTCCTGATCGCACGTATAGTCTGTTTCTGATCCACCATTTCGGCAGTACGATGAACGTGAATCATCTCGATTACTTGCGCTACAGCCTGTGGCCATTGTTGCAGCCAAAATGATGGCAAGGGGTGTGCGTTTAATATCCATAAATCGCGTAAATCCACTAATGCGAAATCGTTAAATAAAAATGAAACAGAAGAGTACCGACTAACCATTTAAGCCGCAACGGGCTGTAATAGGTTTTGAGTTTACAATTTCGCGTTTCGAGTACAAGCATCATACTCTAGCACGCTTAACCCTCTGTTAATCTTTGTTTTTGACAAAAAAAAGCCACTTTTCACAGTGGCTTTTTTTATTGTTATTGCTCTTCTCGTGCAATGGCACGGTAAGCAATATCGGTACGGTAAAAAGCTCCGTTCCAACTCACATTTTTTAATACGTCATAGGCGCGTGCTTGAGCTTCGGTAACGCTATTTCCTAATGCGGTTACACAAAGAACGCGTCCGCCAGCCGTAACAACTTGGCTATCTTTTAGAGCTGTACCTGCTTGGAAGATTTTAGTGCCTTCCGGTGTCTGATCAGGTAGTGAAATTACGTCACCTTTAGCGTAGTCACCAGGATAACCACCCGCTGCCATTACGACACCGACAGCGCAGCGTTGATCCCATTTCACGGTGGTGGTATCCAGCGTGCGTGCTAATGCGGATTCACATAGTTCAACAATGCTTGATTGTAAACGTAGCATAATAGGTTGTGTTTCAGGGTCGCCAAATCGGCAGTTATATTCGATTACTTTTGGTGTCCCGTCAGCCATGATCATCAAGCCTGCGTATAGGAAACCGGTGTATTCGTTGCCTTCGGCCTTCATGCCATTAACTGTTGGCATAATGACTTCGGCCATAATACGGTCATGAATTTCCGGTGTGACAACCGGTGCTGGAGAATAAGCGCCCATGCCTCCCGTGTTAGGACCTGTATCACCGTTTCCTACACGCTTGTGATCTTGGCTAGTGGCCATGGCTAAAACATTGTCGCCATCGACCATGACAATGAAAGAGGCTTCTTCACCATCGAGGAACTCTTCGATGACAACACGGCTGCCAGCATCACCGAAGGCGTTATCGGCCAGCATATCTTTTATCGCGTCTTCGGCTTCTTTGAGTGTCATCGCAACAATAACACCTTTACCCGCGGCTAGACCGTCAGCTTTTACAACGATAGGGGCGCCTTTTTCGCGGACATAAGCGATTGCAGGTTCAACGTCGGTAAAATTTTGATAGTCGCCTGTTGGGATTTTCTGACGTGCTAAAAAGTCTTTTGTAAAAGCTTTCGATCCTTCTAGTTGTGCGGCGTCTGCCGTAGGACCAAAGATTGGTTGGCCCGCTTCGCGGAAGGCGTCGACCACACCGTCTACGAGTGGTGCTTCTGGGCCTACAATAGTGAGATCAATGTTGTTCTTTGTCGCGAAAGCCACTAAGGCAGGGATGTCTTGTACACCAATATCCACATTAGACATCTTCGGCTCGTTAGCCGTTCCTGCGTTACCCGGCGCTACAAAAATTTCAGTGACGCGCTCATCTTTAGCAGCAGACCATGCTAGCGCATGCTCGCGGCCACCAGAACCAATAATTAAGATTTTCATAGGAGGTTCTCCTTATTAAAAAGCAACGCTAAGGAACGTTGCTTTTTGTATACATACTTAGTGGCGGAAGTGGCGCATGCCAGTAAAGGCCATGGCCATACCGTGTTCGTCGGCTGCATCAATGACTTCTTGGTCTCGCATGGAACCGCCAGGTTGGATCACCGCGGCGATGCCGTTAGCAGCGGCAGCATCAATACCGTCACGGAACGGGAAGAATGCATCAGAAGACATAACCGAACCTGCCACTTGTAAA
>Ga0209302_10001480_pt1 | contig 13693 bp, 9 predicted proteins | sample ArcOceMetagenome_2_FD_187445 | JGI IMG/M metagenome (GOLD analysis project Ga0209302, IMG submission 187445) | Marine eukaryotic phytoplankton communities from Arctic Ocean - Arctic Ocean ARC135M Metagenome (SPAdes) (version 2) | ecosystem: Environmental > Aquatic > Marine > Oceanic | place... | reverse complement strand
GGAGCCGGTGGCCTCGCCACACCGCCACATTATGCGCCGGCGGCGGGAGACGGAGCGCCGGCAGCCTTATCGTGTTCCGCGGGTGGTGCACCGCACCAGTAAACATCTTATCTATCTTATCTCTAAAGGAACAGCTCCGACTCCCCCCCCCCTCACGTGTGTGCGCGAGGCCGACGGACATGCTGAGCCATGCTGGCGGTGTGCGTGACGCTCGGCGATGCGTGCGTCGGTCGACGCTGCATCCCCATGGAACCGGATGGGCGCGTCCCTCAGCGGCTTCCCACGAAGCGTGAGTGTGGCGACTCCGGCGTGCCGATGACGGTCGCTGTCAAGATGCCGTGGTTCCCGTCCCACGATACGGTTTGCAAGGGCCAGCCGTGCCGCCCCGGAGAGGGTAATCTGAAGCACGAGCGCGAGAGAAAGCCCACGCCGCGTGGCTGGCGTTACAAGCAGTGGTCCCAGCCGTACATCCACCGTGAGGCATGGGTGCAACACCGCAGCCGCGACCTGCCACACTTTCCGGACCCGACCACAACGTACGCGGCGCTGGTGGCGGCGGCGCGGCGCGTGGCGACTGACAACCTGGTGCTCGTCACCGCCGGCGACTGGGACTACCGCGAGCTCGTGATCAATTGGGTCGCACACACGCGCAAGCTGCGCTACCGCAATGCTCTCGTGCTGGCCATGGACCGTGAGCTGTCGGAGGAGCTCGGCAAGCGGCGGGTGGCCTTTGCTGACTTGAGCGAGCAGCTGCAGCATTGGAACGGCACCTGCCTGCAGCGGCACATCCAGGCGGTGCGCTCCGAGCGGCACATTGCGGTGGCTGCGCTGCTGCGTGCAGGCATCGACGTGCTACTCTCCGATGCTACTGCCGTCTTCGTCCGAGACTTCGTGCCGGCCCTACACGCCCAGCCACGCGCGGCCTTCGACATCCTCGTGCAGCGCGACGCGTGGCCGGGTAACCCCATGCGCAAGGTGGGCACTGCCTCCAACGCCGGCCTCTACTACGTGAGGGCCGACAAGGACGGCGCGACGGCACGGCTGGTGATGGCGGCGGTCGAGCCCTAACCCGAGCCCGAGCCCGAGCCCGAGCCCGCGCCCGAGCCCGAGCCCGAGCCCGCGCCCGAGCCCGAGCCCGCGCCCGAGCCCGAGCCCGAGCCCGCGCCCGAGCCCGCGCCCGAACCCGAACCTGTATCGAACCCGAACCCGGACCCTAACAAGGTGATGGCGGCGGTCGAGCGCGGCCTCATCGAGTTCTACCTGCGTTGGAATAACATCGTCGACCAGTATGGCTTCAGCTACGCGCTTGCCGACGTCAAACTCGAGGGCAGCACCAAGCTCAAGCCGAGCCTCACGTCGCCCACCGCCAATCTCACCACGGTGGGCGAGCTGCAGCGGCGCGGCTCCGCCTGCAGGAAGCATGGCACCTGCCTGCGCGCAGGCTGGCTGCCCTTTGACGAGTTCCCGCGCAGCTGCGTCGGTGGGTGCGACTGGGCGCAGCTGCAGGGCAAGGCGGCGGTCTACCATCTGACGTACAACTGCCTGCAGGAGCACGCGCCGTGCGCGGTGCCGGGCATCCGCCGCTTCAGGGGGCACCGGCAGCGGCTTGACCGGTACGACGACGTCGACTTCGCCGACCAGCGCAGCACGCTGCAAGAACTCGGCCTGTGGCTGCAGGTTTGAAAATATTTTCACTCTAGTGCCCATTTGACCACGTATTCGGTGGCGGTGTTCGCATGGACGAGCCCTGCCCGTGCCGAGACGCGGCCTGACGCGCCCGGCCCGTAGCCAGCTGCCGCGCAGCTCTGCCTCTGGCGGCGGTGGCCTGGCGCGCCAACCCTCCACTACCCCTTACGCCAACCGCCATGAGCCGCGAGTCCTTGGCACCACGAGATAAGATAAGGCCCAACAATCTTATCTTATCTTTATCTCTTGGCACCACGGCAACGCCCAGGCAGCGTGGCTTCCACTCGTTCATCGACATCGTGCTAGAAGACCACTGCCAGCCCCGGCAGTCACCAGTCTGTTATAACAGACCGAAAATCTCATCTGTTTCTTGTCTGACTTTACCAGGAAAGGACAAAGGTGACGGGTGTAAGAACGGGAACGGTGTGCTCGGCAAAGCCGGCCGCCTGTCGACCGGGTGTGGTCAAAAAGGCCCACGCTTCGATGTCCGACCGTGTGACGGGCGTGCCCATTGCGTCGTTTAAATGGGACGCGGCGACCCGCAAGCCCTGGAACGCCGCGGTCGCCAAGCTTGGCCTTGGTGCCAAGCCGCGCGACTTCATTGTAGAGCTCAGCAACACCATCTCGCCGCTACCGTCACCGAAATACGTAGAAAACAAGCTCTACGCAGCAAGGGCCGCAGCAGAGGAGCACGTCAGCACTGCCTCAAAATTCATCCGTCGGGCCCGGCAGAGGAGAAGGCATTCCGTTCTCGTGATGCCGCGGTCACGTTGGGCATCTTGGCGAGGCGCAGCCGCTCCATGCGACTCTCCCGCTCGCTCAGCACCCCGATTGAGAATCGTATCATCTTCATCTTAGAGTAGGTCTCGAAACATTTGCCTCCCCGGCCCCCTTCCTTGAACGACGCGGGGGGCGGGCGAGTCGCTCGACGACCGCGAGCGAGTGTTAGGAGATGAGCTTGTCGTCACGCAAGCCACTCAGCGCGCTCCAATGTAACCAGCCGTCCTTCGCGCCGCCGTCATCCAAGCCATCCAAGCCGCCGCTAAAGACCGCTCCAAAGCGGGCCGCCACAACGGCAACGCCAGATGACGCTGTTGAGTGGGACGCGATCGCCGGCCTAGTCTCGGCCGCGCTACTCAGCCCAGAAGACGAGGCGTCAGCGCTCTCGCGTGCGCACGGCCGGATGCTCTGCCTAGCGCGGCAGGATGACTTCGATGCATTCCGGCAGCGGCTGCACCGCGAGGTGAGCCAGGGCCTACTCTGCCTGCACCCGGATCGCGACGTGCTACACGACTTCGGGCTGCAAGACGAACTGCGCGGCCTGCTCGGCTGCTTCGACTCCGCGTGGCTCCGCCCCGCGCTCGCCGCCGTGCTCCGCCGGCCCCCGAGTGCCGGGCTGCCCTCTCTCACCGCCGCCATCATCGGCGTCGGCGGCGGCGGCGGCGGTCCAAAGCGCACGCTGAAGGCGGACGAGGCGCGGCGCGCGTGCCTCGAGCGAATCATCACGCTGATCGCGCTCCTCGACGCCGCGGCGCTCCAAGCGCTGCTCCCCTCGCCCGCGCCGCCGCTGCTCTCGCCGCGCTGTGCGCACACCTCGACGGTGTCTGTGGTGCGCTTCTTCTCCAAGTTCGTCGCCAAGGAGGGCGACCTCGCCGTCCACCTGCGCAGGCTGGGCGCACAGTTCTCCTACGAACAAACGGCCGCGCTCGCCGCGACCCTGCCCCCGCCGCCGCTCGAGAGCGCGGCGCTGCTCGCCCCTGCGCTGCTCGTCGACGGCACGCTGCTCGTCCGCTGCCTCCAGCTCGCGCACCCCACCGTGGCGACGAGCCTCGCGCGGCGGCTGCGCGCACCCGTCAAGAGCACGCGACAAGCGGCGCACAATGCCTCGTGCCTCCTCGCGGCCCTCGGTGCGGCGGGCGCGCCCGCCTCCACGCTGCTCGACGCCGAGGCCATCGGGCGCCTTGAGCACGACGCGCGCCGCGCCGCGCTGTGGGCCGCGGCCGAGGCCCTGCTGCTGCCCGCCCTCGCGCCCGAGGCCGAGGTGCGCGCCGAGTGCGCGCGGCTGTGCCGCAAGGTGCGCGCGCAGCAGAGCTCGGCCCAGCCGCTGCCGCACCTCACGCTCGCCGCGCCGCCCGGCGCCCACACGGCGGGCGTGCTGTCCGTCGAGCAGCTCGTCGAGACGGCGGGGTGCGAGGGCGCGCTCCTGCTGTGGGTGCGCTGTGCCGCCTGGCGTGGCGGCCTGCCCGAGGAGGCCGCGGCGGCCGTGGACTGGGCGACGGTCTTCGGCTGGTCTGGCGCGGCGCTGCGCGCGCTGCTCCGCGCCTACGGTGAGACGGAGGCCAGCCTGTGCAGCGGCGCCGCGGCACGCCTGGCGCCGAAGCTCTTCGAAGCGCTGCGCGGGGGCGTGCCCGTGCGCGGCGTGGCCGAGCGCCCTGTCACCGCCGCCGCCGTCGCGATCCTCTTTGGCGAGGTGCGCGGCGCGGCGCGCCGCCGCAGCGCCGCGCGCACGCTGCAGAGCCGGTTCGTGCTGCGCCACGCGCGTGTGCGCATCGCGAACATCCGGCGCGACAAGGCGGCGGCACGGCTGCAGGCGCGGTCGCGCGGTCGCGCCGCCGCACGCGCACTGGGCGCGGCAAGGGCGGCGGCAGCCTCGGTGCAGCGCGCGGCGCGGCGGCGCGCGGCGCGGCGGGGCATGGCGCGAGTGCGCGTCGCCACCAGAGGCATGCAGGCGGTGTCGCGAGGCCACGGGGTGCGCCAGGTGTTGCGGCGTTGGCGGGCGGCGGCGCTGCGCCTCACGACGGCGACGCGCGGTTGGATGGGGCGACTGCAAGCAAGACGCAGGCGCGGCGCGCGCACGCTGCAGGCGGCGTGGCGCCGAGCCATGTGCGTCAAGGCGAAACGCGCCGCCCTGAGCGCTGCAAATGTGCTGCAGGCGGTGGCGCGCGGCGTTGCAGCGCGGCAAACCCTGCAGATCGCGCGGTGCGCGGCGACGGTCGTGCAGGCAGCGATCCGCATGGCGGCGGCTCGTGCGGCCCTCCGATCTGCGGTGGGCGCGGCGGTGGCGGTGCAGGCGGGCTGGCGCGGCGCGGTGTGCCGCGTGCGGCTCGCGGTGCAGCATGGTGCTGCTACGGTGATCGAGGCGGCGGCGCGGGCGCTGCCGTGCCGCCGCTCGCTCACTGAGGCCAAGCGCGCGGCGGTGGTGTTGCAGGCGGCAGCGCGTCGCACCATTGCTCGTCGGGAATACGTGCTTGCTGTCAGCTCGGTGGTCACGGTCCAGGCGGCGGCGCGCCGGTGCCTGGCCTTCAAGGTGGTCCGCGTGCTGCGCGCTTCGAGGCTGGTGCAGAGCGCGTGGCGCGGCGTCCAGGGCCGCCGCAGGCTGCAGCTTGCTCGGGGCGCAGCGGTGACGCTGCAGGCGGCGGCGCGGCGTGCACAGGGCTACAAGTGGTTGGCGGAATGGCGGCACGCCGCAACCGTTGTGCAGGCAGCGATCCGCATGGCGGCGGCTCGTGCGGCCCTCCGATCTGCGGTGGGCGCGGCGGTGGCGGTGCAGGCGGGCTGGCGCGGCGCGGTGTGCCGCGTGCGGCTCGCGGTGCAGCATGGTGCTGCTACGGTGATCGAGGCGGCGGCGCGGGCGCTGCCGTGCCGCCGCTCGCTCACTGAGGCCAAGCGCGCGGCGGTGGTGTTGCAGGCGGCAGCGCGTCGCACCATTGCTCGTCGGGAATACGTGCTTGCTGTCAGCTCGGTGGTCACGGTCCAGGCGGCGGCGCGCCGGTGCCTGGCCTTCAAGGTGGTCCGCGTGCTGCGCGCTTCGAGGCTGGTGCAGAGCGCGTGGCGCGGCGTCCAGGGCCGCCGCAGGCTGCAGCTTGCTCGGGGCGCAGCGGTGACGCTGCAGGCGGCGGCGCGGCGTGCACAGGGCTACAAGTGGTTGGTTGAGCAGCGGTGCGCGGTGACAACAGTGCAGGCTGCGTCTCGTGGCCTTGCTGCCCGCACCGCTCGCGCTCGTGCTCTTGTCTCGCTCGCTCGTATCCAGGCCGCGGCGCGTAGGCTGCTCGCCGCGCGCCTCGCCACGCGCTTGCGCGCCTGCCTCTTGCTTCAGGCGGCCACGCGTGGGCACTGCGCGCGCCTCGCTGTACGGCTACTCCGCAGCGCGCGTGCCTGCCAGGCGCTAAGGCGCGGCGCGGTGGAGCGCCGCCGCTTCCTCCACGCCCGTACCGCGGCGTGGAAGCTGCGCCTCCACTTCAAGGCCTACCGCGCGCGCCGCACGCGCCGGCGCGCCGCCACCTTCGTGCAGCGCACCCTGCGGCAGCACCAGGCGTCAGGCGCTCTGCCCGGGCGGCGCGGCCTCATCCACGCGTGCCACGACCTGGCATTCCGCACTGCCTCCGTCCAGCAAGTGCTCGCCGCGTGCCTGTCCCTGAAGGGCTCGTGCTCGCACCCCACCGCGCGGGTGCTCGTCCTCGACTTCGGAGCGGTGCCGCCGCTACTGCGTACCATCGGCTCGTGCAACCGCTCGCCGCCGTGCCTCCTCGTGCTCGACGCGGCGCTGCACACGCTCCGCCAACTGGTGGCCGACGCCGCCTGCCTACCGCGCATCACGCCGTGCGACCGATTCGCCGCGGTGCTGCTCAAGGTGCTCGTGTCACACTGGGGCGCGCCCGCCCACTTCAAGCTCGCGGGCAGCTGCCTGCTCCACGCCGCGGGCGACGCGAGGCTCAAGGCGACGCTCCGCGCCAGCGCCAACGCCAACAAGTCGTTAGTGGCGAGGCTGTACAAGGCCTCCAAGGAGAAGAAAAGGGGCGGCGCCGACCCGGCGATGCTGCGGCGGCTCGCATGCCTCCTCGATGTTGCCAATAAGGACAACGCGACGACGCCTCGCAGCGTGACGCTCAGCCGCGCCTCGCGTGCCTCTTCGACCACGCCAAGTACGGCGTGACCACGCCAAGCACAGCGCTGAGGCTGGGGAGAAGGGGACGACCGGACCCGTAGGCCCAGCGCCATAAATAAAGCATAGGACAGCAAGAAGCTGTACATGGCCATACGATAGAAGCTGTATAAAGAAGCTGTATGGCCAAGAAGCTGTGTATAAAGAAGCTGTATGGCCAGAGAGATACAAGATTTGGACGTTGTGTGTTGCAGTGGATACAAGAATCGTGTGACGTAAGTCACGTACACATTATGTTTCTGACTGTGACACCTGCGCTGACACACAATAAACGGATAGCGCGGGCCGTCACCAATTGGACACGCTCTCCAATTGAATTGGACAGTAACATATATGAATATGTATGGATATGGTTGCAACGGACCCCCCGGTGGCTGTAGCAGTGGTCTCTCTTTTGCTGTCATGTGCAGTCATGGTCCAGACAAGCTGCTTGGTGCCTTTGAATGAGACCTGTAGCCCTCAAACCATCTTGATCCTACCACTATGTCCCTGTCCAATGTGTCCAATTCAGTGGGACAGGGTCCAATTGAATTGGACATGGTCTTTTAGCCGTAAAGGGGGCGGACCGGGGTCCTTAGAGCCGCCGTACCGAGTCCCCGCGTTAATGGGCACCGCGACGCGGGAGGCGGACTTGAGGTAGTCTGCGGCCCCTGGCAACGGCTCGAAGGCGTCGCAGAAGCGTCTCGCACCTCTCGTCCAGCTCTGGGCAGTGGCAACGGCAGAGCTGCACGTGTTCGTAGAGCAGAAAGTCCGCCGCTGTCGTCACGGCGCTAAAGAGGGAGCGCACCGCCCTCGACAAACGCCGGGCCGCGCCTTGCGGCTTCGATGGCCTGCGGTGATAAGAATCAAGTAAGTACATGGGTAAACGATAGGGGCGTGGCGTTTAATTGCTCTCTTTCGACAGGCGGAGTTACTTACCTCGACGATCTGCTCCTTGGCGAGCGCGCCCATGTGCGCCTTGGTTAGCAAGAGCGTGAGTAAAGAAGTAGCCAGGGATATCTTACTCTTACTTACTATCGATCTTACTCACACATTTACTAGCTGGGCATTTTGTGCACCTTCGTCTCGTCAGAGTGCGCGTGCTCGATGGTGAGAGCGAACCGGTGCGGAAGGTCTTCTCCTTGCTGGCGCGCAGGTTGGTCTGAAGATGAGTGCGGCAAGAGGCGAAGGTAAGTAAGTGGTGCAGGTGGAGTTTCTGGAGTGGCATGTGGGGGATGAAGGTGTGTTGAGAAGAGCGGCGCAGGAGCACTACAGAAGCCGGCCTAGAACCTGCGGCAGAGAGCCGTATAGTGGAAGGCGCGGGTGGCAGCGTTATAGGAGCAGAAAGGCGAAGAGCTGGTCCTGCAGCGCGCGTGCCGTCGCCGTGCCGCAGCGGCCGCCCTCCGGCTGCAGCAGCACAGGCTGGTACTTTTCACACACGTAGCGGAAGATGGCCGCGGACTCGGTGTGGCGCGCAGCTCGCCGTCGAAATAATTCTCGATGCAACCAAAAAGGTGCCAAGATTTGAGTGTGCGCAGTGTGTAGACATGCCGGGGAGAAAGTAGTTGTGTGCGTGTGGATGGTATATTAGACCGACAGACACACACACCGGGTACTGCTACCGGTACTTAGTAACTTTATCGTACGGCTTTTTATCGTACGGCTTTTTTATCGTATGGCGTGGAGGACCCTTGCCACGCCCCGCACCCACATAATGGACCGCACATGGGAGGAGAGAATGATCCGTGAGTTGGAGAGCGGCTCTTCATCGTTCTCGACAAAACTGCGCTGCTGGCGACGCTGAAGCACCTCGCAGGTGGAACAGAAGGCAAAGATCATGGCGGCGTCGCTCTGCTCCGCCGCCATGATCTTTGCCTTCTGTTCCACCTGCCAGGGATTCCTCATCTTCAACGTACCTAGTAGCCAGTGACCACGCGACAGCGGTGCACAGCGGTGTCGAAGCCTGTTGCAGAGTGCAGTCTTCGGGGGGCGGGTTTTGCGAATGTAGTGCGTATTCGGCAAGTGATGCACCCGGGGCGGCCCCTATCTTAGATACTAGTACTCACAGCCCGCTGTCTGCAGCCCGGCCCGACCCACATGGAAACATGGAACGACCCACGCCCGGGGTCCTGACCACCGCAAATCTTTGGCGACGTTTCGTGCGCCACGCCGCTCCCGCCTCCTTCCCTTGTCGTGACGCAGCGCTCTTATCGCTTTTAGTATGTGTAGCCTAACGACTGGGCGCGGAAACGGTATCAGGGAACTTGTAGTTGTTGATCGAGAAGTTGCCGCTCTTGGCGGGGTCGCCGTACTTGGCAGCAACTGGAGCGTCGGGTGACAGCTGTAGGGGGCTGCAGGATCGGGCGAAGGCGTGCGTGCATGTATGTGCAGTGTAACATGCACATGCACATGCACAGCACATGCACATGCACATGCACATGCACATGCACATGCACATGCACATGCACATGCACAGCACATGCACATGCACATGCACATGCACATGCACATGCACATGTACACACATGACATACAGAGTTCAGAGTTTATTCGAGCAAAACAACATACACATACACATGCACATGCACATGCATGTGAATATGCACATGCACGTTCATGTTCATGTTCATGTGCACTTGCACGTTCATGTGCATGTGCATGTGCATGTGCATGTGCATATGTGCATGTGCATGTGCATGTGCATGTGCATGTGCATGTGCATGTGCATGTGCATGTGCATGTGCATGTGCATGTGCATGTGCATGTGCATGTGCATGTGCATGTGCATGTGCTTGTTCATGTCATGTAGATGTGGTGGGTGAGGGCGGGCGTATAGTAGTGAGGGCGGCGTACTGTAAGCGTCGTAAGCATTCGCCGCGGCGATGAACTCCGCCGTTGGCTCGCCTAAGACGAAGTCGGTCTGCTGTGAGCTCTGCAGAGGGCACTCGGTTGCGTCGGAGCACTTGAGGTTACCGTCGGGGTCGTAGTTTGGCGTGCCATCAGGGAGCGTCTCGGGCCCGATGTGGAAGCAGTGCTTGAGCGCGAAGGGAACCAAGTGCTTGTGCTTATTCTTGCAGGGTTTGGAGCTGCCCCCAAAGGGGGACCACGGGCAGCCTACGGGCACGTCGGGCAGCGCGGTGAGGTAATCCAGGCAGCTTGCGAAGCTGACGTATTGCTTGTATTCGCCAGTGCAGTAGGCCTCGTGATAGGCGCACACATCGAACATGCCCTGGTATGTCGACCTGGTAGCAGTCCACGCCGAGTGGCGTATCGCCGTCTCGTATCCGGGGGTTTGTACGAAGCGATAGGTCTTCATTTGCGAGTCGCAGGGCACAAAGGTTACAACAATTTCCATCCGTGGGTACAGCTGCACAGCCTGAGTGACGAGCGGGAAGATGGTGACCGGGTTTACCCCAAACAGCGTGAAGACGTCGCCATCGATCGCCAAGCTCGTGTTTATTGCTTTATCGGTGAGCGCCTGCCCGACGTTCACCGACACAAACGTTCCGGCCAGGTACTCAGCTGCGTCCACGATTCCCTTGTAGACTCCGATCCCTTGCGGTACGATAAGAGAGGCTTCGGGAGCGAAGAAGGGCGACAGCTGCGAGGTGAAAGAGTCCAAGTTAAAGGAGGTGGCACCACCGCGAAAGTGCTCGGCTCGGAAGGCGACGTCGTACTCACTCAGCGTGTGCAGCCGATCGGAGGTGAGCTCGGCCTCATCGCGTGCGCATTCTGACGGTAGGTTTCCGAAGGCCCGAACGGATGGCACGGACAGAAGGAGCAGCGCCGCGGAGGTGGCCATTTTCGCTTTGCGCATCCGTTCGTGTTGCAGTCTGAGTCAGGTTGCAGTGTCGTGTGCGCATGCGGTGGCATTCACCGGACACTGCTGAAATTTCACGCCGGACACTGAAATTTCAAGGAATCACGCGCAAACGGAGTAGTAGTAACGACTAAACTCTAAAGCGTACACATGCTTTACCTCAGACGACACACCTCACTGCCACGGGCGCGTTGACCAGCATGTTGTGGGTTCGGGTCATCGCATGCAATGTACACTCGCGTGGACTGCGTGAGGACCCCGAGCCGAGGCGTGCAGTACGCAGAGAGAGTTTTGCTTGCGCTGCGGCCGTGGTGTCTGCCTGAAAATACCGTCTCCAAGGCTTCGGACACAGTGTCCGAAGCGCCATGGTGATGACTAGATCTCGACGACTTCGTCAGGGAGCTGCGAAGGGCCCGCCGCCGCACCTGAAGGCCCCGCCGCGCCTTCAATGGCGGTGCTGGGCTTGGGCACGAATCCAAAGCGGCTCCAATTGCCGTCGACCTCCTTGATCGAGGAGAAGCCGGTCCCGTGGAGACGCTTCTTGATTAGCTTGATATCGCCTTCGGCACGCTTCTTCTCCCGCATGGCGCTTCTCTCCTCACGCAACTGGTCCTCGCGCAACTGGTCCTCGTGCAACTGTTGGCGGTCCGCTGCCTGGCGCGCAAGGCGGTCTGCGCTGTCTTCGTAGGAGAACGACTCGAGGCTCTTTGCCTAGGATGATGCACAAATGGCAATGACAGCCCTCCACCGGCAATTATACCATGGGCCTGGGGCAGCCCAGCGCCAGCCTAGGCACGCCTTGAGCCATCCGCTGATCATGCCACTATTTAACGCAGTTGGTCGCGAGGGAGTGGCGGAGCAGGACTGGAGAGGACAGTGGAGAGGACAGTGTCGGGTTGTCCGTGACCTCTAGATGCTTGAGCTTGAGGAGAGGTGGCGACGCCTTGAGCTGGTCGGAGATCTTCTGGAAGGCGGTCTCAAGGAACCACGCCGGCTTGAGGGTCAAGCTGTGGAGCTGCGGGCAGCCGCCAAGCAGCGCCGCGACACCGAGGTCCGTGAGGTTCTGCGTGCGCGCCTGATCACGAATCTCACGGTTCACGGCCTCCTCACTCCAGCGGCAGTTGTCCTTCAACCTCCCAAGCCATGAGTTTACCATTGCGAGGAGCTGGAGCTTCGGGCAGTGCTCAGCGAGCTGTGTCAGCACGTGGTCGCCGAAATCTTCTCCTTCGTGATCCCAGCTGATTTGGAGGTGGAGCAAGCTCGTGAACTGCAGGACAGCCTCGCTGAGCCTCTTGGCGGCGGCGTTTATTGGGTATGCATAGAGGGGGTGCATGGTCTGCCCCAAGGCGTAGGACTGAGTTGAGTCCACGTGAAAGGAGAGCCCCGTGAGCTCTGGAGCAGCGGACAGGAGCGAGGCGCAATCGTCCTTCGACACCGCCAGCGAAGAGAGGTCTAGCTCGCGCAGGTGCGGGCACACCTTGGCGAGAGAGGATGCCCCCGTCTTGCCGAGCTTGGCTGTCTTGCCCAAGCCGAGCACCTCAACGCGGGAGAACCTTGGTTGGCGTAGCATGGTGAGCGCCGCCGACATAGTCATCTTGTCCTGCGCGCACGAGGCAGTGGCGCGTGGTCGGGCAAACGGTGGCACCAAGACCCTCACGATCCCCGTGCGAGGCCATGCACAGCACTCGCTCGCGTGTTCAAGTGTGTGGCCTCGCACGGGGATCTTGAGGGTCTTGTGCAGCGCGGGGAGGTGCGACACCGCGAGCCAGGCCTTGGCAACGAGCGGCGCGACACAGAGAGCGAGCGGTAGCGAGAACGACAGCACGATCGCAACAATCTCGTCCGGCAGCGAGATCGAGCCACCCAAGAAGGCCACGCCCTCTTCCTCGCCCTCCCGCGCCGCAGCCGCAACCACCTTGGCCACCTTTGCAGCCTCCGCCTGGGCGGCGCGCGACGAGGCGCGCGGCGGCGGCGACGCCGCCTTCTGCACGCCTGCGCGACGCAGAGCGTCGACCAGCGCCATTGTGCCGGCGGACGCAGGCTCCTTGCTGCCTCGGCGTTGTGACCACAGCAAGAACCGCTGCCCCTCGAGCAAGGTGGTCACCTTCTTCTCCTCGACGGCCCTCACCTCCGCAGCCCTTGCGAGGCGGCTGACGAGTAATGTGTAGTTGGCCGCCGGCGACGTGTACTTGGCCTTTGACTTGTAGCTGGCCGCTGCCGCGTCGTCGCTGAGAAACGACGAGTCTAGGTGCGCGCGCGCTGCGAGCACGAGGGCAACGCACGGTAGCCGCTTGTTCAGCTCGTCGAAGCGGCCCTCGAAGTGATGGCCGTCGTCAAAGCTCTTGCACAGGCCCGAGGTAGCGAGCTGGCGCGCGAAGCTGCGCTCGTTCTGATCACTCCCGAGGAACGCTTGTTCCGGCAGGTCCTGGCAGGGCGCAGTCGGCATCAACGAACGCGTGTGCAGGAGGGGTTAGGGCTTGCGTGAAACACACCTCCCCTCCGAGTAGGCGGAGCGCCAGTAGAGGCCGACACGGGCGCGGTCCCTCCTTCAAGCCTCCCTCCTCGCTGATCAGATGCAAGTGCACCGCGGACTCGAGCACCGTGGTGGACGAGACGTCTTCGCCGTCGACGAGGCAAGTCGCGCCCTCCGAAGTGCGCGTGGACGACTCGGTGAAGGTGGCGATGACTTGCAGCGGGCCCCGATGCTTCGCCACCGGCGCGTTCTGCGTTCCGGCGGCGTCAAAGCAGTCGATCTGCACCATGGCGGCCTGCTCGTCGCGCCACCCCGCTGCGATGGCGTAGCTTTGGGATGCCGTGCAAAGTGTTGTGAGCTTGCACGAGGAGAGCAGCTTGGGAAGCAAAGAGGAGAGCAGCTCATGCCGCTTGAGGTCATGCTGGTAAATGCACGTCTGCCTACAGGCGTTGCACCAATGATTCGGGGCGTGCGGCAGGCACAAAGGTGGCCGGTCGCCGGGGCCTTTCAGCAAGTGTGTTTTGAGGAGGCCGAACAGCCCAGCGTTGACCTCGGTCGCGAGGGTGATGGTGGCAGCGTTGGCTTCGGTAGTGTTGGCCGCAGGCGCGAGGGTGGTCGCAGTGTTGGCTTCGGCAGTGGCCTCCATCCTCGTCGCGCGAATTACGCCCGTGTTACGCCCCGTGGCTTCCCTTGAGCGTGTTTTCTCTCCTGGAGAGGTGAGGCGCCTACACAGACCCGGGATTATTATTGACTCACGAAGCAGTGTGAGTGTCCTTTGAATCCGAGTCAGTGG
>Ga0209302_10001477_pt1 | contig 13719 bp, 17 predicted proteins | sample ArcOceMetagenome_2_FD_187445 | JGI IMG/M metagenome (GOLD analysis project Ga0209302, IMG submission 187445) | Marine eukaryotic phytoplankton communities from Arctic Ocean - Arctic Ocean ARC135M Metagenome (SPAdes) (version 2) | ecosystem: Environmental > Aquatic > Marine > Oceanic | place... | reverse complement strand
ATGTTCGATCTTCTTTCTTTCGGCCATTCCACCGTTGGTCTTTCTGGATTTGGTTAGGAAATGCCTTTATTTTAGGTTGGATTGGTGGTAACCCTGTAGAAGATCCTTATATCTTAATTGGTCAAGGGGCAACTCTTGTTTATTTTAGTTATTTATTTGTAGGAATTCCCGCTTTAGGTATTATAGAGCGAGTACTAATCGAAAATAAATTAGAGCGTTTAAATAGCTAAACTTTAATTTATTAAAGAAAATAAATTATTAACAACTTTATATAAAGCATACTTTATGAATAATATTTTTACTGGTATTTTAAGTTCTATTTTTACTGTAGCACAAAATGATGCACCCGTGCCATGGCAAATGAGTTTCCAAGAGGCTGCAACACCCATTATGGAAGGTATTATTAGTTTACATAATGATATTATGGGAATTATACTATTTATTACAATTTTTGTTTGTTGGATGTTATTTCGTACTATTTATCTATTTACTTCGGACAAAAACCCAACACCCTTACACATTGTTCACGGCACAACTATTGAGTTAGCTTGGACTATTTTACCTTCTTTTATTTTAATGTTTATTGCAGTTCCTTCTTTTGCTTTATTATATTCTATGGATGAAGTTATTGATCCAGCAATTACTATTAAAGCTATTGGACATCAGTGGTATTGGTCATATGAGTATTCTGATTATAATACAGAGGATGGTGATACTATTGAGTTTGACTCTTATATGGTTCAAGAAGACGATTTAGAGTTAGGTCAATTACGTTTATTAGAAGTTGATAACCGTGTAGTAGTACCAACAAATACTCATATCCGTGTTCTTATTACTTCAGGAGATGTTATTCATGCTTGGGCAGTTCCTTCTTTAGGTGTTAAAGCTGATGCTCTTCCAGGTCGTTTAAATCAAGCACAAATGTTTGTAAAACGAGAAGGTGTATTTCATGGACAATGCTCTGAGTTATGTGGTGTTAACCATGGATTCATGCCAATTGTTGTGGAAGCAGTATCCTTAAAGGATTATGTTTCGTGGGTCTCTTCAAAGTTAGAAGATTAATTAATTTTTTTTACAAAAATGTACTAAAATAAACTATGAATTTCGTATCATCTAGTTCTAAATTTTTTCACCGATGGTTATTTTCAACTAACCATAAAGATATCGGTACTTTATACTTAATTCTCGGGTTGTTTTCTGGTGTAATAGGAACAGCTTTTTCTATTCTTATCCGTATGGTTTTATCTCAACCGGGTAATCAAGTAATTGAAAGTAACCACCAAATATATAATGCCGTAATTACAGCTCACGCTATAATTATGATTTTCTTTATGGTAATGCCTACTATGATTGGTGGTTATGGTAATTGGTTTATTCCTATTCTAATTGGTGCGCCTGATATGGCTTTTCCTCGAATGAATAATATTTCTTTTTGGTTATTACCCCCTTCATTATTTCTATTATTATTTTCAGCTTATGTTGAGCTTGGTGTAGGTACTGGTTGGACAATTTATCCTCCTCTATCCTCTATCATTGCTCACTCAGGTCCTGCTACAGATATGGCTATTTTTAGCCTTCACTTAGCAGGTGCTTCATCTATTATGGGTGCTATTAACTTTATTACTACTATTATTAACATGCGAGGCCCTGGTTTAAGCTGGCATCGATTACCTTTATTTGTTTGGTCTGTATTTATTACAGCTATTCTTTTATTATTATCTTTACCAGTATTAGCAGGTGCTATTACTATGTTATTAACTGATCGTAACTTTAATACAACTTTCTTTGATCCAGCAGGTGGTGGAGATCCTATTTTATTCCAGCATTTATTCTGGTTTTTTGGTCATCCTGAAGTATATATTCTAATTTTACCTGGTTTTGGTATTGTTAGTCATATTGTATCAACTTTTTCTCGAAAGCCAACTTTTGGTTATTTAGGTATGGTTTATGCTATGTGTTCAATTGGTATCTTAGGTTTTATCGTATGGGCTCACCATATGTATACTGTAGGTATGGATTATGACTCTCGAGCTTATTTCACAGCAGCTACTATGATTATTGCCATTCCTACAGGAATTAAAATCTTCTCTTGGATTGCTACTATGTGGGGAGGTTCTATTTCAATGAAGACGCCTATGTTATGGGCAGTAGGATTTATTTTCTTATTTACTCTTGGTGGTGTTTCTGGTATTGTTTTAGCTAACTCTGGTGTTGATATTGCTTTACATGATACTTATTACGTTGTTGCTCATTTCCATTATGTTTTATCTATGGGTGCCGTATTTGCTATCTATGCAGCTTTTTATTACTGGATTGGTAAAATAACTGGGTATCAGTATCCAGAGTTATTAGGTCAAATTCACTTCTGGTTAACTTTTATTGGTGTTAACATAACTTTCATGCCAATGCATTTCTTAGGTTTAGCAGGTATGCCTCGTCGAATTCCTGATTATCCAGATGCTTATGCAGCCTGGAATTATCTAGCTTCTTTCGGTTCTTATTTTACTAGTGTAGCTATGGTTTTATTCTTTATTATTCTTCTTACTACTTTACTTTCAGGTAAGATTTGTCCAGCAGATCCTTGGGAAACTTTACAAGATGATAATACTAGCACTACTTTAGAGTGGATGGTAGAATCTCCGCCAGCTTTTCATACTTTTGAAGAAGTGCCGCGTTTATTTGTTTCTGATGCTAAGTAATTTAGTCCTATTTATGGACTTTTACGTGAATTATCTTAAAAGTCCATAAATGAAATTTTCTATTCATATACTTTAGTTATATGAATTATTTAAATTTTATTATAATTTAAAATATGAGATATTTATTAAAGTTACTTAATTTTCTGCAAGAAAATCCTTATCGTCGTAAAGTTATAATTATAACTTTTGTTTGGTTATTTTTATCTTACCTATTTCCTTATAAAATAAAGGAATTAGCAGGATTATTAAAATCTTATTTAGGGTTTACATTATTTACTCCATTCGTTGATGTGCTTTGTTTCAAGTTGGCTGTGGGTTTGTTTATTTTATTCTGTTATCTAAATCTTTTTGAAAGAGTTAAAGAAACCTATCACAAATATTTAGCAAAAGATCCAAGTCCTTTCATAACATCTTTAAGGCAAGAATTGCTAGAAACAAGAAATTTAAATATAAGTCTGTTCCTTATGTGCAGTTCCTCGCTTTTAATACCGTTAAGTAGTTTAGAGCTATATCCTTTAACTACGTCACAGCAAATGTCTTTTAATATTTGTTTGATAATTTTATATTATTATCAAATTTACTCAATACCTTTTTACGAATATGAAAAGGTCGAAGCAAATTTTAAAAAAAAGTTAGTGATCAAAAGTGCTTGGTCTGAATTGCCTATTGGTTTTTTGATTCTACGCTTTAAATTCAATCAAGTTTTAAAAAATCCAAAATTTGATCATGCGGTTAATCAAGCACAAAAAGTTGTTAATTATTTGAGTAAGAGTGCACCTTTAAATTATCAACCTGTTAAAACCTTAGTTAAAGGACCTGTAGAAGGTCCTTCTAATTCAACAATCAGCAATCTAGTTGAAGTTTTAAAATCTCCAGTAGCAGCCGGTATTGTTACAGCAGGAGGTGCTATGTATGCCGCACATATGTTAGATCTCAGCAACGAAAAAGTTGCTGTAATTAAAGAGCGAACTAAGGTCGAGGTTGCATTGATCGAAGAAAGGACGGCGAAGGTAAATTTAGAGTGTGAAAGATTGAAGTTGATACGAGAAGGTTATGATATAAACCAAAAAGGTCATTCCTTAGCTAAAAAGGAAGGCAATGGCTCTTGTCGTATACTTTAGGGTGGATGGTAGAATCTCCGCCAGCTTTTCATACTTTTGAAGAAGTGCCGCGTTTATTTGTTTCTGATGCTAAGTAATTTAGTCATATTTATGGACTTTTACGTGAATTATCTTAAAAGTCCATAAATGAAATTATCTATTCATATATTTTAGTTATATGAATTATTAACAACTTTATATAAAGTATACCCTTATGGAATATATTACTTACTTTCTTGAGGTTAAAGTACCTCGGCGTTATTCAATTCTAGTCTTTTTTCTTCTATTCTTCCTTGCTTATTCTTTACTTTTACTTAATTTTAATCTTTAACTCATCTCAATTTACATTAAGTAAAAGTAACGACACCCAAAGACAATAAAACTTGAAGGTAATAAAATTATATTTATTGTACACCCTATAGGATTCGAACCTATGGCCGATAACTTAGAAGGCTATTGCTCTATCCTGCTGAGCTAAGGGTGCTAATCTTATTAAAATGGGCTTAGTAGGACTTGAACCTACGCTCTAACCCTTATGAGGGGCCTGTTTTACCAACTAAACTATAAGCCCTTAAAAATACGGGAGCAAAGGGGCTCGAACCCTCGACTTTTAGCGTGACAGGCTAACACTCTAACCAACTGAGCTATACCCCCTTAAAATTAAATTATCCCTTACGGGACTTGAACCCGTGTTGTTCGCGTGAAAGGCGAGCATCCTAACCAACTAGATGAAAGGGACTTTTATATTATATAATAAAATTGAGTTATCTTACATTATATAGGATCTAAGTTTATCTCGTTTTAATAAACTCATAATTTTATTAAATGTAATCTACCAATATCAGAAGTTGTAGTACGACGAGCATAAAGATGACAGTAAATACAACTACCGTAATAAATTTATTATTATTCATATATTATTTTTATTTTAAAAGAATTGAAACTTAATTCTATAGGATTTCGTAGTTCTTCTAAAAAAGAAGAATTTAGATTTACTTAACAAGACATAGTACTAAGCCGAATATCAGACTTGAACTGATAACCTATTGATTACAAATCAATTGCTCCACCAATTGAGCTAATTCGGCTAAAGTTTCTAAGAAAAATTAAGACCTTTAACTTTTCTTATATAGGAGAATAAAATTTAGTTAAAATAAGAAATTATTAAGATTTTAATAATAAAGTTTTTATTTTAGAAGTTAAAGCAACTACTCAAATTAGCTTAGCTGAAATTATTCGGGTAAAATAATAGAGGTTAACTACCCCTATTACTATTTTAATTTAAATCTAACCCCAATATATAAAACAAAATATATCGAAACTAATGCTGAATACCAATATACCTAAGACACAATACATTTGTAATCTACGATTAATATCTGCTAAATCCAGTAATCTTATTATAATTACATTGACAAAATACCCTCGGCAAAACTTAATCCATAAGTAAGAGATACCAAATGAAAATAATAAAAGTAAACAAGGGATCATAATGTGAATAGTCACGTAAGGGCTGTCAATGAAGAGAGTATTGAAGAGATTATTTAAGAATAACATATATTTATTTATAATTTTTTATAAATTACTTTTTCACAATGAATTTAACAACTAAAGTATTTAATTGTTTTTTTAACTTTTAAGACTTTTTTATATTTCTTAATAATAGTACTAAGCCGAATATCAGACTTGAACTGATAACCTATTGATTACAAATCAATTGTTTCACCAACTGAATTATCCCGTCTTATCTAGGATTTAAATATATCCTAGACTAGATTATTTAATAAGGTCTGTTTTGAAGTAAGGTTGGTATATTTATTCGACTAAAGATTCAAAATTGAATTTATACTTTTTAAATTTAGTTGAACGATCCCCTAATTTATCTAAGTCAAGGTTAGTTGATTCAGGTAACCAGATCATACTAGACTTAATATCAGGATTTAATCCAATATCTTCTCGAGGATATATAAAAGGTATATTTAAAGTACTACCATCTGTACAAATAAGGATAGACTTTGAAAATAAGAGTGCTTTATTATTTTTCATCAATTTTATTTAATTATCACTTTTTAAACTAAAGCATTTTTATCATTTAGAAAAAAGGTTATAGGGGGACTTGAACCCTCATTTGAAGTTTTGCAGACTTCCACATTAACCAATTATGTTATATAACCATACTTTTTAACAAGAAAGTATAAATATTTAACTAAAGTTTTTCTTTACTAGGATAAAAAGTATTTATAAGTTTAATAACGAGAGAGGGATTTGAACCCCCGACATGTAGAGTATGATTCTACCGTTCTAACCAACTGAACTATCCCGTCTTATCTAGGATTTAAATATATCCTAGAATAACTTATTTTTTAGTTGTTTAATAAAACGAAAAAAATACTTTTATTAGAAAGCTTTAGTTTTTAATAAAGACAAGGTGAAAGTAAATTTAATTAACTCTAAATAGTGGTTACCCCCACTATTTAAAAGAATAATCCGAATTTAAGGATGAAATGGGATTCGAACCCATGGTATTTTGAATACTCCAGTTTTCAAGACTGGCACTTTAAACCACTCAGTCATTCATCCAAACTTTAATTTATTTTTTAATTAAGTTAAATATTAACTTTATTTAAGAATAATAACTTATAATCAAAGTATATGATATTATTTAGAGAGTAATTTAGTTACTCTCTAGTTTCTTAACCGTAAAGGATTAAGAAAGACATCATTAAAGCGAATAAAGCCATTGCTTCACATAAAGCGAAACCTAAGATACAAATCTTGAATAATTCTTGTTGTAAAGATGGGTTTCGAGAAACACCGATAATGTAAGAACCGAAAACAGTTCCAATACCAGCTCCTGAACCAGCTAATCCTACTGCAGCAGCCCCTGCTCCAATTAATTTTGCACTTTCTAAGATCATAGTTGAATTTTTTAAAAAATTAAAATTTAACCATATTCTTTTTTTTCTTTTTTTGTTTTACGAAGTTTTTTTTCGAATAAATCAGGGCGGCGTGATTCGAACACGCGACCTCCTGTTCCCAAAACAGGCGCGCTACCAGGCTGCGCTACGCCCTGATTTACTTTATTTGGGTTAATCTGAATTATAGGTAATAACGGGCTCGAACCGTTGACCTTCTCGGTGTAAACGAGATGCTCTACCAACTGAGCTAATTACCTTTTAAAAAATGAAAAAGATATAAATAATTTATTACTTTTTCATATTAAAACCCTAAAAATAGTTAATAAGATAAAAGTTAGGTATTCTTTACTTTATTCTATTAAGGATAAAAAATAGTAGAGATATTTTTATTAATGCTTATATACCCAAACCTTAATTCCAAAACTTCCATATTTTGTTTTACCCATAGAATAACTATAATCAACTAAAGCGCTTATTTTAGTTAATGGAATAGAACCAAACTTAAACCATTCCATTTTAGCCATTGGTGCTCGACCTAATCGACCTGAACAATTTATTCTCAGTCCTCTAATACCTTTTTTATCTTTTATCTTAGACAACGAATTTTTAAGAGCTTTTTTAAAACTAGCATTAGGTTGTTCCAAATCAGCCACTAAACAACTACTCAATAAAGAAGCAGAATCACCAATATCTTTTGTATGACAAACAGAGATATAAATTGATTGTCCTAAATAATTATTTAATTGAGCTTCTGCATGAACTAATACTTTATTTATATTAAAAGATAAAGACATTCCTAAATTTTTATTTAAGGAATTTAAATTATCTTTACCAATAAGTGTAGAAATACACTTACCCATACGTTTACGCTTAGATTCTATAGAAGAAAAGTTAGTACTTATTCCTCCGTGAATATATGCTTTTACAAAAAATATATTATTATGTTCTTTAATTTGAATTTTATCTACAAATACCTTTAAACCTTTAAATACAGTTTCTAAATATTGTCGAATATACAAATCTTTTTGAAGTTTCGTAGATTTTATACTAGAATCTTTATAATTACTATACCAAGCCGAATCCCATGTCTTATTTATATTTAAACGGAAAGAAATAGGATTGACTTTTTGAGACATATGTTTACATGTAAAGTAGCTACCTAATTCAAAGAAATCTTGATCTTCGACGCCTTTCCCTGATTGAGACTCTACTTCACGAACATCCCAGGATTCTTTATTTGCATTGTAAGTATAAAGAGAATTCTCTAAACGCATTAATCGTGTTGAACGACGTGTCATAATTATTTTTTACCTTTTTTCTTCTTCTTAACACCATATCTTCGAGTAGAAGCAAATTCCCCAAATTTATGACCTAGCATATAATTAGTTACCTTTAATCCAATATATTTATTGCCATTATAGATATCAAATTCATGATTAACAAACTCTCGTAAAATAGTACAATTTCTTGATCGTGTTTTAAATCTTTTGAATTCATTTTTTGAAGCTAATACCTTTTTTAATAATTTTAAATCAAAAAAAGGACCCTTCCATTGAGATCTACTCATAGTTATTTTCTTATGTGCTTTCTTTTAGTTTTGTAACCTTTAGTTGGAATAGACCAAGGTGTTACTGATATACGTCCCCCTGATGTTTTACCTTCACCTCCTCCATGAGGATGATCAATAGGATTCATAGCAACTCCTCTTACGTGAGGCCTTTTACCTAAATATCTAGAATAACCTGCATTTCCTCCTTTAATATTCTTATAATCCGATTTAGAAGATACACCAATAGTGGCCATACATAACTCTGATACAATTATTTCTCTTTTAGATTTAACACGTAAAGTTACTTCACCTCTTTCTTGTTTAATTATCTTAGCAAAAGTTCCAGCAGCACGAGCTAAAGATCCTCCAGTACCTGGAGTTATTTCTATATTATGAACTTTTGTTCCAACAGGAATATCTCTTAATGTTAAAGAATTACCCAATTTGATATTAGATGAAGACTCTCTGGAAGCAATAATAGTATCTCCTACTTTAACACCTTCTGTAGATAATACATAAGCCATTTTTCCTATGTTATAAATAACTAAAGAAATATAAGAAGATCTATTTGGATCATATTCAATTCTTTTTACTATACCGGGAGTATCTAATATTTCACGACGAAAATCAATTTGTCGAAATAACTTTTTACTACCTCGTTCTCTATGATAACTTGAGATTAAACCGTTATTTCGTCCATTTGCTTTAACAAAACCTTTTGTTAAAGATTTTAATGGTGCTCCTCGCCATATATTATCTTTAACATAATTTATTCTAACTTTATGTCTTAAAGATGGCGTTATAGGTTTGTAATATTTTAGACTCATATTTATTATGTGTATTTATTCTCTAGTAGCTCAGTTGGTTAGAGCGTGTGGCTGTTAACCACAATGTCGTTGGTTCAAATCCAACCTAGGGAGTTTTTTAAAGGAAAATTGAAGTAAAAGGACTCGAACCTTTGCATGTCCATATCAAAAACGGATGCCTTACCACTTGGCTATACTTCAACATTGCGGAAATAGGATTTGAACCTATGACTTTCAAGTTATGAACCTGACGAGCTACCGAACTGCTCTATTCCGCATTAAGTTTAATATTTTAATCTAAGAATAATCAAAATATGACATTTGTCAATCTGTTAAATGACTCTATTATAAGAATAAAAAATAGTCAAACAAACAAACAAAGTAAAGTTAGCTTACTAAAATCTAAATTATCTATTAATGTCTTAAAAGTTCTTCGTAATGAAGGTTATTTACGAGGATTCAAAATTCAAAATAAAACTATTGAGGTAAGTTTAAAATATTACAAAGATAAACCTGCTATACAAAATATAAAATATCATTCAAGGCTTAACAATAAAACTAATATATCATATAAGCAATTAACTTATATGTATAAAGATAAAACTATTAATTCTGGGTTATCTACTATGATTCTATCAACACCTTTTGGTATACTAACTGATTTTGAATGTCTTGATCGAAAAATTGGAGGTAAACTTATATTAACTATATTATAAATTAAAAAATAAAATGTCTAAAGTAGGAAAAAAGGAGTTAAAAATACCTCCTAACGTAAAAGTTAATATAATAGAAAACCTAATTGAGATTTCAAGTAAATTAGGTAAAGTTAGCCATGAAGTTAACTCAAAGTTTTGTCTTGAATTAACAAAAACTTCTCAAATAAAAATAAAACCACAAATAGGTAATAATAGTTACTTAAATAAAGAGATAAAATCATTGTGGGGGACAGAGCACAGATTATTAAAAAACCACTTAGAAGGATTATCTAAAGGTTATAGATTAGCTTTAAACTTAAAAGGCGTCGGCTTTAAAGCCTCTATAAATGAGAATAATAAACTTTTACTTAAATTAGGTTACAGTCATGATATAATATATGATATTCCTTCAGATATAGTTATTAAATGTCCAAAACAAAATCAAATAATTATATTTGGTATAAATAAGATAAATATTACTACTATTGCAGCAAAACTAAGAAAGTTGAAAAAATTAGATCCCTATAAAGGTAAAGGTATACTTTTTGAAAATGAGACTATAGTATTAAAAGAAGGAAAAAAGAAATAATGGAAAAACCTATTCAATTAGATTTCACCTATAATAGTTCAAATAAATCAACTCATGTTCAAGCATTAGAAAATAATAAAGTAAAACTACGTATTGATGCTAAGATTTCCTCCCTTAAATATATAGAATCAAAATTTGTATTGGCAAATTTTCTATATCTTATAAAGGATAAAAAAAAGACCAAAATATTAAAATTATTATTACTATATAATAATAATAGTATATCTTTATCAACTTTTTTTAACAAGTTAAAAAAAGTTGATAAAGATTCTAAACTAAATTCATTTAAAGTCTTAAATGAATTTAGTTTAGAATCAGGTTTAATTACTTCTAAGAAAATATTGATAAACTATGTTCAAAAAGTTACCAACTAGATTTAGACAATCCATTTAAAGATCCCTTACTTGCAAGTTCACGTAGTTTAATACGAGAAAGTTTAAAAGATTTGAGTACACTATGTGTACGTCCTGTTTCAATACAGCGATTTTTTAGACCAACTTGTGAAGAAGATTTGTTTAATTTATTTAGTTCTATTTGAATTTTGTAACGTAGGTCCATAGATAAATTACGGTCATTTAATAATTTTTTAATTTCCGCTTTCCGCTTCAAAGTTCTTAAATAGATTCTTCTCTTATTTTTATCACGTTCAATGAAATTTGTCATTTTACTTTTTTTATTGAGTGCATTGGGGCTCGAACCCAAGACCCACAGGTTAAAAGCCTGATGCTCTACCAACTGAGCTATACACCCTTGATTAGGGTATAATAATATACAACGTTAAACTAAAACTAGTTTTAATATAAAATGTAAATATTTATGATTTTAAATTCACCATTAGAACAATTTTGTATAAGTTCTGTTTTTCATATTAAGTTTTGTTGCTTTTGTTTATCTTTTACAAACTCATCTTTATTCATATTAATTGGATGTATTTTAATGTACTTAGTATATAGCTTATCTATGCATAATGCAACGATTATTCCTAATAATTGGCAATCTGGAGTAGAATTACTTTATGGATTTATCATGGATATGGTTGAAAGCATGCTAGGAGATGAAAAGACTGCTGGTAAATATTTTCCTTTTATCTTTTTCCTTTTTTCATTCATTTTATTTGCTAACCTTGTCGGTATGGTTCCTTATAGTTTTTGCGTAACAAGTCATATTGCTGTTACTTTTACTTTAGGTATTATTATTTGGGTTGGTACAACTATTATTGGATTTAGAACTCATGGAAGTCACTTCTTTAGTCGATTTATGCCTTCAGGAGCTCCTTTTGCAATTATGCCTTTTTTAATTGGTATTGAGTTATTATCTTATGTATTTACAGTTATATCAATATCTGTTCGATTATTTGCAAATATGATGGCAGGTCACTCTTTATTAAAAATTCTTGCTGGTTTTGCTTGGGCTATGTTGTCTGCAGGAGTATTAGGAATTTTTGGTGCTGGTGTTACTTTATCTGTAGTATTAGCGATTACTGGTTTAGAGTTTGGTATTGCTTTTTTACAAGCTTATGTATTTACTATGTTAAGTTGTATGTATTTAGCTGATTGTATTACTTTACACTAATTCTGTAAGTTCTTCTTCTCTTTAGAAGAACTTATATGTTTCTAACTAAAGTAATTATTGCTAACCCTTAAAACCTTATATTCCAAGCTTCCACTTTTAAGGGAGCTGCATAAAAGTAAATAAAAACAACCATGCCACAATTAGATACATATATGTACTTATGTAAAATTTTTGTCTATAGAGTGCTATTTTTTAAATATTTTAGGTTCGTATTTTCTTTGGTTATTTCTTTTATTACTGTTATTTTCCAGGCGGAATGTTCCGATACCCCATGGGAAGATGACGATGATTTAGATTTCTTAAATACATTTATGTTGGCAAGAAAACCAGAATCTAGTATGGTTAATACTACTACAACTATGCCGGAAATTAATTATTTAACATCCGAAGATGTTAGTTTTAAAACGACTAAACTACAGCAATCCGGCGTTGGGGATTGTAAGGAAATTGCTAAATTTTTTAATTTATCAGATAACCGGGAATTTCTTAAAAAATCAATTTTTCCGCAAGGAGCTGTTATGCTGGAAGAAGAGCTTTCTAATGGATCTGAATTATTAGTGAGCCCTATAGAGTGTATAGATAAGGTAGTTACTTCACGTCTACCACATGAGTCAATGGTTCATATTAAAAATATGGTATTAAAGCATGCTGGTTTACGTGACGACGGCTCGCGAAAATGTTGGTTTTCCTTGACATACGATTATGTGCCTCCGTTAAGTTTCGCTGAATCAAGTAAAATCATACAAGAATTCAACGAAAATTACAAAACTGAGATGTTATTGGGTTCGGATGAAATCGTTATCACTAAAAGTTTATACTCGAAACTAGATAATATAAAAAAGTAATCTTATATTGGGATATTTTTTATCCCAATAGAGAGCCATAATCGAATTTAAATTTCTAAATATAAATAAATTATTTCTATGAATTATATTAATTTTTCAAAAATGAAATTTTTTTTCATTTGTCTTCTTGTTTGTCTTTTTATATGTATCATTGGTATTCTTTTTTTCTATCAAATTGCCTTATTAGAAAATGAAATTAATAGAAAAATAGCTTCTATTGCTTACAAAGGTTACCTTTCTCCTCTTACTAGTTTAATAGTATCAATACCATGTGAAGAAGTGTTCAAGTTATTTCCAGATATGGAAAAAGATGGGTTATTAAGAACTTCACCTGAACTTTTAGAGGATTCAAATTATTGGGTAAGTTACCTTAAGGGTTCTAAAAAAAGTGTATTTCCTTTTTTAACCAATGATTTTTTTAAAAACTTTTTTTTATATAATATTTCTGATGAACCTAGATGTTTTAAAGCTCTAGCTACTTTTGTAGAAGCTGTTAATAATTCTACTAAATAATATTAACAGTTATGGTACATTTTCTGTACCATAATTTTTACTCAAAGGATGAAATGGGATTCGAACCCATGGTATTTTGAATACTCCAGTTTTTAGGTTTATTTTATCAAATTGAAGTTTAAATTTATTATTGTTCAATAGTTTTGACTTGAACAATAAGAATTTAGTCTCAATTAATGGACTCAACCATAATCTAAATAAATAATTTTTATAGTTACTTTTAAAAATTCATAATAAAAATAAAGATAATAAATTCATAACTAAAGCATAAAGGTACTGCTATAAATACTTGACTTATTATATCTGGAGGAGATAATAAAGCACCTAATACAAATATGAATATAAAAGCAAAAGGGCGTTGCTTTATTATTGTATTTAAAGATATTACTCTCGTTCGTAAAAATAAAAATAAAATTATAGGTGCTGTGAATAC
>Ga0209302_10001476_pt1 | contig 13724 bp, 20 predicted proteins | sample ArcOceMetagenome_2_FD_187445 | JGI IMG/M metagenome (GOLD analysis project Ga0209302, IMG submission 187445) | Marine eukaryotic phytoplankton communities from Arctic Ocean - Arctic Ocean ARC135M Metagenome (SPAdes) (version 2) | ecosystem: Environmental > Aquatic > Marine > Oceanic | place... | reverse complement strand
AGAGTGGTGCGCGTGGTCAAGGTCATCTCGTTGCTGGGCAAGCGCAACAAGGACAAGGCCTCCGAGGAGCTGCAGCCGTCGGCCGTGGGCAAGCGGCTGAACGAGCTGATCATCCAAAAGGTCCCCCCCCCCCCCCCCCCCCCCCCCCCCCCCCCCCCCCCCCCCCCCCCCCCCCCCCCCCCCCCCCCCCCTCCCGCCCCCCCTCCCCCCCTCCCCCCCCCCTTCTCCACGCCCACTCCTGACCATAAAAGGTCATCATCACCGTCGGCGTCATAACGCTACTCTCGCCCATCCTATCGATGGAGGACGCCTCGCCGCCGACCGCCGAGGTCCTCGGCCTCGAGCTGCTGGTCCTCGCAGCCTCGGCTAACTACAGCGCCGGCAGCAGCATAGCCAACTACAGCACTATGGTCCTGCCTGGTATGACGCGGGACTACGAGCAGCGTATCTTCAACCAGAGCTGGAACCGCCTGGTCTTCCTCGACCTATTGGTTAGGCTCTACCCGAACCCGAACCCGAACCTGAACCCTGACCATAGCCTAACCCTGACCCCAACTCTAACCCAAACCCGAACCCTGACCATAACCCCATCCTGACCATGACCATAACCATGACCATAACCCTGACCCTCACCCTCACCCTCGCCCTCGCCCTCGCCCTCACCCTACCCCTACCCCTGACCCTGACCCTGACCCCAACCCCAACCCCAACCCTAACCCTATCCTAGGATGGGGAGGGGGAGCATGAGCGCTTCGTTCCGCTGGGCAGCGGGTGGGATACGTGCGGCAACAGCACCAGCAACCCCAAGCTAGGCTGCCCGCCGTCGATCACCAACGTGCGCTTCGAGTACTTCAACCTGCTGCAGCTCAAGGGCAGCCGCGCGTGGTTCGTCACGAGCACCACGAAGCAATCGGAGGCCGTCTTCCAGATCTGCACGACGCTCTTCATCGCGACGCTGCTCTTCGTCATGTTCATCCTGTTCAGCCGCGACGTGACCTCCATGGTGGTGCGCCCGATTGAGTCGATGATCGACATCGTGCGCAAGCTCGCCCAGAACCCCACGCTCAAGCTCGAGGGCCAGACCAAGAGCAAGTACGAGACGGAGGCGGTGCGCATCGCGCTCGCCAAGATCGTTGGGCTGATGCAGCTCGGTTTCGGCGGCGCGGGGCACGAGATCATCTCGGCGAATCTCGTCGACTCCTCGGGCCAGAACCTCGACCTGATGCGGCGCGGCCGCAAGATCGAGTGCGCGTACGGCTACTGCGACATCCGGCAGTTCACCGATACGGTCGAGTGCCTGCAGGACCAGGTGATGCTCTTCACCAACTCAGTCAGTGAGATGGTGCACAAGGCGGCACACGACAATCGGGGCGAGCCGAATAAGAACATCGGTGACGCCTTCCTCATCGTGTGGCGCCCGGCCAAGATGCCCGACGGCAGCCTCACCTCGCGCACGAAGATCGTCGACGGCGCGCTCAGACTCACACACATAAATAGATACACAGCGCTCACGTAGGGCTACAGCCTGGGCATAGGCTGCACTCACACCCGGGCTGCCAACCCTACTCTATGCATCCACGCCGCCAACCCTTCCCCTTGCCCCCAGGCGCGCTCACGGCCTTTCGTCGCACCGTGCGCGAGATTGCGAGCTCGCAGACGCTCAAACTCGTGACCGACCTGCCGGCGGTGCACGCCAAGTTCGGCCAGGATAAGTACCGCACGCGCATCGGCTTCGGGCTGCACTTCGGCTGGTCGGTCGAGGGGCCGGTGGGCTCCGCGAACAAGGTGGACTGCACCTACCTCTCGCCCGAGGTCAAGGTGTCCGACCGGCTCGAGGCGGCGACGAAGATCTACTCGTCCAACATACTAATGTCGGGCCAGTTCTATGACCTGCTCTCTGACCACCTCAAGGTAGGCATCCGGCTCATCGACCACATCACGCTCAAGGGCGGGCACAAGCCGCTGCGCGTGTACGCGGACGACCGATCCAACCTCTGGCTCAAGGTCAACCCGAGATTGGTCGAGATCTACGGCGCGGAGGCGGCCTACGAGCAGTTCTCCAAGACCTTCCACGAGGTGAGCGGTACAAGTCATCATTGGGATGTAGGGATGTAGGGAGGCGGCACGAGATACGGCCAGCGCGCCACACAGTGAGCTTAGGAATGCGCCACCTACTTACGTGGCACTTACTTCATGCCCACTTACGTACGTGCCCATTCGCCTACTTACCTCTTTACCTTGCGTCCATCAGGGCATTGATGCTTTCATTAAGGGCGACTGGGCGGCGGCCTGGCAGAAGTTCGAGGGCGCCGCCGACTTCTGCCCGAAGGACACGCCCACCAAGCTGCTGCTCAAGGAGATGCGCATGCGCTCCACCGACCCGGTCACGCCCACCGCGCCCGCAGACTGGAAGGGCTATCATAGCTCCGAGGTCTGAGCGGCGGTGGCGGTGGTGTGGGCGTGGCGAGTGTGGGCGTGCGGCGGTGGCGGTGGTGGCGGCGTGGTGAGTGTGGGGGTGCGGCGGTGGCGGTGGTGGCGGCGTGGCGAGTGTGGGCGTGGCGCACGCCAACGCAACCCCCAGGCCCCCAGTTATGCCCAGGATGCCCCACAGAGGCTGGAACGCACCGCAGCTTACTGTATATGAATGGGGCTGATGTGCTAGGCGGGGCGGTCTCGTTGATTTTTTATATTGTGTGTAATAAAACAGCTAAAGCTTTGGAGACCGCCGTACGGTATGCAGGTGGAGAGCTGCATTGAGCCAACATTTTCCCCTGGCCTCTGACGCTATCCAGGGCCGGCTCGCCAGGGATAAGACGAAAATAAGATATCTTCTCTTCTCTTCTCTTATCTTATCTGATCGTCTCTTATCTTATCTTATCTTATCTTAGGGGTACGAGATAGATCAGAAGATTGTTTTATCTCTTAGGGGTACCACGAGGGAGGCAAACAGCGGGCTGTCGACTCAAGCAAGTGCTCGTCCGAATGTGCGTGTCCGGTCGCTTCGCGACGCTGGCCAAGCGGCAGAGCCGCTCCGCAGACAGCCGGAAGCGCCTGCTCGCGCTCCTCTCCGTGGCTCTCGTCATCCTCGTGCACCGCCTGCGCGCACGCAAGCACCGAGTGCAGCCAGCCTGGCGGTGGTCGTCGCTGCCGCCGCGCCGTGCTGTGTGGCTTGAGCTCAGCAGGGTGCTTGAACGGCTGGCCGACCTCTTGCCCTGGCGAACCGCCCAGCCCGCGCAGTACCTGCAGCGGGTACAGGCGGCGGTCCACCAACGTGTGCAGGCGCGCACCCGTGAGATGGTCCAACTCAGCATGCGGCGCCTGCTCAAGCATCTGCAGCCGCTAGCGCAGCAGCAGCTGGAGCAGTCGGTAGAAGGCATGCTCGATCGCACCGCGCTCCACGTGCGCGTCACGCTCAAGGACGAGGCGATGCCACCGATCGTCCAGCGCGGCGTCGACGACCTGGTGGACGGGCTGCTGCGGTTAGGGTTAGGGTTAGGCTCCTCCGCGTGCGCTGCAGCGGTCGCTCTTCTGGATCCCAACCCTTGCCGTAATCCTAACCATCATCACCAGGTGGCCGGTCTGCTGCGAGACGTCAAGCTCGAGTGTTGGCGATGGACGGACGAGCGCTTCACGACGGCCGTCGACCGCCGCTCGCTGCACACGAGCTTCTCCCCCCTCACGCCGCGCCCACGCCGCCGCTCCTTCGACCGGCCCGTGCCGTCGCTGCCGCCGCCGTCGCCGCTGCTGCACACGCTGCGCTACGCCCGTGCGTGGACGCTACACACGCTGTGGCCTCACGACCGTTCCTTTTGGTCGTGCACGCGCAGGGTGCGGTGGTGGGTGCTGCAGCTCACAGGGATGGTGCCGTATCTCGGCCAGATATGGTGGCTCGCTCTCATCGCGGTGCTCGATCGGCAGGACGAGTACCAGCTGTGCAACTTCATCGTCGGGCTGCGATGCGCGCAGTTCCTCACCTTCGGCCTCGGCGCCTCCGGCTACGCGTGCACTCTGTCGGCTGCGAGCGGGCTCGCCGCGCCCAGTGGCGGCGCGCCGTCGCGGCTGCCGCAGCTCTCGCCGTGGGGCGGCCTGTTCTGGGCGATGCAGCTCACGCTCGGCTGGCGCGCCTTTGCGCTGCTGCCTGCCTCACAGAAGAAGGGGCAACGCGTCGCGCCGCCCGAGCCGCACGCGGGCGGCGGACACGCGCGCCGCGCCGGCGCGCTGGACGCGCGCGCGCGTGGCGGCGTGCTGATGCGGCTGCAGACCTTCGACCTCAGCTTGGCGTTGGTCGCGCTGGTGCTTGCCGCGCTCGCCGCGCTCTCCGCGGCCACCGGCGTGGGCACCTCCGACCCGCGCGCGCTGCGGCTGTCGCTCTTCTGGATCCGCACGTGCCACGGCCTGCTGTGCTGCCCGTACCTGCTCTTCAAGCTACCGGTGCTTGATACCTTGCTCACGCACGCGCGCAAGACCGGCTACGACGAGCTTGGCCACACGGTGCCTTTTCGAGCCGTGCCTTTCGAGCCGGCGCTCCGCAGGCGGCCCAGTAAGTAGAAGGTATCACGCACTGCGCCGAGCACGCTACACGGTCGTACTACTTACTGCAGGCGGCCCAAGTCGCCACCGCGCACGCCGCTGCCTCCGCCGCTGCCGTCGCCGCTGCCATCATCGCACTACCATGCAGCGGCCGAGACAGCGGCGGAGGCAGTGGCGATGGCAGCGGGGGACGCAGGCGTGCCTGCTAGTGCTCGTGCCTCCGTGGCGCCGCCGGACTAGAGTTGGCGGGTGTGCGCACAAGAGGCCGGCCATTATTGCATCCGTGGGCCTTTTCGGGGACTCCCCGCCGCAAGGACGATGCCCGAGCTGGCCGATTGGGAGAAGGAGCTGATCTCGCAATACGATGGTGACGATGACGGCGACACTAACGCTGCTGCTGAGGACGGTGCAGCGACTGGGGACGAAGTAAAGGGAGAGGGGCCCGCAGGTGCCCCTTCGGCAGCAGAGGGTGCACCGTCGGCGGCGGCGGCTGATCCGGCAGCCACGCCAGCGCCGGTGGCAGACGCGGCACCGGCGGTAGACGCGGCACCGGCCGCGGCGCCCTCCGAGGGCGGTAGTGCTGATACTCTGCAGGCAGAGGTGGTCAAGCTGCGTGCGGAGCAGGAGACGCTGAACACGCTGATCACGCAGTGGCAGACCTCGGTGAAGAACCTTGAGGAAAAGGCGCGGCAGGTGGCGCCCTCACCCGAACCCTCGCCCGCACCCTCGCCCGAACCTTCGCCCGCAACCTCGCCCGAACCCTCGCCCAAACCCGCGCCCAAACCCGCGCCCTCACCTTCGCCCCCGCCCGAACCCCAACCCTGGCCCTGGCCCTAGCCCAAACCCTCACCCTAACCCTGGCCCTCACCCCCACCTTCACCTTCGCCCGCCCCCACCCTCTCTCTCGCCCTCGCCCTCACCCCCACAGGCTGGGGCGACCGCGCAGCAGCAGCAGCAGCAGGAGATGCAGCGGTTGCAGCAGCTGCAGTCACAGCTGCAGAACCAGCAGGCCATGCACTCGCAGCTGCAGCAGCAGCAGCAGATGCAGATGCAGATGCAGATGCAGCAGCAGCAGCAGATGCAGCAGCAGCCGATACTCACGGCGCAGGGCCTGCAACAGGCCTCGCAGGTCCCTCTCCCGCTATCCAACCCCAACCCTGACCCCAACCTCCTTCCCGACCCCAACCCTGACACAAACCCTGATCACAACCCCGGCCCTGAGCCTGGCCCCAACCCTGACCCCGACCCTCGCCCCAATCCTGACCTGGACCCTAGCCCTTATCCCAACCCCAACCCCTAACCCCGACCCTTACCCCAAGCAGGTCACCTACCAGGGAGCCTCCGGCCCCGTGCCCTACGCCGCGGCCGGGCAGCAGTACAGCTGCAGCAGCCGGCCGTCCGAGGCGGTGGCTAAGAAAGGCTCGTGGGCCGAGTACGAGACAGACGACGGGCAGAAGTACTACCACAACCAAGCGTCGGGCGAGACGTCCTGGGAGCGGCCCGCTCAGTACATCAAAGGGACGTCTCAGCCGCACACCCCGTGGTGGGCAGACAGCGCGCAGCGCGGCGGCGAGTCGCGCGTGGGGCCACCCGGGGCGACGTTGTTCGTGGCGAGGCAGATGCGACGCGGCGAGTATGACAACTTCGACTCGCACGACCTGCAGGCATGCGCATGCGCATATGCATGTGCATGTGCATGCGCGCATGTGCATGCGCATGTGCATGCATGTGTATGTGCATGTTCATGTGCATGCATGTGTATGTGCATGTGCATGTGTATGTGCATGTGCATGCGCACGTGCACGTGCGCTGACTTACCGACTTACCGACTTACCGACTAACTGACTTACTGACTTACTGACTTCGACTCGCACGACCTGCAGCGCGCCTTCGAGAAGTATGGCACCCTGCTGCGCGCCACCATCACGCTCGACCGCGAGACGGGGGTGAGCAAGGACTTCCGGTTAGGGTTGGAGCTAGGTGCAGGGTTGTGGGTGTGTGTGTGTAGGGTCAGTGGCCTGGGTCGGGGTTACGGCTGATAGCCCAATCCTAGCCCTAACCTTTAACCAGGTGAGCAAGGGCTTCGGGTTCGTCTCCTTCTCGACGGCCGAGGAGGCCGACACGGCGATGCAGGTTAGTGAGTGAGTGAGTGAGCGAGTAGTTGAGCCGTGAGTAGTGAATAGTCGGCAGTAGTAAGTACTGAGGAGGCGGTGCGGTGATTGCACGTGCACTGTGTGTGCACTGCAGGCGATGCACGGCACCATGATCGGCGGCAAGCGGCTCCGCATCGAGAAGGCCACCGCCAAGCAGGAGATGGGCATCAAGGAGAAGCCATTCGAAAACTGACGCCACAGCTAAAACGCCGCAGCGGCGGGTCGAGGAGGGGGCAGGACTTGAGGCGGAGGAACTCCGTGCGGGAGGATGTGACCTGAGGCCGACGGCGAGAGAGCGAGAGCGCCACTGCAGTACACGCACGGCCTGGGGAATGTACACGCACGGCCTGGGGAGTCTTGGTGCTGGCGTGCCCCGGCTTTTCGGACCGCACGGGCCTGGAGTTTCGTGCGATGAGACAAATAGACACGAGGCCTGCGCCGGTGTGGGTTTGGTCAGCACGGAAAAGATAAGATAATATCTCTATCTATCTATCTCAGCACGGGTAAGTGGACGCAGCTATTTGACGAACGCGTCGCCAAGAGCACGCGAACACCAAAATGGTGAAGACTGAGCGCAAAGCGCCCCACGCTCCCGCTCGTGGAGATAATGGGCCTGCACAGGGGCCATTGGAGTCTCTCGCGGCAATCAAGGCAGCACTGAGCAAAGTTACACGAACTGGGTGGGACGACAGCACTATCGGCGGCCGAGCGGCGGTCAAGGCAGCACAGCCGTCCACCCAGAGCCTCGCGCAAGCGTATGTGATGAAAGGTGTGGCGCGTCCCGGGGACATCCCTCAGACAACCGTCACGTCCAACCGTTGGCGACAGAAGGTGCCACCGCTTCCGGGGAAGCGCTCGGTCGCTTTGCCGGTGGTGCCTCTGGCCACGGGCGGCGGTGCCAGGCAGTACCCACCCGCTCATCTGCTGCCTCGGAAGCGGTGGGGTGAGCTGCCAGAGTGGATCTCGCTGCCGAACGAGCGGGGCCGCTCCCTCCCGCGCCTCGAGGCCGACCTGCTCTTCGAGGCGGGCCCGCCGTGCCTGCTGCCGTTCCGGCCACCTGCTGGCACGCCCACCGGCCGAGGCGCCGTGGTCGTGTGCCCGGGGGGCAACTACGAGTTCCTCCACCCGAGGGAGGGTCCTCCCATTGCGGCGTGGCTATCCGAGGCCCATGGCGTGCCCTCCTTCGTGCTGCGCTACCGCCTGCTGCCTGCGGCCGGGCTCGACGAGATGCTGGCAGATTTGGGCGGCGCCGTACGCGAGGCGCGGCGGCACGCCAACGGAGGGCCCGTCGTGGCGGTGGGCTTCTCTGCAGGGGGGCACCTCGTCGCGTCGAGCGTGGCCCTGCATGGCGAGGAGAGGCCGGACGCCTTTGTGCTCGTCTACCCTTGTGTCGCCGGCAGCGAGGGCTGGCTCACAGAGAGCACCGCAGGCTTCTTCCGTGCTGAGGTCAAGTCAGCGCAGGTGCGCAGCCTCGCGGCGCGGCGAGAGCAGCTCTCCCCCGGCGCAGCATTCGTGCCTCCGCCGCCCGCCTTCGTCGTCGCCTCCACGGCAGACACCGTATGCCCTCCAGCCGACGAGACAGACGCCTACGTCCAGGCCGCGCGCGACGCGGGCACGCGCGTCGAGTACTTGCGCGGCGACTATGGCGAGCACGGCTTCGGGCTCAGGCGCTCTTGGGCCGTGCCGTGCCAGATGTGGCTGGCTGAGCAGGGTCTGGGTGCCGCCGCTGCGCCAGTCGCCGAGCCCGCCGCCGAGCCCGCCGCCGAGCCCGCTGTCGAGCCTGCCGCCGAGCCTGCCGCCGAGCCTGCCGCCGAGCCTGCCACCGAGACGCCTGCCGAGACGGCGGGCGGGGGTGCAAGCTAGCCGACGGTGCCGTGTCGTGCATCGCGTCACTAGAGTGTCCCGTGGTACCCCCCCCCCCGCCCCCGGGGTACTCTGAAGCTCCCGCCGCGCGCGTGGCAAGCCACAGGGAGATTTCTCATTGTACATGTAGGCACACTAGAGGAGATAAGTCTTTCATAAGTGAGCTGTGAGGAACGCACGAAAGCCATGCAGGTCCATAAGGATAAGCCGCTAGCCGGCGAGCGGGTGTTTTTTGGGACGCGCCCCGCGCGCCGGGGGGGGGGCGCGCACGAGACAACGATCAACGTTCGCGGACCGAGATGCCTGACTCCACTACCCCTTAGCCTGAGCGATAACCGCCGCCGGGGCGCGCCGGGGCACGGGGGGTCGGAGCAGTGACCAGTGTGAACCAGTACGTCGTGCATCTCTGGATGTATCGCGCAGCAAGCAACGGGCCGTCACCTACTCGGGTTACGGGTAAGCGTGAGGAGGTGGTGACCTTTGACTACGGCATTAACGAACTCGAACAACCAACGGTTCATTCATAACAGGGCAATGTAGTCACCGTAACTAGGATAGAGGATGTGGTCCTGGGACGCTGGGAGCTGCAGCTGGGTGTGGTCGAGTGTCTCTACAAAGGGAAGAAGGGCGCGACCCAGGATAGTGGATAGAGGGTGGTCGATCCTGGCACCTGGGTATGGTCGGGTGTCTAAGGGAAGAGGGGCGCGACCCAGGATCGGTGCCCGGGCTGTGCTGCCTAGACGCTGGCGAGCGCCACAGTGTGGCGACCGTCCGGATCCGCTCCGATCCCGCTGGGCGCGCTGGCGCGTGGCGGCTGGCGCGTACACGCTTCACGGCACAGCCGGCCCAAAGAGCTCGACCTGTGGTAAAATCTAAAAACGCTAATAAACGGGTAATGGGCACGGCTAAAGTTAGATGACACATTTAAACGCGGGCCAAACTCAAATGGCATAGCTATCCTCACACGCTGGCACTGGCGCTTCTATAAGGCACGTGCGCTCAGATTCCGTGAGCACGCGTGCGTGCCCCGCAGTAAAACACGCGTGAGCGCACGTGTGCTCAGACTCTGGACGCTGAGGTTGGGCCGGTTCTAAACACCTGCTTTTCGGAGGCGAGTTTGGAGGCGGATCTTCTCGATCGCCGCAAGCCATGGCCGCTTCGGAGGTCAGGGACAGAAGCTCCGAGACGCGCGCGAGCAGAGCTGCCTCGCCGGCCGAGTCGAGCATCTCCAAAGTGCCGCTCTCAGGCTCGTGATGCGGCTCGGTGTGTGAGGCGGCTCGGTTGCCGTGAGCCGCCTCCCTGACAGGCTCGCTGAGTGGCTCCAGCTCGGGCTGCTCAGCGAACAGACCATCGAGAGCAACGGCTGCGCTCCTCACCGTGGCGCTCGCGCTGTCAGACCGTGCCACAGCATCGCACTCTTCATCCCACGCTCGCATGCCGTTGGCAAGGAGGCCCTCGTGCCCGTCGCCCTCGCGCCCGTCACCCTCGCGCCCGACGCCCCCCAGCTCGTGCGCCGCCGGACTCATCATGCTCAGCTTGCCATAGCCCTGTCGCCTGGCCCGACAAGCTCGTAGCGCGTATACAAACGCGAGCACAACCGCGGTCGCGACAGCAGCCCACCGGGTGACGTTCGCCGTAGAGCCCACGGTCCCAGCCGAACCGTCCTTCTCTGATGCGAGCGACTGCGACGCGGCGGAGCCCGTCCACGTTCTCTCAGAGTTGCATCCGCCGAATGGCCCCGGAGTGATAGCCGTGCTCTCGCTGGGCGGCGCGGCCCCGTGGGCATTCTGTGCGACCAGCCGGACCTCAAACGAGCTGCCTGGTCCAAAGCCCGTCATCTGGGCGACGGATCCGGGCTCGGCGTGCTGCAGGGTCGTCCAGCCGCGCTCCGTGCCCGCGCCCGCGAGCAAATGCACCTGCAGCACGAACTCGTCCGCTGCCCGGCACCTGGGTGGTCAGAGGCAGCGGAATCGGCGACTTTGGAAGCGGCGAGCTCGAGCACAGGAGGCAGTGGCTGGGCCCATTGGCCCGGCCTCTTTCCCTGGCGAGTGTCTAGCCGCCCGGAGCTGTCAGGTGCACCCTGAGGAGCCACAGGGGCCGGGCCCAGCCACCACTACCAGGAGGGGCGCTTTTGGCCAGGCTGCGGCACCCAGTGGAGGTCGTTGGCACGCGCACGTACGCCGCCCTGCACCCCTCGGCTGGGCGCACGGCGGGGGCCGCCGCCTTCTGAGGCGGCAGCACGGTCGGGTCGGTGGTCGCACGCAGCGGCTCACTCCACCGAGATCCCCAGCCCTTGCCGTTTCGCGGTAGCACCATAACCGTGTACTCGGTGAAAGGTACGAGGCCCGTCAGATCCAGGTTGGTTTGCCGGTAGGCCACCTGTGATGCCACGGTACACGATTCGTACGATATGCCCGAGGCGTACGGCGCACGTATGCACCTCAGGTGCGCGTATCCCGTACGTACGGCATGGATTCGGCACGCTATGGCTCTGCACGCACATGCTAACACAGTAGGCCACCTTATGCGGCAGCGCTCGAACTGCAGCATCGTCCGTGGCGATGGGCAGGCTGTCCTCAAAGGGCACGAGCTCCGTCGCCTCGATGAAGACGGCGTAGTCAGTCACGGGCGACCACCCGCCCACGTTGGACGGCGCCTTCCACGTGATATGGATCGAGTCGCACCTATGTGGGAAATTAGCGCGGTGTGGCCGGCCAGCCAGAACAAGTCTGCCAGTTGACCGAGGCTGGCCGAGACTGCAGGCCGCCCTGAGCTTGACTGGTACTGGCCGGGCGTGCTGGAGAGGTGCCCAAAGCCTCTGGGCGGCTGTTTTCCACATAGAGTCGCACGTCGCTTCCACGAGCAAGAGGTCAGTTGCCGGCGTGGTGTACACAGAACTCGGTGGAGGAAAGGGCAGAGGAGGCGGCGGTGGTGGTGGGGGCAGCAAGGGCGGGGGTGGTGTCGGAGGTGGCGGCGGCGGCAAGGGTGGTGGCGGGGGGCGTGGTGGCTGTGGCGGCATGGGCGGCTTTGGGGGAGGCGAAGGCGGGGCAGGGAGTTCCGGCGGTGGAGCCGGGGGTTGCGGCGGTGGCGATGGCAGTGGTGGTGGTGGCGGAGAAGGCGGTGGGCACGAGGGCGGTGGCGGCGGCGGAAGAGGAGACGGCGACGGTGGAGGTGGCGACGGTGGTGGTGGCGGTAGTGGTGTTGGTGGTGGTGGCCATGGCGTCGGTGAGGGTGACGGGGGCGGCGATGGAAACGGTGAAGGCGGCGAGGCCGGCGGCGGACCGGGAGACGGTGGCGGAAGCTGCGGCGGCGGCAGCAGAGGCGGAGGCGGGGGGGGGGGGTCCGGTGGAAACGCCCCCTCGCATGTGATAAAGAGCCCGGCCTCAGCCGCTAGCTTGTCGTGCGAGATGTAGCCGTCTGCGCGGAGCATTGCCGTGAGACCATCAGAGTGCACGTAGAGGTGAACCGCTTTGGCACTACGGGGCTCGACCCCGAGGGTCAGCTCAATCAGCTCAGGGCCTGGCCTCAGCAGATGAGCATTCGTGATCGGCCTGCCCTGAATGACTGTCACATCGGTGTTGAAGCTTAGGGAGAGGCGGATGCCATGCAGCCAGGTGGCAACCTGAATCGTGAGCACGACGTCGTTGTGCTCGCCAACCGTCTGAAGTGCTGCAGCTGTGCCCAGTTTGCAGCGAGGTGGGGGCGACGGACTCGGGGGAGGAAATGGCGAAGGTGGTGGCGACGGTGGAGGTGGCGCCAAAGGTGGCGGCGGCGGTGGAAATGGAGATGGTGGTGGGTCCGGCGGAGGCTGTGGCGGCGGCGGTGGTGGTGGCAGCGGCGGTGGCCGGAACGGCAATTGTGGTGAACTGGGCGGTGGAGGTGCCGTTGGTGGGCGAGGCGGAGGCGGGGAGGGCGGCCACGCCGCCTCACATGCGATGCGGACGTTCGATGTGTGGCCACGATACACGAGAGACGTGAAGTGAAGCTTGACAGCACCGCCAACGCCGAGCCGAATGCCCAAAACGTGGGCGGCACTCGTGACTAGCGCACCTCCCTCACTGACTGACACGCTCTCCAGCAGCATATCTTGCAGGACGGGCCCGCGCTCTTTGTTTTGCAGCTCGGGCCCAAAATCCAGCCATACCACCGCCTCGGACTGCCACGATTCGAAGTTGATAATTGACTCCCACATGTGCCGACCGTACGCTCCCTCCGGCTTGCTCGTCAGCGTTGGGCCAAGCCGGCAGGATGTTCCAACTGCAAACGGCCGGTTGACACACGGTGAGCAGCACATACAGGATCGGCTGGAGGGCTTGCGGCACACCTTGACTGGGCGCAAACTCCGTACTACTCCATGCAAGGCCCGGCTCGACAGCACCGATGAGCGCAGGCAGACACAGCAGCAGTGAATGCAGCCGTAAGGGCCCGTGGCAGTGCCGCCACGCGGTGCGCAGCATTTTTGCGCGTGGCTGTCTTATGCAGACGCCCTGGTCCGTCGTGTTCCCCCCTCCCCTCCGGTCAGAGATTATCTTATCCTCCGGTCAGATAGATAAGATAGAGAGATAAGTCGCGAGTCGTGTAGCGTCATGAAACCCAACAAAGAACAATATTCCTGTGGGATAGATAAGATCAGATAGAGAGCGATCTCAAAACGCACCCTGGGCGGGTCAGCGGTGAGTGAGGAAATATAACGGCCAATTAAGGGAGTGTTCCAACACAGTGTCCCTAAGTAGGGTGTGGGTAACTAACAAGGCACACTCTCGGGCTATTGCCCAGTATTACTTGCTATGTCGGTCAAGGTTGGGTCCTTCCCCTGAAAGAAGCTGCATGCAGCGCTCGACGTGCTCGGAATCGTAAGTTGGTTCAAGACCGCGAAGGTGGCCGCCTGCAGGCAAAACACGGAACCAAATGCAGCCAATCGCGAGCGGGGCCGACCCCGCTTCCTTGGAGGCTGCCTGAAGCAAGGCACGCATGAAGCCCAGCCTTCCCCATGCTAAGCTATTGCGTCAGCCTTCGCGGAGCGATTGCAAGGAAATAGAAGTGACCAATGGTCGAGGGCGAGGGCGAGGGCGAGGACGAGGACGAAGGCGGGGGCGAGGCCCGGGATAGGTGGGATTGGGGCGAGGCCGAGGCGAGGGTGGGTGAAGGGGAGCGCGGGGGGCGGCCGGAAGGGGGGGG